>ERZ773147.4148-NODE-4148-length-10345-cov-4.770360_pt1 | contig 10345 bp, 8 predicted proteins | sample MGYA00580851_ERZ773147 | MGnify/ENA primary metagenome ERZ773147 (study PRJEB29015, sample SAMEA2737818) | human gut metagenome | biome: human gut; feature: human-associated habitat; material: faeces | place: China | collected 2012 ... | reverse complement strand
TCTATATTCAGACAGTGTTTTTTCTTTGCACCGACCATCCATGAACTTTTATTATAAACGTAATTTTCCCTTTCTACAATGTCCAAAATCTGTTCCACAACTTTTTCTTTCTTCGTTTACGCAAAACCGGAGCAATTGTTAATATACAACACAACACGAACAGCCGCTACATCTCATCTCAATCGATATAACGGCTGTTCTAATGATCTTCTTTATTCAATTGTCTAAACCTCTTTTTCTCTTTCTTTTATTTTTCTATTTTTATTTTGTAAGGTTGTTTTTCTTTACTCTTTTAGGATATTTTATATACTTTTTTATGTAGGAATGTTTTTTCAGAGTTCCTATTCAATTTTATCTATATAAATTGATTTTCTCTTTCTTCCCTGCTCGTAAGTTTTTTCGTTTACTTACTTAGAAATGTTATATCTATATAAAGAATAATAGCCAGCTTCAAATTTATAATTGACGTTTATAAATTTTTCAAAATATGGATATTCACTTTCCTATGCTATACAGAACGTTTTTCATTATATCTCTTTTAAGATCTTTTTCAAATACACCTGCTATCGGATATAGCCTTTGCATTTTACTTTTCTCTTCGTTCCGAATAATTACTATTATGGTTTCTATATAGTTCTATTCAGTGAACTCATATTCTTTTAAAAAATGTTTCTTTACACATCTTTTAAAATCTTTTCTATTATTTTTGTGGTAATGTATTCACTGTAAGGAGAAGCTCTTGTTACCTTTTATCTAATCCGTATGCTCTATCTGGCATCTTTTTTCTTTTTTCATTCTTCATAAAAGGTCTTTCTGTGCGGGGAATGCTTTCTCTTACCAGGCTTACAATGATAAGTTTATGTTCTTAGTACAATGGCTTTATCCTCCTTTTCTTTTTTGGGTTCTTATCTTTTCCATCCTGATAGAAAATACAGATCTTTTTGTTCTGATTTAAGAAAATATTGTTTTTGATTTCTTTCCACGTTTGAATAAAATCTGTTACCTCACGTTCTGATTTTACCTCCCAAACCTTCCGGAAATCCGATTCAATTGATTTTCTTAATTAGAATCTTTCGGATTCTATTTTTTTATCAGTTCCTTTTCCATTCTTCTTATGAAGATTTCTCGTCTCTTTCATAGAAAATGGGGTGTTGATGTTTTTGATAAGGTGTTTTGTTTTTTGTTGAGTTTATAATAACAGACCGGCCCATATTTGTCAACACTTTTTCATGATTTTTCTTATATTTTTTTATTATAGTTTAAATATTTATGTTTATACTGTCTATATATTCGTTATTATTATAATTGTTTATACAATTTGCACGACAAATACAATCCTGTTCACATACAAAAAGCCGGATCCCTGGTTTACATCTGCTCCAGGAATCCGGCTCTTCTTATTTATTCATTCTCTTATTTTTCGCTTCTGTAGTAGTTGATCAGGCAGCCTTTCAGGATGATCTCGCGCTCATCATCGGTCAGCTCGCCCAGTGCCAGGGTAAATGGTGTCAGTTCTTCTCCTACTTTGTATGCAGTGATGCTGTCCCATTTTTCTTCTACTGCTTTCCGTACATCCGGGATGAAGAGATAATCGCCATTGGCAAACGGCAGATCTCCTTCCGGGATCAGGAATGGCAGCATACCCCAGTTGATCAGGTTGGAACGATAACGTTTTGTTGCGTATTCATTGGCGATGTTTGCCCATCCGCCAAGTACCTTCTGGCAGGAAGCAGCCTGTTCACGCGCAGAACCGTCACCCGGTTTTACAGCAAAGATCGTAGAACCAACGCCAACATTGGTCTTGTCCACCTGCGGGTATTTTGTATGGATCGTTCCAAATACCGGTTTCAGTTCCGGAAGTGCTTCTGCCGGACATTCGCCGTTCTGGATAGCTTTTTCTGCTACCTGTACTTCTTTTGCGCGTCCCACGTAAGCCGGATCTTTTCTGGACAGGGTAAATTCTGCCAGTCCCAGCGGGTTGGAACGGAAGGAAGAAGTCTCTCCGGACGGAATCAGCTCATCGGTAGTGGTAACCGGATCGTGGATCTCAGATACAACTTTCAGGATCAGGTTCTCAGCCAGTGCCGGCATCTGCGGCCAGTCTTTGATGTTCGGTCCGAACTGGATCTCTACAGACGGATCTGCAACACCCTTACTGTCGAAGACTCTGTTCTTATAGATATTTCCGTCAAAGTAATATTTCGGATTGCTGTAAGTTCCCGCATATTCAGTAGCCGGAGTCAAGCGGCCTTTGTTTGCTGCTGTCGCTGCGATAGAACGTGCATCCATCAGAGCTACGGAAGAAATCTGACCGTTCTGGATCTTGGAACCTTCACGGTTCGGGAAGTTTCTTGTTGAATGACGAATACTAAACGCATTATTTGCAGGTGTATCTCCAGCACCAAAACATGGTCCACAGAATGCTGTCTTAACGATCGCACCTGTCTGCATCAGATCTGCAACTGCTCCATTCTTCACAAGTTCCATATAAATTGGTGTACTTGCAGGATATACGCTTAATGTAAATTCATCAGAACCAATACTTGCTCCTTTTAAGATATTAGCCGCTGCACAGATATTTTCATATCCACCACCTGCACATCCTGCAATGATTCCCTGATCTACATAAAGTTTTCCATCGTGGACTTTATCTCTTAAAGAATAGTCAACTGCACCATCTAAACTTACTAATGCACGTTTTTCTACATCTGCGAGAATATCGTCAAGGTTTGCATTCACCTCTTCGATCGTGTATGTATTACTTGGATGGAATGGCATAGCGATCATTGGTTTAATCTTATCTAAATCTACTTCCACGATTCCATCATAATATGCTACTTTTCCAGGATTCAATTCCTTAAAGTCTTCAGACCTTCCATGAATCTCGTAAAATTCCTTGATCTTATCATCTGTTCTCCAGATAGAAGACAGGCAAGTTGTCTCTGTTGTCATAACATCGACACCGATTCTGAAATCTGCACTTAAATTAGATACACCAGGTCCAACAAATTCCATAACTTTATTGTTTACATAGCCTTTTTCAAAGACTGCTCCGATGATCGCCAGTGCAACATCCTGTGGTCCGACACCTTTGACTGGTTTTCCTTTTAAATAAATTCCGATCACACCTGGCATATTGATATCATAAGTTCTGTTAAGAAGCTGTTTTACAAGCTCTGGTCCACCTTCTCCCATTGCCATGGTTCCAAGTGCTCCATAACGTGTATGGCTGTCTGATCCAAGGATCATCTTTCCACCGCCAGCTAACATTTCTCTTGCGAACTGATGGATCACTGCCTGATGAGGTGGTACATAAACTCCACCATATTTCTTTGCAGCTGTTAAACCAAACATATGATCATCTTCGTTGATGGTTCCCCCAACAGCACACAGACTATTATGACAGTTTGTCAATACATATGGTACCGGGAATTTCTCGATTCCTGATGCTCTTGCTGTCTGGATAATTCCAACAAACGTAATATCATGAGATGTTAATTTATCGAATTTAATCTGAAGTTTCTCCATGTTACCAGATGTATTGTGGTCTCTTAAAATACCATATGCTATGGTGTTCTTAGAAGCTTCTTCCTTGGATACCACTTCACCTGTAAGCTGCTTTAATGCTTCGGCTTCAGATTCTTTTACCAAAGTTGTTCCGTCTACCAGATATGCACCTTCTGAAAATAATTGAATCATGTATCTGTCCTCCTGCAATGCATTTTTCTAGTTATTATAACATACTTCTACACTTTATGGAAGTAAAACGTTAAAAAGGTGCAGACACCAAGGCTCTGCACCCTATATATTTTATTTATTCTAAATAAGGATCAGATATACTGTTGCGATTGAAATAACGATCTGAATGATCGCAAATCTGAAAACAGTCTGTGTATTAGACCAGCCGATCTTCTTACGAACGTGATCATGTAATGGCATCGTTGTATTCGCAAAAATATGTATCTTTAAGAATCTAAGTAATGCTACTTTCACAAGTCCTAATCCACCATCCAGGATCAGAATCAATGCAACTAATAAGAACAAGAAAGGACTTCCTGTCTTAAGCACTGCCAAACTGATAAAAATTCCCATGGCACGGCTTCCAGCATCTCCCATCATCAAACGGCTTGGTGTTGCATTGTACCATAAATATCCAAGAATACATACAACAAACAATAAAATAATATATGGAAACTGTGTTTCATTTCCTCGGATCTGATCGATCACATAGATTGTTACAAGTGTGATGATCGTTAATGTTCCAGATAGTCCGTCGACTCCATCAGAGCAGTTTGTTACATTGATCGCTGCCCATACAAGAATGATCGTAAGAATAAAGAACAACACTGGTGGAATATAGAATTTCACGCCGATCGTTGCAAGCTCTACATAAGTAGAATTAAAATGAATATAGTTAAGTGCTGCAACTGCTGCTACCAGAAAGTCAAGAATTCCTTTTTTGTATTCTCCCCATGGCTCATCTGCTGCATCATCCATAAATCCTGTTAACATTTCAACAAAAACAAGAACAAGATAAATAAACATCTCCACAGACATCTCGCCAAACAACAATGCTGCGATACAAAATACAGAAATAAAAATGATCCCTGCACCTCTTGGTTTTCCTGCGGATAACTTTCCATTATGTGCAAATTCTCTTCCCATATCTCTTGGCAGCCAATCATTTAAAAAGGATGTCAGGATACAGGTTGCAGCAAATGCAAAAAATACTCCGATAAATGCCGTGATTGGTAAAACACTTCCGGCAATCATATTTAACATTGGTATTCCTCCTAATTATCTTTTTAGTATACTCTTTTTTATCACACAATTATCTAGTATATCACGGATTTAAAATATTGCAATTCTTATTTTTATAAACTCCGTGTGTTTTGTTCTATTTCTGCTTCATCTCCTCTACGAGGCTTCTCAGCTGTTTTGTATCTTTTTTAATGTCCTTTGCAGCAAAGATCGCTGAAACAACTGCCACTCCATCAACATCCGTTCCTTCTAGTGTCTTGATATTTTCTTTTTTGATCCCGCCGATCGCTACCACTGGAATCTCTACTGTATGACAGATTTTTTTAATTTCTTCCTTAGAGACAACATTGGCATCTTTCTTGGTTGATGTTGCACAAACTGCACCAACTCCCAAATAGTCTGCACCGCCTTTTTGTGCTTTTATTGCTTCTTCTACATTGTGCGCAGAGACCCCAATGATCTTATCTTCTCCTAATAGTTTTCTTGCCTCTTCTACTGACATATCATCTTGTCCGATATGAACTCCATCAGCATCAACTGCCAAAGCCACTTCTATATTATCATTGATCACAAATGGCACCTTGTATTCCTTGGACAGTTCTTTCATTTCTCTTGCTTCTTTTATAAATTCTTCTTTGGAAAGATGTTTTTCACGAAGCTGTAAAAAGGTAATTCCACCCTCCAAAGCTTCCTTCACCTGATTTATCAAGGTAGTGTCTTCTACCCATGTCCTGTCTGTTACTGCATATAAAGTCATTGCATCAGCATTTACTCTCAATTTGACTGCTCCTTTCCATCCATTCTGCATTCATATTACTCATCGCATCCATCAGATGCACTTTCAATGTACCTGTTCCTTCTGCTTTCTCCTTTGCATATTCTCCACAGATTCCCATCGCACTAACCGCTGTCGTCACTGCTTCTAAAATCTGATCTGGATTAGCTCCGATAAATCCTGCGATCACGCCATCCAACATACATCCGGTTCCCGTGATCCTTGACATATCCAAAACACCGTTATCGATCAAATAGATCTGCTGTCCATCCGTCACCAGATCTGTCTTTCCTGTGATCACGATCACTGCTTTGGTCTTCTTCGCCATATTCTTTGCCATTTGAATCACATATTCCAAATTGTCTTCTGTCACAGCATCATCTTTCTTCGCATCAACACCATAACCATCATCACTGCCCTCATATAAGGTTTTGATCTCTGATATATTTCCACGGATCACGTTAAAGTGGATCTGCTTAAGCAATTTCGCCGCTGTTTCTTTTCTGAATCTGGAAGCACCGACTCCCACAGGATCAAACACGACCAGATGACCCCGTTGATTCGCTTCTTTTCCCGCAAGAAGCATGGATCTCACTGTATTTTGTTTTAAAGTTCCCATATTGATCACGAGACTGTCACACATTGCTGTGATCTCTCTAACTTCCATCCAGTCATCTGCCATGATCGGTGAAGCCCCGATCGCAAGGATCATATTCGCAACATCATTGATCGTTACATAGTTTGTAATACAATGGACCATTGTCTGATCTCTTCTGATATTATCAAAAATTCTCTCAAAATCTATTCTCTTCATCTGATTCCTTCTTTTCTCCTGTCTCTTGCATTCATTGCAGATTATACCACAAATATTAAAAAAGGTATACTGGCGAATTTTCTCACACTTTATAATTCCCAGAATACTATAAACTGTAAATAAATCTTTTGGAGGTTTTAACATGAGTGATTTAGCTGCAACTGGCTGTGGAGGATCTTGTGGTTCATCTTGCTTTGGAGGAAATAACAGCTGTCTGCTTCTTTTAATCTTACTTTGCTGCTGTGGAGGCGGAAATAATGATGGCTGCGGATGCGGAAACGGATGTGACAGCCTGATCTGGATCATCTTAATCCTCTGCTGCTGTGGTAACGGCAGCTTTGGATGTGGCAACAACAATGGCTGCGGATGTGGATGCTGAATTTAATGATTTCTGATAAAAGAGGATGCCTTTTGATCCGGCATCCTCTTTTTTATTGGCAGATCACCAGTAACAGCAAACAGATGATCCACATATTGTTCTGATTCCTTTTTTCTGGTCTCTTCTGCATCCGATAGTTATCATTCTCTTGTTTTTCCTGTTTCCTCTTTTCTTCCAGTTGTCTTTGTTCTTCTTTGTGCCTTAAGCACTCAGGATCCAGTTCATAAACTGTATTTTCTTCTTCTACCAAAATTTCATTCATAATTTTTTTCACCTCCTAATACTATAGGATATGAGAAAAAATCTGAAGGTTGTGACAATCATGGAACAAAATCAAACTTCCTGGGAAAATTTTTTCCGTAATGACTCTTCTAATATGTTAGAAGATGCCCTTCCATATCTCCCACCAAACTTAAAAAAGGTTGCTGCCATTTATATCAAATTAACCGAACTTTCCAAAATCTCTTCTGAATTTGACAACGAACAGACTCTTTCTGCCTGTGGTTTTGATCAAGATCCTGCTTCTATGGAATTATTACTAAATGCTCTGAAACTTCGCGCCCCGAAGGAAACCGCTATGCAGATCGAACAAATTCTTCAGATGATGCAAATGTTTGAAGTCTATCAAAATTATCAGCGTTTTGTCGATACGACTAACCATTCATCTCCCTCATCTTCTGACAGCCAAAACAATGATCTATTTTCAAAACTAATGCCTATGATGATGGCAAAAGACAGTCCTTGTACTAATACAGCAAAACCAAATTCTGACTTTATGAACCAGTTAAACCAGATTCTTAAAAAATAAAGGAGTTTTTTATGTCTGACGATCCTATTTCATTCGATCATTTATCTTCTCTTGACCCAAAAAAGCTGGAAATCATAAAATTTGTGATCTCCAGCTGCCACGGAAAACCTCTTGAATTAATTCTCCCAGACCTTATGGCGGCTTCAAGCCGTCTTTCAGAACAAGGTCTTTCTTTTACAAACGAAGAAATTTCCATGATCATCGATGGTCTGAAAGAATCCATGTCTCCAGAAGAACAGCAGCGGATCGATATGATCCGTCCACTGATCATGTAATTTAGGTTTAAGAAAGCATTTCTTTTGCTTTCTTTAAATAACCGCGGATCACATCACAGGAATGCGCAAATTGGCTTTTCTCCTCTTCTGTAAGATCAATTTCTACAATTTCTTCTATTCCGTCTGCTCCGATCACGGCCGGAACTCCTGCTGCCACGTCTTTCTGTCCATACTCCCCATCCAGATGGACAGAAAGCGGCCAGATCCTTTTCTCATCGTATACGATTGATTTGACGATCCCACTTAACGCGATCCCTATTCCAAATTCTGTACTTTTCTTACCGATGATCACTGTCATGCCCGCCTGTCGAACCTCGTCCTGTAGATCTTCGATCGTAATCTTGCCTAACGTATCAGGATACTCCTTTTGAAGTTTTGCAAATGGTTTCCCTCCGACAGACACACGGGATAATGGAACAATCTGAGAATCCCCATGTTCACCCATGCAGAATGCCTCTATGGAATTTCTGTGATATCCTGTTTTCTCTTCTAAAATTCTCTTGATCCTTAAGCTGTCAAGACTCGTTCCTGTGCTAAAGCAACGGAATCTCTCGATACCTAACGCTTTCCTCAAACATTCTCCTACTACATCCGCAGGATTTGTAATACTGATCAGAATTCCTCGAAACTTTGTATCTTGAATTTTTGGAATGATATCTTTCAATCGTTCCATGGAATCTCCGAACATGTCAAGTCTTGTTTCTCCCTCCTTGCGGCTTCGTCCGATCGCATTGACAAGAATATCCGCATCGTCAAGATCTTCATAACTGCCTGAACGAATCACAACTTTCGCAGGAAGACACGCTCCCATATCATCAAGATCTAATGCCTGGCTTTTTGCTTTTTCTTCATCTGTGTCGATTAAAACAATTTCATTTGCAAGACTACGAAACATCAATGACAATGCACAGTGTGTTCCGACATGTCCCGCTCCTAAAATTACGATCTTCGTCTGTTTCATCTGCTTTTCCTTCCATCTAATATCTATCTACATTCAATCACTGCATATGGTTTTTGTTTTTCATCACACAATGCTACCAGTGTCCTTTGTTCTTCCCTTGCATATCTTGGATATAGAATATCTCCTTCATACGCCTGTTTTTTATATTCGACCCTCAGCTGTCTGATCTCCAAATCTTGTGGCAGCTGTTCAAATGCTGTTTTGACATACCAGCTGTTATTGACATGATCATTGCTGTCGATCCAGCTTCTTTGTACTTTCACTGGTTCTTTTTCTTCCCATTCTCTGGAAAGTTTGATCTTTCTTGGTTCATATTCCATCTCTAATGGGGCTTCTAATTTGTAGACATCAATTTCTTCTTTGGTTGGTCTGACTGGCATTCCTGTTTCTGTGTTTATATATACCCAGATAGAATTGGCATAAGCTAATCGTTCCCCCTGTGTTGTCTTCATGATAAAATTTCTCGTTGCATGAAACTTGTCAAATCCAGATCCCCATGTTCCAACTGTGATCTTTTCACATTCCTCTGGTCTTCTTTCCAAAACGATTTGCCATGAATTCAGGATCCATGTACGTTTCTTATTGGCAAGATATTCTACTCCAACACCCAGTTCTTCAGACTGAAATGCACTGCAGTCCTGGAAATAATCAACCACTGCCGGAATCGATAATCTTCCACTTCTGTCTATTTCACTGTATCGGATTCTGCTGTCAAATGTATACATGTTTTAGCCTTTCTGATCTTCATATATCCTTACTGATCTTGAGAAAAAAACGACGCAGACACTGTTATCGTTATCTGCGCCATTTTATTATTCTATTTCTGAACGATATTTACAATTCTTCCTGGTACATAAATTTCTTTCACGATATTACCGTTTAATTTATCTCCAAGAACTTCCTTAGCTTTCGCAAGAACAGAATCTTTGTCTTCTTCTGCACCGATGACAAGTTTTCCTTTTACTTTACCATTGATCTGAACAACGATCTCTACTTCATCCTCTTTCATAGCTTCTTCATCATATGTTGGCCATGTCTGAGCAAATACGCTGTCCTCATGTCCCATTGCTTCCCATAATTCTTCTGCAATATGTGGTGCAAATGGTGCAAGTAATACAATTGCTGTCTCTAAAGTTTCTTTGTCAACTCCAGATTTCTTAGCCATTGCTGTTAATGTATTGGTATATTCCATAAATCCACTCACAACTGTATTCAAGCTGAAGTTATTTAAACGTGTTGTGATATCGTAAATCAGTTTATGACGTACTTTTAATAATTCTTTATCAGCTTCTACACCTTTGTCTTTCTGATCCATGACAAGTTTGTAGAATCTTGTTAAGAATCTATGCACTCCATCGATACCGCTTTCATCCCATTCAGCATCTAATTCTGGTGGTCCAACGAACAGTTCGTACATTCTTAAGGAGTCACATCCATAATCTCTTACAAGATCATCTGGGGATACGACATTTCCTTTGGACTTACTCATCTTGATACCGTTCTTACCTGTGATCATTCCCTGGTTGAACAGTTTGTGGAATGGTTCATCAAAGTCGATCACTCCGATGTCAC
>ERZ773147.4143-NODE-4143-length-10351-cov-4.143065_pt1 | contig 10351 bp, 4 predicted proteins | sample MGYA00580851_ERZ773147 | MGnify/ENA primary metagenome ERZ773147 (study PRJEB29015, sample SAMEA2737818) | human gut metagenome | biome: human gut; feature: human-associated habitat; material: faeces | place: China | collected 2012 ... | reverse complement strand
TCTTTTCTTCCAATCCGGCGATTACTTAATTTTGTCCATATATTTCTTAATGTATCAACTTCATATTTTGTTAATCCCAAGCCTTCTATCAACAATATTTGATCTGTATAATCCAATACTTCGTCAATCCTGTCATCTCGAATTAGTTTGTCTATTTTATTAACATCTAGCTTTTCTGCATTCTTCATCGGAATTTTTAACTGACGTATTTCTCCCGGTTCAAATGTTAACACTCCACCACCATAACTTCTTCCTGTTATTTCTGCCAATGCCAATGTAAAAGAATTTAAAAAAGCTGCAGCTACAAACTCAGGATTAACCCCATCTAAGAAACGTATCTTATGGATTGTATCTGTACTTACAGCATTTACATGATTCAATATAATTCGCGGATAACGATTAACCTGCCTTAAAATAAAAGCATCTGGTTCCCAGGATTGCGGAACACAATACCAATTTTTTCTTATTCGGCATTTATATCCTTTATTATATCCTTGTTCTACACCATAATTAATGTACTCTTGTTCTGCTTTACTAAGTTCTGAAAAAGGCAAATTTTTAGGCATAAACATATATACTTTTTTCCCATTTTCAATCAATGTCTTAAAATCACGTTCTGACAAGATAACACCTTTTAATTGCTCTGTTCTCCCGATAACCATACGAGTTGAATTAGCAAGTTGATACTCATCAACTGTATTCCTGTTCAACAAAAAGAATGCATTTTCTCCGCTTACTAATCCCACATTTATTTCGAATAACTCTGTGGTAAACGGTATCTTTTCACACTCTCTTAATTGCCTAATTAATTTTATTTCCTTGTTTGTCAAATAATATTTAATCCATTTTTCTGTACTATGATTAAGTTCTTTTATTTCATAGTTGTAGAAATTATTAAGATCAAGCTCTTTTAAATCATCCAAATCACTTAATTCAATTACCTGAATTCCCTTATCCTCGGATTTTTTCTCTCCTAATAACAAAATCACTTCTTGTTGAATCTCTTCAAAAACTAATTTCTGAAAAGTAATTAATGTTAATCTGTCAAAATATCGTGCTAGAAATTCTCTAGTTTCTCCTGCGTAATTTACTTGAAATAGTTCTGCTGGAATGACCATCCCCAATCTTCCATTTTCACTTAATGCTAAACAAGACAAAATCAAAAAGGGCAACCAGATATTAGTTAATTTTGTCGGATGAAATCCATTTTCTTTCATGTAAAAAAATGCAATATCTCTCGATTTTTCATCAAAGTCTTGGTAGCGGATAAATGGTGGATTTCCTACAATTGCATCATAGTTACTCTTTCCTGTAACCTTATCTCTATAGAATGCAAAAAAATCTTGACATTCAACATTCGTACCATATCTCATTGCTTTCTTTGCTTCATCAAGGCACAATTCTACTCCTGTAATATCTAAATTTAAATTTAGCTTTTCTTGCCTTTCTACTATAGCTTTTAAAAAATTTCCATCTCCACAACTTGGTTCTAATATATTTTTTGTATTCTTATTTATTATCCACTTACAAATAAATTCTGTGATAGCTTGTGGGGTGTAATATCCCCCACGAAGCTTATCAAAACTTTTTTTACTCTTCATCTAAATCCTCTCGTCTACAATTCTCAGCTCCATATAATTTTGAAATTAATCCATCCAATTTCTTATCCTCTATTTGAATTAATCTCTTATATGTTTCTTTTTGAGGTTTTGTCTGTTGTTGATCCCTCTTATTTTTTAATTCCATAAGTTTCTTAACCGTATCGACTATCGCATCATGGATTTTCACTTCATTTGAATCATCAAAGTTTATTCTATAGATTGGTAACTGCGCAACAAATTGTTTTCCATGTGAATAATAGTCACCTCGAAACTTACTTGCTTTGCTCTTTACAATCATCTCTATCATCCAATAATTTAATACTGCTTGGATGTAAAATAGTGATTCTTTCGTATCATCTTTCTTTTCCAATCCATAAAATGGTCCATTTCCTCCACCGGTAAAACAAATTGTTCTAGTATCATATACATAATTTCCCTGAGTTGCCAAAACTGACCAAACCAAATGTTCACCTTTTACAAATCTCTTTAAACTTTGGCTTCTACCAAATTGATACCAATTATTCCCTGACATATTATTGATACTACGTTTACACAACTCTTCTTTAAAGGATTCAAAATATTTCAAAGTCTTAGGGAACAATTGTTTCATTTCATCTATCGAATATAATACCTGTTTCTTTCCCTTCTGATAATACGGAAAAATAATTCTTCTATTTTCCTCAATTTTTGCATATTTTTCTAATTGCATATCATAAATACACGGTTTAGTAATTGCAGCTTCAATTTCTTGTTTTCTTCCGTTGCAATCAATAAATTTTATAATCCCTTTTTCTTCTGATTTCGGTTCAATAATATATATTGGATCTGCACTTGTTTGCAAACCTACAAAAATATCAGCTAATGAATCTAACGACTGACATTTTCCTTTCTTCTTTTCCAAAGTTCGCACTATTTCATTGGATAAAAAAGTCCAAGGTGCTGCACTAAGATACTCGATAGGATATTCTTTCATTTCAGCTGATTCTGTTGCATAAAATTTATTAATATCTTTAACAAAACCAATCTCAAATGTCTTCCTCTCATTTTTTTCAACAAATAATAAGCACGTATACGTACTTCTTCCCCTAAAAACCTGTTCTGTTCCAAAGTGAATTATTTGTTTAACACATTTTTTCTCTGATAACAATTTTCGTAAAGAAGCACCAGACTTGATAAGCATAAATTTATGTGGAATAATATATCCCATTTTCCCTTTTGGTTTCAATAATTGCAGTCCTTTTTCCATAAATAAAAAATACTTATCCAATAAATCTGATTTTGCCGTTTCATATTTTGAAACTTCAGATTTATAATATTCATATTCATTTTCAGAAAAATGCACCATATTCTGAACCCGAATATACGGAGGATTTCCTACAATTGCATCGAATTTTTCTCCTTCAAATTCGTTTTCCCAATTGAATATTTTAATTTTTTCAACCATTTCCGGATTATTCAATATATTAGAGTTAAACTCTATGTGTTTTTCGTCTACAAGACTATTCCCATTTTTAATATTGTTATCTAGACTAGGTAAAATTCGACAGTTATTGTTTTTCGCAAAACTTTCCATTTCATATAGAGAGCTATCTTCTATGAGTTTTATAAGCAAACTAAACTTAGCAACTTCTACCGCCAAAATATCAATATCTACTCCCCATATATTATTCTGTAAAATCTCTCTCTTTTTTTCATATGACAACTTAAAGTTATTTCCTACATCACTAATAAGTAATCCTTTTTGTATCGCCATATCTAAACAATTTTTCATATAATATTCAATATAACGATTTATAATAAATTCATATGCAGAAAGCAAAAAGTTTCCGGAACCACAGCAAATATCTGCTATTCTATAACTATCCCATTCCGTAAATTTTTCATCAGAAAATAATGGTGTCAATGTAGTTTTCACAATAATATCTGCAATATTTTTAGGCGTATTTACTACACCCTGAGAATCCACAATCTCTGGTTTTCTTTCTGCAACCACAATTCCATCTTTAATTACTATTTCTTCTTCCAAAAATAATTCATAAATTTGACCGATAATAAATGGATCAACTATGCTAAACTCGTAGCAACTATTTGGATAATACAATTCTTTAAAAATATCCACAAGTATACTATCAGATATTTCAAATTGTTCCCCATCAATCAGTTCAAATAAGCCAGAATCATACTTTTTATCTGCCGCTGTAAATACCTTTTTCAGCTCTGCATATGTACCTATATTTTTAAGGCTTTCATATTTTTCTAATTCCCGATCTTCACATATTCTCAAAAATACAATTCTGTTAATCAATTTCTGAACAAAAATGTTTAATGTTTCCTGATTAATCGTAGAATTATTTTTAACAATATCCTCGCTTAATACCAATCTCCATTCTTTTATTTGTGATAAAAAATATTTATCAAATGGTTCTTTCTTTAATGAGCTAGATATATTTGCAAATGTCTTTTCAAAATCTCCTGAAATTACAGTCTCATACGAAAGTAATCTGGATATTTCATCAAATTTATCCACATATTCCGTGAAATGGAAATGAGCAACTTGTGCAACCGAAGGTTTATCATTCTCTTCCGGTCTTACCGACGTATCATAGATAACCAAATCTGTAAAATTTGATAATACAGATATTTCAAGATTTCCATTCCAACCATATCGTCTAGTTTGAAATGCCGCTTCTTTACTTGCCATAATATCTACATTAGGTTTTTTAGTTTCTAAAAAAAAGTATGGTGTAGATCCCACATGAAATTCATAATCAGGCTTCTTTTTTACTTGTTTACCATTTTCTTCTACAAAAACCGATGCTTCATGTTTTACTTCTCTTAAATGTTGTGGCAAATTCTTTTTGTTTTGCACATCCCATCCTAATATTTCAAAAAATGGATTCACAAAATCATTACGAACTTCTGTCTCATTGTAATCTGGTCTGCTGTATTGTTTAAAGTGTTTCTGATAAGCTTCTACAAGTTTAAGTAATCTATCGTTTTCCATCCTTTTCCTCCCCTACTTTTTTCTCTTTAAAAGTGTCAATTTCAACCAAATCACCAATATCACAATTAAATTCATTACATATCTTTTCTAAAACTGTCAAAGTTACTGCTTCCCCATTTGTCATTTTAGCAATTGTTCCACTGCTAATCCCTGTTCTTCGTTTTAAATCCCCTTTTTTCATTCCATTATCAAGCTGTACCTGATGTGGATGATAAATAATCTGTCCGTTGCTATCACACAGATAAAAATACTGCCCACTGTCTGTCGTATTAATCCGTTCCATCATTCGTGAAATTCCTGAATAATCCATGTCAACAAGCAGTACACCTAATTGTGTATTGGTCCCATCCGTCAATTCTACAACACGGCTTGATGAAATCACCCAGTAATATTGCTGCGTTCCATCATCAAATAGATTCTGTACATGAGGTGTGGAAAAATGGATATTTTCCATTTGATTCATTGCCTGAATAAACCAGTCCTGCTTTGTCACATTCGGATCTTCCTTTTGTGCCACAACAGGTTCTGCCTCCAGCAAACTGCCATACTGATTATAGATAGCAATACTTCGCAGATTCTCTTTATTAGCCTCATATAAAAGATTCATTCCGTTATGCATCTTGTCTGACTCACTCGACATATCACTTTCTTTTATAATATTATAATACAAGGCATCCGATACCTGCCGCATATTGATCAGATAATCTTCCACACTCTCTACGGTCTGATCCATTAACCTCTGATTATTTTCTAATATTTCCTTCTGGGACATACTGGAAAAACGCAAATACATCACGCTTCCCATACACAGTAAAATAACTGCTGACACAACTGAAAACGCAATCATCAATGTTGCCTGGATAGTTCCCGGTTTGTAGGTAAATATTTTACGATTGAATATTTTTTTCCTGGATATTTGGGGACTGAATATTTTCTGTCCGGATATTTTCTCAAATACTTTTTTAATTACTTTCATACTCTGTCCTGTATTTTGATGGGGATACCCCATACTGTCTCTTAAATACATAGCTAAAATAGTTCGGATCTGTGTATCCTACACTTTTCGCGATCATATAGCTCTTTTCACTCGTCTCTACAAGCATACGGGCTGCCTTCTCCATTCGATATCCTGTAAGATATGCTACAAAGGACTGCCCTGTTTCTTTCTTGAAAATACTGGAAAAATAGGAATTTGATACACCCAGTTCACTACATATATCATCTAAGTTAAGCGCTTCATTTGAGTAATTGTTATGTACATATTCCTTTGCCTGGTCGATAAGAGACTTCTTAGAATGATCTCGGGCGTTTGCCATATCTTCATGTAATACCAGACAAATATTTAAAAGCCATTTTTCAAGTATCCGCGCTTCCATATTGCTTAACAGAGTGTATAGCTGCCCTGTTCCACCCGATAATTTCTGAATATCCAGCTCATTATTTACCATAAAATGATATAACTCACTGATAAGTTCCATTACCGCAACATGATATCTCTCCAATGACTTTAACGGAATAATCTTTCGTTCCATATATCGTTCCACGGCTGCTTTCACATCCGGCTTCTTTCCAAGACAGATCATCTTAAAGAGGTAAGCAAGTTCTGTCCCATCCGCTGCCTCCGTTGCCACTTTTCTTGTCGGAACAATTTCCTTTAAGTTAATTGCCTGATTACTTCCATATAAGACGCGGTAAGAAACAGCTTCTCTCGCACTCTGATAAGACTTCACAAGATCAGAAATATTATCACAGATCTGTCCGACACCGACTGTCACAACTGCTCCTATCATATGATGAACATATTTGCAGAATCGGTCACAGGAATCGGTCAGTTCTGAAACTTCCTTTTCACTTTCAAGCTGCACGATCATTACCGTGTCTCCAAGATAATTAAACCGCTTTGCTTTCCACTTTTGTTCTAACCGCTCTCCCGCCTGTTTATCTACGGATATTGCTACCAGCTGCGGATCCATATCTTTGGGAACCTGTGTTTTGGAAGCATGAATGAGTACACATCCATATAATGGTCCGGTAAAATCAATCTGATAATTCGCAAGATATTTGGTAAGTTCCTCTTCCGGAACCCTTCCCTCTATGAGGGTAGAATAAAAGTTTGCCTGCAAAAGCGGAAGAGAATCTTTATAATACTTCTTCAAAAGTTCCGCACTCTTTTTTTCATTGATTTCCTGATCTAATTTTTTCTTTAAATCTTCAAAAACTTTTGTGATTTCTGCAGCATTTAATGGCTTTAGCACATACTCCTCAATCTCGAGATGTACTGCCTCTTTTGCATATTCAAAATCATCGAAGCCTGTAAATAAAACGAGCTTTGTTGCCGGATACTTCTCTCTTATCTGCCCACACAGTTCCAGTCCATCCATATATGGCATCCGGATATCTGTCATAACCACATCCGGCTGCATTTCCTCTAACATTTCTAAGGCTTTCAGTCCATTATTGGCATGCCCTGTCACTGAAAATCCCAGGTCGTTCCATTTTACCTTTTTTGCGATTATCCGTGTTACTTCTTCTTCGTCATCAACTAGTAATAATGTATACATACGTTTCTCTCCTAACTTACTGATATTATATCAATTTTCAAAACATAAGTAAATTGTGTCCAACAAAGATTCTTCAAACAGCTTATGCTCTCTTTAATCTAAACTAAGCGTCTGTCATAATAGCATTCAAACACGCTATAGCACAAATAGAGATGCCAGATACTATGCAAGGGGAGCATATATACTGGCATCTCTATTTCATATATTTATAACAAAAGAGGAAAGAAATTAACTATTTTTTCTGAACGTATTTCAGACAGTCAAGTGTTACTGCTACGAGAATGATGATACCTGAGAATACGAACTGAAGGTTTGTATCAATACCAAGAATGGTAAGGGAGTATGTTAATGCTGTAAAGATACATACACCAGTAACTACGCCGGAAATCTTACCAATACCACCAGTAAAGGATACACCACCAACTACGCAGGCTGCAATGGCATCCATATCCCAGCCCTGTCCATAAGCTGCAGAACCGGAACCTACCATTCTGGCACATTCAAGCCAGGAACCAAATCCGTAAAGGATACCTGCCATAATGAATGCTCCAAGTGTAACTGCGAATACGGAGATACCGGAAACAGCTGCTGCCTCTGGGTTTCCACCAACAGCGTACAGATTTTTTCCAAATGTTGTCTTATTCCAGATGAACCATACGATTATGATTGCTGCTAATGCCCATAAAATAATAGTAGGGAATCCATTTACTTTAGGAATAATCATATTTGGAATGGTTGCTTCGATAGAACCAAAAGATACACCCTTTGTCGCGTATGTTACTAAACCGAAGATTACAAGCATGTTCGCCATCGTTGATATGAACGGATGCATCTTGAACTTCGCTGTAAAAAATCCTGCGATACTTGTAAATACCGTACACAAAACGATACATACAACTAATGCCAAAACAACTCTTCCACCAACTGGAATATTTGTAAAATCAAAGGTATGTCCAAATACAGTACCTGTATTTATACCCTGATGCATAATAATGGTTGCTGCTGTCATACCCATACCAACCATTCGTCCAACAGACAAATCTGTACCTGTGAGGAGGATCAGTCCTGCAACACCAAGTGCAAGGAACATTCTAGGTGAAGCCTGCTGGAGAATGTTCAGTACGTTATTATATGTGAGTAACGGGGTTCCTTTTTTGATTGGGGTGATTACACATAAGGCAACGAAGATTAAAATAATGGCAATATACAATCCATTCTGTAAAAGGAAGCTTCTGCGGTTAAAGGTATATTTGTAGTTTTCCCACTTCTGTGCCACCTCTTCTGCAAATGTGAATTCTGACAACCGTAATAAATCTATAAGATGATACTTATAAGTAAAGGCATCGTGTTTTCTGTCTTTAATGCGCTGATTTTCTTTTTCCAGCTCTAACTTTTCATTGGAAATACGGTTTTTATGTACGTAGTTCTCTTCTTTAATCTCAACCTGGTCAGACATACCTGCCAATGCTTCTTTATGCTCTTTCTCTAACTGAGCAAGACGCTGTTTGTGGTCTTCTAAAGCTTTTGCTTTTTCTGCTTCACAGCTTTCTTTTACTGCATTATAATACAGTTTTTCAAAGTTCTCTTTCAAGTAGCTTTCCGCATCAGAGATAAGTTTTGCGACCTTATCTTTGTTCTGTGCTTCTACCGCTTTTGCCTGACTTAACTTTGCTTCAAATTCTTTAATTTCAGATTCTTTCTCTCCTTTAGAGAGTGTCTTATCTCTTTTTACATTTGCGATAAGATTCTGGTACTCGATTACTTCTGCCGTACCATGTTCTCTTAACTCATCAATTTCTTTTTGGATTTTACCAACATATTCATCAATAGGCTGTCTCAGTTTTCTTTCCTGTTCAGCCGTAAGAATTGCACCATTAGCCATATCTATCTTCTCCCTTAATTATAGGTATTTTGCACTCAGTCTCAAAAGTTCTTCCTGATTCGTCTCCTTCGTATTTACAATTCCGGAAAGATGTCCGTTAGACATAACACCAATACGATTTGTAATACCAAGAATCTCTGGCATCTCTGAAGAAACAACAATGATTGTCTTTCCCTGTTTTGCCATCTGGATAATCAACTCATAAATTTCATATTTTGCTCCAACATCGATACCACGAGTCGGCTCGTCCATCATGAATACCTGTGGGCCTCGCTCCAGCCATTTTCCAAAAATAACTTTCTGCTGATTTCCTCCTGAAAGACTTGAGATCATATCTCCAGGACCCATACATTTCGTGTGCATAATCTTGATTTCATTTGAAGTTGCCTTTACCATCTTAGGGTCAGAAATCGCAACTCCCTTTTTGTATGCATTTAAGTTTGCGATTGTGGTATTAAAGGTTAAATCTCCTTTTAAGAAAAGACCATTCGCCTTTCGTTCCTCCGTAATAAGAGCAAATCCATAATCCATCGCTTCTTTTGCACAACTGAAGTTCATAAGTTTATTATTGAGATATACTCGCCCTGCCGCTCTTGTTCGTATACCAAAGATTGTCTCTAACAATTCTGTACGGCCAGCTCCAACCAGACCATAAAGTCCAAAAATCTCGCCTTCATGTACATCAAAGGAAACATCCTGTAAGTACGGCTCAAACTTTGTAGACAAATGCTGAACAGATAAAACAACATCTCCAGGCTGATTATCTACTGGTGGGAATCGGTTTTCAAGAACTCGTCCAACCATCGCCGTGATCAGTTCATTCATGTTTGTCTCTTTTGCACTTTTTGTCATAACAAGATTACCGTCTCGAAGAACGGAGATTTCATCACAGATTTCAAAAATCTCATCCATCTTGTGAGAAATGTAGATCAGTGAGATTCCCTGATCACGCAGCATTCTCATCATTTCAAAAAGTTTATCTACTTCCTGTACTGTAAGAGATGATGTTGGCTCATCTAATACAATTACTTTGGAATTATAGGAAATCGCTTTCGCAATCTCACACATCTGTCTCTGGGATACAGACATATTCCTCATCGGCTGTTCTAAGTTTACTGTCATTCCCAATTTTCGGAATAGCTTGGAAGCTTCATTCTTCATCCGCTTTTCATCGATGACTCCAAGTGAATTGACCGGATACCTTCCAAGGAAAAGATTATCCACTACGTTTCTTTCCAGGCACTGGTTTAATTCCTGATGTACCATCGCAATACCATACTTCATTGCCTCATCCGGATTGTTG
>ERZ773147.4141-NODE-4141-length-10353-cov-15.645465_pt1 | contig 10353 bp, 12 predicted proteins | sample MGYA00580851_ERZ773147 | MGnify/ENA primary metagenome ERZ773147 (study PRJEB29015, sample SAMEA2737818) | human gut metagenome | biome: human gut; feature: human-associated habitat; material: faeces | place: China | collected 2012 ... | reverse complement strand
ATGGGACTTCTTGCAGCCGTTATCTTTGATGTAGAATCTAAGCGGAGAACCTCTGTTATACTGATTTTGTAAATATCTTGATAACAAAGGTTATCCGATTTTTCGTAAGTCCTAACAGTTGCCGCTGTCAGGACTTTTTTCAGTTCCCTGCCAAAGATACTTTGCTCCGTCTAACATCCATATAATGGCTTTCAGCATATCCAGACAGTCATTTTTCATCTGCTCCAATCCTTCGTCTGATAACAGGATTTCCTGCTCTTCAAATTGCTTTAGGATTTCCGCAATGTTGTACTGCATAAGTTGTAATTCCTCAACCAGTTGATATATCACTTCTTTTTTCCCGACTACGCACACTTTGTTATAAATGCAGGAACGTACAAAATAATCTTTTTTCTGCATACCGCTTGCAAGTATCTTGGCTTCAATCATTTCCCGCTCTCTGTCCGATACTCGAAAGCTGATTGTTGGATGTTTGTGTACTCCACTCATAACTCGTCCTCCTCATTCTCCAGTTCTATCCTAAAATAAGAGCTAATGCTTCTGCAAGGATAAATAAAAATTATTGATTATCCCTCTACGTCGCAAAATACTATTTAGCATCGGTTACAATCGGAAAGTTCATTTCAACAATAAACTCTTTTTTTTCTATTTTTGCTTCAATCTCTCCATCCATCCGACTAACCAACTCCTTTGCAATAGATAGTCCCAATCCAGTAGATGTTTTACTTCTGGCAACATCTGCTTTATAAAATCGCTCAAATACCTGATCTATATTAATCTGTTCTGGATGTGTAACCTGATTGCTGATTCTAAGCACCGCCTGATTTTGATCACGTTCCAACACAATGCTAATCTTCTTTTCTCCATGATCCAGCCCATTTTTTATCACATTCTGGATAACACGGCGGAGTCCCTGCCTGTTTCCATGTATATACAACTGTTCTTCCGTAATCTGAATATCCGGCTGAATTTCCATTCTTACCCATTCATCATAGTATGAAAAAACTGTTTCTTTCAAGATCCGGTTCATACAGCACAATGTCAATTCCAAACTGTAAGATTCGTTTTTTAACTTTGTAAACATAAAAAGTTCTTCCAACATTTCATTCAGACTATGAATTCTTTCGTGGATAATGCTTAAATAACGTTTCTGATCCTCTATATTTTCACATTCTTCCATTAGCTGGAAATATCCGTCCAAAGATGTCAGTGGTGTGCGGATATCATGAGAAAGATTTGTATAAGTGTCCGCAATCAGAGCTTCTTTCTCCTGATAATGCTGCTTCTCTTTTCTTCGCAGTTCCAGAAGCTCATTCAACTTGTCAGAAAGCTTTCCTATTCCACCCACATCAAATTCATGGTTAATCAACATGTTACTGTCATGTTTCATCATAAACGCCAATTGGCGGCAGATGTCTTTCACCTGCCGCTGGTATTTCCACATAATAATAAATTGTAAGATAATAATTCCTGCTAATATCCCAATTACGATATACATCCGTTAAATATCCCTCTTTTGAAAAACAACGCTGCTTACTGATATCATCATAACGATGAACACTATTGCCACACCAAATGCCGCCAAACACTCATTTCCACTCGGATTCATAGGAAGCAGTGATAATTTTCCTGTTATCGTATACTTATAAATCTGGAAATTCTGAATTCCTATTTTTTGAATAGCACTATTGATCACCCCATACACAATGGTCATTACATTCATGGTAAGACAGACAGCAATGACCATGCTGATTACATTATTTTTCAAAATAATTGCAATCGCCATACAAATCAGCACAAGTGCATAATGAAGAGCCAGTTCAGTCACAAAATAAGATAAAATTGCCTTTGTATTTCCCCATTCCAATTCCCCGAAAAAAATACCATTCGCCGCTGCCTGAAATAAGAATGCACCTGCCATTGTCAGTACCGTAAAGACAGCCAAGGCAATTGCCCTGGAAAAAATCAGAGTTCCTCTATTTCTAACCTGACCTCCTATATTCTTAATATATCCGCTACTGATATCCGCTGTTGAAAACAGAACAGTAAAAATCACCAAAAGCAGTGCATACAATTTTCCTTGGGAATTGGCAAAAAAGATATCATATACAGTCACCTTTTCTCCCGGCTCCGTAGGCAGCGTTACCATCATTCCCACATTAATATTATCCTCAGTAGGTTCAGTAACCTGCTCCTGTTTCATGGCATCCTTTTCAGTCAAAAGCTCATAATCTGTCTTGCATAAAGATGTTGTAATCAATAATATTGCTGCCAGTACGATCCAGATTACATACATACTTTTGGTTTTAAGCATCCGGTATAAATCCATTTTTATTATATTAAGCATGATCCGCACCTCCCGTCAGATTCAGAAAATAAGTTTCCAGTTCTTCACTGGTTATGGAAATCCCTTTTACCGGAATTCCTGACTTTGCAAGTTCCATATTCAACGCTGCACTTTCATTCAATCGTTCAAAAATATGAATATGCTCTTTATCTGTTACCTGATAGTTGGTAAATCCCATAGAATCCATCACCGGAATCGCCTGTTTCGGATGATCCAATGTCAACTCTATCCGTTCACTGCATCTTCTTATTAATTCTTCTCTTGTAATTTCCTGTAATAAACTTCCATTATGAATAATTCCATAATCAGTAGCAATCTTCGATAATTCCTCAAGAATATGACTGGAAATGCATATTGTCATATTCTTCTCTTTCTGAAGTCTCTGAATCGTATCCCGGATCTCTGCAATACCCTGTGGATCCAATCCATTGATTGGCTCATCAAGAACTAATAAATCTGGTTCTCCAACCAAAGCAAGACCAATTCCCAAACGCTGTTTCATTCCAAGTGAAAAATGTTTTGTTTTTTTCTTTCCCACATCCTCCAGACCGATAATTCTCAATATTTCTTCAATATAACTTTTTTTCTTTATTCCAAACAGCTTGCATTTGATATTCAGATTTTCATATGCAGTCATATTTCCATAAAGTCCCGGTGCCTCAATCAGACATCCTATCCGTGATCGAACTTTTTGCAAATCCTTTCCCTTGTATCCGAACATCTCGATTTCTCCACAAGTTGGCTTGGCAAGTCCACCGATCATCTTCAGACAAGTTGTCTTCCCAGCTCCATTCCGACCGATAAAACCATAAATAGCACCTTTTTTAATATGCATATTGACACTGTCCACAGCTTTATGGTGTCCATATTGCTTAGTCAAATTTCTTGTTTCCAATAACATTTCGCTCAAGTTTTTCATCTCCTTTTTCTTATCTGCATTTATCATAAAGGAATAATCCTAATCAAACGCAAATAAATAGTAAAAAAAGAGTAAAGATTATAGATGAAGACGATAACCGATTCCCCAGACTGTTTCAATATATTCCTCAGATGTAACTGTTTTTATCTTTTTACGAATATTGCTTATATGTACATCCAGAGTTTTTGTTTCACCCATATATGGTTCGTCCCACGCATATTCAAAAATGTCCTCTTTACTGAAAACCTGCTTCGGATTTCTGAGCAGTAATTCTAAAATCGCAAACTCCTGTCTTGTTATCTTAGGAAGTATTTTTCCACCAATGCTGACCTGAAAAGTAGCTTTGTTCAATACCATCTCTCTGAACGAAAGGTTAGATTCTTTTATTTCCTTTTCTTCTGTATGACGAAGCTGTACCTGAATTCTTGCCAGTACCTCTCTGATTTCAAAAGGTTTCGTTATATAATCATCAGCCCCACTAGTTAAAACCTTTACCTTTTCATCCAAGCTATCTTTCGCAGTCAAAACAATAACTGGAAGATTTCCCTTTTTCCGTATTTCCTCCAGAACTGCTTCTCCTGTAATTCCCGGCAACATCAAATCCAGCAACACCAGTGCATAGCTATGCTCCTGCATATTCAAAAGCAGCTTTGCCTCAGTTCCGGAAAACGCCTGCTCACAGGAATAGCCTGCTTTGGATAATGCTTCCTGAAGCAGATTATTGATATTTGTATCATCTTCTACAATCAGTATTTTCTGCATGATAGTTCTCTCCTCTATTTTACACTGTGAAAACATTATTTTCTTACATTATACGCTTTTCCCTTTTTCCCCGCAATTACTCCCCACAGATCCCCGGAATTCTCCAGTACATAACTTACTTTTTGTTCCAGCTAAACTTATAATTTTCAGTATTGCTGTGCTTCCAAGATGCATATATCACTTTTTTCTTACCATTATTCCTTTATTTCTTCATCAGTGCTTTCGCAACCCTTATCCCGCCCACAAATAGAGCCAAACCAGAGCCATTTGATAAAGCAAATGCCGGAAACCCGCATAAATACAGGCTTTCGGCATTTTAATCCGTTATTCAAACTCGGCAAGTTGTTGTTTTACATTAAACTATTTTGTTTAGGTTTCGCTGCGAAAATGTCGATTTTTTACTTCTATTACATATTTTATTTTGGCTTACTGATTTTCTGTTGCCAAAGTGTTGCCACAAATATATTATATCAAATCAAACAAATAAAATAACATATTTTACCCATTAACAACCAATTCACAGATTTTGCCTTTTATCATCCTAACCATATCTTCTGTGTTGTTTAAACTAAGTATTTCTTCTTTATCGATGACAATAATACGAATATGATTTTTCAAATATCCTGACAAAATACTCTGTGCTCTTTTTATTTCATTGCTTTCTTTTGTAATACCATTAGTAGCAAGCAAAACTCCAAAATCCAAACCTCTATCTTCAACTTTAGTTGCAAACCAGTTTACATCTACACTTCCTACAGAACCACTCCAATTTTTACATTCCACGAGAAAAATGTTATTGATAAATGGCAAACCATCTTCATACTTATCATTCCATATTGATACATCAATCTCCTCTGTATCATATTGATTCATTGCATTTCTTTTCGCAATTGTAATTCCAGGCAGCTTCTCAAAAAGGTAGCATGCCAAATCCTCGAATTTTTCCCTTTATCGTATGTTGAATTACTACTTTGGCTCTCATCCATAATCTGCTTAATTCTATCTGTATCATAAGGAATCATTATTCACAACTCCTTCCATGAGCACCCAAGCATCTATAATACCATATAGCATGTGCTAAACCATATTTTTCTATTTTATCCAAAAAATCCTCAAACTCAATTACCAAAACATTGGAATTTGTATTTAAATAATTTTCCACCTTACCGCAGCACAAAATAATAATAAGTTCTTGATTTTTCGTCTGCCTAGCCAATTTATTCACCAGCGCTTCTATTCTCTTCAAAGACATATCGCCTAATTTCAATTCAAATTTAATAGGATTCACGATCTTTCCAAACAATTCATCAACCCAAACAGCAAAATCATATTCTTCATTCTTTTCTGTTTGTTGAAACTTCACTGTTGTATATTGATCCTTTATTTCCGCAAACAAGTCAGCAACTAAACGCTCAAATTCAGCTCCGTCCCTATTTTCTCTAATATATTTAGCTCTTTCTACATAGATATCTTTGGATGCAAACTCAGTTTCTAGTACTTTCTTATAATATTTTGTATAATCAATCTGAGGTTTCTTCCTTTTTTTATCCACAAAAAATTTTAATGGCAACATAAGATTTTCTCTAAGATTATCATTGATTTTTATATATGTCAGATTATATAAATCCGAAGGTATTTCTTCTGAATCATCAAGCAATAGAAATACTGCCTTTCCCATTCCTACTGCCACTCCAATTTCATATAAAACATTAGTCGAGTTTCGGGTTATCACTCCTATAACAATCTCTGCACTCGAAATTAATTTTACTACTCCCGAAGAAATATCCGCACCGTAATCTTGTGAGTATATGTCAAAATATTGAATTTTCAATTCATCAAGAACTTCCTGAATCTGATTCAATATAGTAGGAGCTAAATTATATTCTCTTGAAACAAAACACTTCACAATCGTTCTCCTTTCATTTTTTACAAAAAGGCCATCTTTCTTACTCTATTTTTATCTCGTACTGGCGATAACAATAACCTTCCTTGTAATACTCCACCAAAATAATTTTTCTTCTAAAATTCACTTCATAATAAATACCTAAGCCATATCCACAAACATACTCAGGTAATGCTTTACCACCATAACTCCATACATCTTGTTCTGGGCTTTTGGTTAAACATTCAATCCTATTTCTGTCATTATCCTTGTCAACCTGCCTTCCTGTTGACTTTTTCATCTCCAATGCTATAAGGTTGTCACACATTGCATTTTGCCCTCTGCTATGCACAATCAAATCACAATTGATTGTTACAATTTGTTCATCCAAGCCGCGAATGGTCTTTTTCAATGTTTTTAATGTTCCACCAATATTACGATTGTACTCCACATCTACAAAATAATCCGAAAACTTTGTTCCCTTCAATACTTCATGTAGCTCTATCATCAAAGCTCCACACAAAGTTCTTTCAGAAACTCGTGTTTCGAACAACGTAGCATTTTTTCTTAAAAACGATTTATTGGCATCTTCAAAAATCTTCTCTAATTCTTTTATGTATTTTTTCATATTATTTAATAACTGCCAAATCTTCCAAATTTACTTTCTTCAATCTTCTAAATTGAGAAAAACTAGGTTCCCATTTTTCATCAGTATAATTGGTAACTATACGATTCTTTATCTTACTCATGCTCTCATATGTCAATAAGTAAGGCTGTCCGTTTCCAACTGCATCCAGAATCTCTACTGTTATCTGCTGTAAAAATTCTTTTATTCTTATATAATATGTTGCTTCACTTACACCATATCTAATAAAAAAATCATTGAACTTGTTTTCTATCTCTGTATCAATATTTTCATATTTTTGTATACTTGACATTGATACAATATCTCGAACTTTTTGCTTCAATTCCGTCTCAGTATAGCCAATCTTTTTTACCTTTGCATCTATTGACTTATTACCAGTAGCTGCATTTACTTCTTTGAAAATTTCATCCACATCCAAGTCAACAAACACATCCATGTCTACTTCTCTGTCAGTTACTAACACAAATTGTTCAATATCTGCATTATTTTTATCAGCCAAAATCCAATTCTTGACTACTTTTTTTGCAATACTATTTGTCACTTGAGTTTTCTTCACTTGAATTGCTCTTCTACTAGTCGCTGTAAATATACTGCATAAATCATCTTCATGCTCGTCCAACTTGTCAGCTGCCATTTTCAATGCAACATCATCTATTGTTTCATACTCAAGGGTGTAACCATTTTTCAATTCTAACACATTCAGAACAAATACCTTTATTTGATATGCAAATCCAGCCAAACTGTAAATTCCACCATTGTCACCCAAGCAAAGTCACCTCCTAGACCTTTATCCTAATCGCTATTCAATCATAATCCACTCATTTAAATGAGCGGATCATCTAAATTCTAACATACACATTACCTTTTGTAGTACGAGTGCTTTTTATAATTCCTAAATTACATAAAACTTTTAAATATCTTCTAACTTGAGCCTCCGATTTTCCAGTGATTTCCACACCTTTTGCCGTTGTAATCTCTTCGTTGTCTTTTAAATAATTTACAATTTTAACAATTGGTTCTTTCCTTAATTCGCTCATTTTTCCGCTCATAATTCGCTCATCTGAAATGATTGAATCAACTTTTTTCTTGGCAGGAATCAGTTCCAGATACCTATCACAAGCCTTACACAGAACCATAATTCCAGCCTCATTAATCTCGTATTCCGGCAATGGACCATCATACAACGCACAAGCTTCCCTAATCTTCTCAAATCCTCTTCCCCAAGCTTCAATCATACCGCTTTTGAAAAAGACATTAGCCAATTTCGGATTAAAAGGCTTTGATGAATGTTTCATAAACAATTTGTCAGTAGAATCCAGATTTGGAGGCATCTCACCATCATTCCAAATATATATCTTGTCCTCGTAAACGCTAATCTGAATTGGATTGCAACTGCTGTAATCCTTATGAACAATGGCATTCAACAAAATCTCACGAAATGCGTCCTTGTGGAACATAAACTGCTCAATTCTCTGGACTCCCTCATAATCAATCAAGGCCTTCATATATTTTGTATAAACTAAATCAACGGTCTTATCTACCTGCTCTATCAAAGGTCCGTGCACCTCATCCTGATACATCAAATCCGAATCTGATTTTCCAAAATATCCGATTTTGATATAAGAACCTGTTACCCACTTCTCTGGATCTTTATAAAATGCAAGCATTGCTGCTCTTATCAAATATCCATCTTCATCAATTAAGTGCAGATTATCCATCAAGATAGTATCTTCCACGCTGACTTCTTCCTTTGTAAGCCTTCCTCTTTTTACTGCCTTATCTTTGAATAACTGTATTGCATCTTGCTTCAAATCAGCTACTGTCAGTTTTGGTAGAGGCACACCATCCCATGTTCTTCCCTGCGTTTTTAACAAAGCCCTTTCCAATTCCTTTCCGGTAATCTCACGCATGGTACTTCCGGAACGATAATAATATTTTCCGTGAAAACTTATTAAAGATGGGTATTTATCAACAATTATCTGCAGATACTCAAGTTCGCCTTTATATAACAAATTCACATCTGCAATGATTCCCATTGTATCTGTAATCTTATTAGGAATTCGCTCTAATAAATCTCTTGCATTATCAATACCCACAACATTACCATCGTCATCCGTACCTATGTATATTGTTCCACCGTAGGCATTGGCATATCCACAAATCCATTTTAAATACTCATCCTGCCATGATTCCTTCCACTCTATGGATTGATGTTCTTTTTCCTTCATATATTCACCAACTTTCCAAATTACTACTTGTCCACTTCCGTAAAGAAGTATTCCAACGTCTCCACAAACATATTATGCTCAAACAATTCTTTTATTTGTTCCCGATTCATCCATGCAACCTGCGTCACTTCATCTGTTGTGGCATTGCCTAAATCAACCTCTCCATCATAATCAAACAGCCAAACATCCATAATATCATTAAAAATTTTTCCATCAATGATTTTTCGTGTCTTTGTAAAAAGAACTTGCCCATTTTCCGGCATCAAATCAACTCCAACTTCTTCCTTTGCCTCTCGAATTGCTCCTAATAAACTGTCCTCACCTTTTACAACCGAACCGCCTACACATTCCCACATCAAAGGGTATGTTGGTCTGTTTGCAGAACGCTGCGAGATAAGGTACTCTCCCTTAGAATTACGAATCCAGACATGCACCACCAGATGGTATCCGTCTATCGGTAACTGTTCTCCTCTGATATGGTCTTTTCCCAGAAGCTCTCGGTTCTCATTATACAAATCCCATTTTTCTGCATCTGGTACATACTCCACAATATCCCCAAAATCTGCATGTAAAGTTTTGCAGATTTTGCTAAGAATCGTTAGGCTCACCTCTTCATCACGGCGAAGCTTTGTCATTGTATTAGGAGCAATTTCTGCCTTTTTACGCAAATCCGATTTGCTCATTTCTTTATCTACTAATAATTTCCATAATCGTTTATATGATACAGCCATAATATCTTCTCCCATTTTATTACCTGTTTCGGTTATCCAACCAACTTATCCAACATCTCGATAATCTTTTCTTTCTCACCACTACCATTTGTCATAAATCTCAGTAATGGAATTTCGTACAACTCCATAATATGATTTTTCAATAAATCTCTTGAAGCCTGAACGGTATCCTCTTTATGGTATTCATATCCGTCAACCTCAATCGCCAACACAGGCTTTTTACCAATTCTGTTATAAATCAGAAAATCTAAATGTGTTGCTGGATTCATTGCATACTGACATTCCTGCTCATTTAATAGTTCTGGATTCTTAATCAACATATTCAACGGAAAATGGCAAACAACATCCAAGCTTGAATACTTGTTAGCGGAGATAATGTCCTCTATCAATGAATACATCAGATTTTCCGAATCATATTCTGATACTTTTTTGTGCTTCTGCAAGTATACCCTTCTTTCCTCAGTATACTGCTTGTAAAGGTAATCAAAAATCGAATAAATCTTGCTTTCAGTAACCTCAAAATTATTATACTGAATATAATCAATCAAATCTGTTATATTGCGCTCTTTTGATTGCTCATTTCCAGTTACAACCAGCATCAATTTCTTTTTCGCTCTTGATACAGCAACATTGATTAAATACGGATCATCTGCAAAATCAGATATCTCATCATCCACAGTAGATATAATAATATTCTCTTTTTCCTTACCCTGGAACTTATGCACTGTAGCAGCATCAATATCTGTTATCTCCTTGCTTAATGCTTCTACCTGATTTTTGTACGGTGCAATAATTCCGGTTTCTTCCGGATTTGAAACATATTTTGGTATAATCTCAT
>ERZ773147.4135-NODE-4135-length-10357-cov-12.224131_pt1 | contig 10357 bp, 9 predicted proteins | sample MGYA00580851_ERZ773147 | MGnify/ENA primary metagenome ERZ773147 (study PRJEB29015, sample SAMEA2737818) | human gut metagenome | biome: human gut; feature: human-associated habitat; material: faeces | place: China | collected 2012 ... | reverse complement strand
CATCTGATAAATCAGAACCAGATGTCTTGGAATACATCGAAGATTTCTTCAACTTGTCGTATTTCTTTTGCAAATCTGCATATTTATAAGATAAAAAATTATACTTTCCTTTCAATGAAGAATAATTATCTTGTAAATCAATTTGATCATGAGCCTGATCCATATACAATGATCGGATTCTTTTATTCTCTGATGTCAAGTTTTTATTTTTGGCGGATAGTTTATTATTGGATTGTTTTATTTTATCATACTTATCTTGTAATTTAAATCGTTCAGATAAATTATAAGCATTAAAAGCAATACTAAGAATAAAACAACAAAACAAGACAATGGTAAATATTTTACTTTTGTTCTTCATTTAATCTTACCATTTATATTTACATTTATTACACTGATACGTTTTACCAACATTGGAACTTAGAATACCTAATGTTAAACCACCCAATATACGTGAACCTGATTTAATTCTTTTAATATCTGTACTTTTACAATTTGGACAATGAGGCAGCGCTTCTTGTTGCTTTGCAATTTGCTCATTTCTTTGATTAATTTTTTCTTGATATTTTGGATTTGTAAGTGTTCCATAACCTCCTTCAGTCCACGGTAAGAAATTACCTTCTTTAATTTCTTGTAATATGCAGTATGCTGCGCTCGCTGAAATTTCAGCAGAATTTGCTATAGCATCTATACTAATTTGATCATCTACACCAGTTTCTATATTTGATAGTATTTCAGAGATGTCATAAACCTCATGATTAATATTAATACTTTGGTCTGCCTTATATAATTCGTTGATTATATCCCATGTTGGACAACCACAATTTGGACAATGATCAGCTTTAACAGAAAATTCTTTACCGCATTCAGTACATTTTATCAAACTCATTCTTCATACTCCTTTTATAAACTTATTTAATTTGATTATATCATTATAAATATTGAAACGCAATCAATAGACCTATAACACTTTTGTCATTTAAAGAATTAGGTAATTTCGTTAATCAAGTTAAAAGTTTAAAAAAACTAAACCCATCTGATCTTAACATGCAAAATGAATTGTATAAAAACTTCGTAAATTCTTTTGCAAATTCAGGTTTAAACGCAAGTCAAGTTTACGATAAAATCTTAAAAAACGGCGGAGACTATTCACTAGCAGAAAACATTCTGCAATCAATTGGACTCTCTGACAAAGTGGAAGATATCAATAAACAACAAGCGTATGACGAGATTCAAAAACGAAAGAAAAAAATATCTTCTTCTAATAAAGTAGACACCCCTGATCTCTCTAAAGTTTCATCAGAAGCCCAAGCTACAAAAAAATCCCTCTCAGATCTTGGACAGGTCAATCTTGATAATGTAAATTCGAGCGCATCTAAACTTGGAGAAACATTTAGAACTGGTGTAACAAACGGTGTTGAAAAAGCCAAATCTGGCATTAAATCATTAGGATCAAACATAAAATCTGTGTTATCTGGTCTTGGTGCAACACTTAAATCCTATCTTCCTCTTCTAGCTGTGCTTGCTGCATTTGAAGGAATTAAAGCAATTCATTCTAACATGCAGAGTCAACGTAAAGATGAATTGAACGCAGGTCAGAAAAATCTTGATAAATACAATAAGAAGATTGATAAAAATAATAACAAGGTTAAGCAGGCTAAGAAATTACAGGAAGAATTCAATACTTTATCTTCTGGTGTTTATGGTGATAAGGCTGACCGGCAAGCGGCAGATATCCGACCTTCAGCCCTTTGACCTTATCATAACGCTGCTGGTAGCGGATTTGGCCTCTGTGCCTGCGTCAGATACCAGCATACCCCTTCTTTACGGTATAGTGCCTATACTGGCCCTTTTCCTTATACAGCAGACGATGGCGCTTTGCTCGCTGAAGTTCGAGGGCTTCCGCTATGCCGTGTGCGGCAGGCCCTTACTGATGGTATCAAAGGGTGTGGTGCAGGAGCAATCCCTCAAGGCGGCCAGGTACACCTTGAACGACCTTATGGAGCAGCTTCGCGCAGGGGGTAACTTCGAGCTGTCAACGGTGGAGTACGCCATACTCGAAACAAACGGGCAGCTGTCTGTGCTGTTGAAAGGCCCTTCACAGCCTGTGACGTACGAGGCGCTGTCGCTGGAATCCCCCAAGGCACAGCCTCCTTTTCTGCTGGTACAGGACGGTAAGATACACAAGGAGGCTCTGCGGCAGTCCGGCTACGATGAAAAATGGCTCAGCAGCAGGCTGAAGTCCGCCGGAATAAGAGACCCGGAGAGGCTTTTGTTTGCCTTTTTGTCCGGGAATACGCTGCATATACAGTCCAAGGAAAAAGATGGAGGCAGGGTGGCATTTATAGATACAGGAGGAAAAAAATGATTAACAGAAGCGGTTTTCCCATAGTAGCTGCCATAGCTGCTGCCATAGCGGTAGCGCTGCTCATATTCCTGTTCACAGTGCCCGGAAATTATCTCAGGGATATGACGGCAAAGCTGCGCGTAATGACTCATGAGGCAGAGCAGGCGGCAGTATTGGGGGATATGGCAACGGCTGCGGAACGCTTGGACGCGATAACGCGGGAATATCACAGCCGCCGCGATAAGATAAAGATGTTTTTCCATCATGACGACCTGGACGAGATGGACAAAACGCTTATCACCTGCCGGGACCTTGTGGCCATGGGCCAGAGCGACAACCTTATATGCGAGATAGATACCATCTTAGGCATACTGGATCACATGGACGCTGTGGAAACCATAACCATAGCGGAGCTGTTCTGACCTGGACAAAAAGGAAGCAGCAAAAAACTAAACCACCGGCTAACCGGTGGTTTGCGTACTTTGCGCTCAATGCAGTCGAGAAGTTTTTCGCCGTTATAATCCCCTTATCCTTACTTCCAGCACCCGGCCGATTATCTCCACGTCGCCGCCGGAGATTATCATGGGCTCGTATTTGGGGTTGGAGGGTATCAGCATCAGCGTGTTATTTAGCCACTTTACCTTGCGCACCAGAACCTCGTCTCCTATGCGCACTATGGCGATATGTCCGCTTTCCACCCGGTTCTGCATGCGTACCAGTACAAGCGCACCTTCGGGTATGAAGTCGCCTATCATGCAGTCCCCTTCCACTTCCATATAAAAGTAATCCCCCGCGGTGACGTCGCCTGCGGGCAGGGGAATGTATTCGGTGATGTTCTCGTCCGCCAGTATGGGCAGCCCGGCATGAACCCTTCCCACAAGCGGAACGCCGACAGTGTCCGTAACGGGCATGAAAAGGGCGGAACTGCTGCCCCGCTCCTTGAACATAGTAGTCACTGTGTCGCGGCCCAGTATGTAGTCTGCAGTTACGTGAAATATGGAGCAGAGCTGCATCAGCGCATCGTTTGGCAGGGGCACCCTGCCGGTCTCATATTTACATATGGCTGCCTTCTGTACGCCCAGCGCCTGTCCCAGCTCATCCTGAGTAAGGCCATGCTGCTTTCTAAGCTCCCGCAGTCTGTTCATTTATACACCGCCTCTCCGATATGCGCAGTCCTGTTTTGTTTAGTGTATCCCATTAAGAAATAAAAATCAAGCCAAATATTTTGCACAAAGTACCACAAATGGTATTGACAGTATCCGATAAAGATACTATAATGCAATTGTAACCTGATAAGACACTTTTGAGAAAGATGCGGAAAATGATCGTTTCCGATGAAGATATAAACGGAGGTGCGTTATGAATTACTTTGGACTGTTCTTCAGCTTTATGATCCCCGGCGTGGTGATAGGTACTATGGCGGCGTCCGCCGTAAAGGAAGCAGCAGCCAAAAAACGCAGGCGTCAGGCTATGATGCGGCGCAGAGCCATGCATACCGTCCCCAAGAATAAGCTGTATGTAAGCACCATCGAGGAGCGAAAGGCCGCGTAATGCGGCTGAATAGAGCTATCCGGCAACTTCAAAATCAAAGCTTGCCCGTTCCCGCGGGCAAAAATCAACTTAATATGCGCCATTTGTAAAAGCTTCGCCTGAGTAAGGCGGAGCTTTTGCATTGCCTGACGATTTGCCCAATGTGTAAACTTGCTCCCGGTTTGCTTGTGGGAAATGACAAAGTGAAGTATAATATCCTGGTACACCTAAAGTATAATTGACGAGGTATGTCATAATGGCAAAAAGACGCAGGAGAAGAAGCAGAAACTCAAGGAGAAGGAGAATACGCAACGCCATAAGGATAACACTCTTTTTCCTTATTGTTGTCGCTATAATAGGCGGAATCATACTGCTGGTCTCAAAGCTTATAAATAAAGGCGGGGAGACGGGCGATATAGGCAGCGATGCGGCGATAGAGCAGCCGGCCGGGCAGGAGGAGGAGAAGCAGGGCTTCTTCGCCAGGCTGTTCAAAAAGAAGGATAAGGAGCAGGACGGCCTGTTCGACGAGGAGGGCAACCCTCTCGCAACCCAGCCGCCGGAGCCTACCCCGACACCGCTGCCGGAGTTCAGCCCCTATTCCGTGGCAGGCACAAGCCCGGAGGATTTTGGCCTTGAAACAAAGATAGAGGTGGACGGCAGCGAGATGGATGCAGGCCAGTATACCGCCGCCGACGTCATAGATTTTGAGGAGGGGTATAAATATACCCAGCTTGAGGGCGTAATAACCTTCCGCGGCAATAACTTCCGCGACAGCCCCTCCTATGGTACGGCAAGCATGACGGAGAAGAAGTTCGACACCTCCCCATGGACCTTCACGGTGGGCAGTATGCAGAAGATGTACGGCTCCGGCTCCTGGTCAGGCTGCGGCTGGACGGGTCAGCCGCTGCTCGTTCGCTGGCCGGAATCCACCAAGCGCATAATGAACATGCGCGACTGGGCCAAGCAGAAGGACGGCCTTGTGGAGGCCATATACGCCACCATGAGCGGCAACATATACTTCTTTGACGCCGAAACGGGGCAGGAGACACGCGACCACATAAGCACCGCCTTCCCCTTCAAGGGCGCGGGCGCGCTGGATCCGAGGGGCTATCCCCTCATGTATGTCGGCTCCGGCGACGACAGCCCGACCGAGGGCAAGGATACCTCCCACGCCTTCATAATAAGCCTCATAGACGGCTCGGTGCTTTATGAGTTCGGCAAGCAGGACTCCTTCAGAATAAGGGGACTTTCCTACTTTGACAGCTCTGCCCTTGTGGACGCCGAGACGGATACCCTTATATACCCCGGCGAAAGCGGAATACTGTACCTTATAAAGCTCAACACAAATTACGACGAAGCCGCAGGGACTATCTCCATAAGCCCGAAGGTGACAAAGTGGCGCTATAAGGGCGCAAAGAACAACACGGACGGCGTAGCCGCAAGCGACGCCTTCTGGCTCGGCATGGAGGACAGCGCCATGATCTGGCGGGGCCACCTTATAATCGCCGACAACGGCGGCCATCTCATGTGCATCGACCTTAACACCTTGCAGGTGAAGTGGGTGCAGGATACCCTGGACGACACTAACTGCACAGGCGTGCTGACCCTCGAGGGAGAGGACCATCACCCTTACGTGTATATGTCCACCTCCTTCCACCCCAACTGGAGGGCCAGGGATACCCAAACCGCGCCCATACCCATATGGAAGATAGACGCCGTGACAGGCGAGAGGGTATGGACCAACAACGACTACAACTGCCAGACCATTGCAAAGCCCAATCAGGTTTCGGGCGGCGTGCAGGGTTCATTTGCCTCCGGCAAGAACGACCTTGAGGGGCTCATATTCGTGCCGGTATCCATGACGGAGGGCATGAAGGGCGAGCTGGTGGCGCTCAACAAGTCCGACGGCACCGTAAAGTGGCGGTATACCTTCCAGGGGTATCCTTGGAGCTCGCCGGTGCCGGTATATGACCAGAACGGCAAGGGCTACATAATACAATGCACCAAGTCGGGCTACATACACCTTTTCGACGGCCTGACCGGCACACTGCTGGACGAGATGAACCTGGGCTCCAACGTGGAGGCCTCTCCCGCTGTGTTCGATAATCATATCGTCATAGGCACCAGAGGCGGGCTCATTTACGGCATAAAACTAAAGTAACTGATTTGGAGATGTAATGGGCAGGGTAAACGGAAATATTCAGGGCATAAAGGACACGTTGCTGGAGAGGATAGAGCTGCTGTACGATATGCGTCAGGGGCAGGACGAGTTCGTCTCCCGGGAAATGGTGACGGAGCTGAGCCAGCTTACGGGTATTCTGGGCCGGGAGATTTCCGTATACATAGGCCGTGACGGCCGCATCGCCGACGTATCCGTGGGCGACAGTGCCAAGGTCTCCATGCCCAACATGCGCCTCGTGCGCAACGAGGACAGGCTGTGCGGCGTGCGCTGCATACATACCCACCCCAACGGCGACGGAAGGCTTTCCGGCGTGGATCTCGGCACGCTCCGCAGCATGCGCCTCGACAGCATGGCGGCCATAGGCGTCCGGGAGGACGGCGAGCCCACATCGGTATACGCCGCATACCTTGGGGAAGCGGACGAGGCGGGGGAGCGCGGCGTGCTGATATACGGCCCCATGCGCCCATACAAGCTGCCCCAGCGGCTGCTGATGAAGGAGATATACCTTGCGGACGACAGGCTGAAGTCAACGACTGTCGAGGCGGAGGGCTCACGGCCGGAGCGGGCGATACTTGTGGGGCTGGAAAACAGCGGGCCCTACGATACCCTTGCGGAGTTAGGCGAGCTTGCGAGGACGGCGGGGGCAAACGTGGTGGGCAGGTTCACCCAGAAGAAGGCCGGCGCGGACAACGCCACATACATAGGCAGCGGCAAGGCGGAGGAGCTTTCCCTGAAGGGGAGCGAGCTGGAGGCGGACCTTTTCATATTCGACGATGAGCTTACAGCCGTGCAGAGCCGCAACCTCGAAGAAATTTTGGGCGCCCGGGTCATAGACCGCACGGCGCTTATACTGGACATATTCGCACAGCGGGCGACCTCCCGGGAGGGCAAGCTTCAGGTGGAGCTTGCACAGCAGAAATACCGGCTGCCGCGGCTGCTGGGTCAGGGAACGGTGCTTTCCCGGCTGGGCGGCGGCATAGGCACCCGCGGCCCCGGCGAAAAGAAGCTTGAGATAGACCGGCGGCGGATAAAGCGGCGGATATTCGAGCTTAGCGAGGAACTTAACGAGATTGAAAAGCAGCGGAGCCTAAGACGCGCCCGCCGCGAGAAGAATTCCACCCCTGTCGTGGCGCTGGTGGGCTACACCAACGCCGGCAAGTCCACCCTGCTCAACGCCCTGACCGACGCATCGGTGCTGGCGGAGAATATGCTGTTCGCTACGCTTGATCCGGTGGTGCGGCAGGCGGAGCTGCCCAACGGCACCGAAGTGCTGATCTCTGATACCGTGGGCTTCATAAATAAGCTGCCCCACGACCTTGTGGAGGCTTTCCGCTCCACCCTTGAAGAGGCGGCAAACGCAGACATTATACTGCACGTGGTGGATAGGTCTTCACCGTATTACGAGAGCCAGATGGCAGTAGTGGAGGACGTGCTGTCAAAGCTTGGCGCGCTGGATATACCGAGGATAAACGTATACAACAAGTGCGACCTTACCGGGGAGCGAACGCCAAATGACGGCGTGTTCATAAGCGCTGCAAAGGGCACAGGCATAGATGAACTGCTGGAGCAGATAGAGAGCCGGATAAACAGCGGCAGGCTGGAGGTTGACGTGGTACTGCCTTACGACAAATACGAGGCAATGAACGTCATACGCGCCGAGGGCCGAATATTGAAGGAGGACCATCAGGGGGACGGCGCCCATCTGAAGATTCAGATAAACGAGACTGCGCTGTGGAAGCTTAAAAGGATGCTGGGAGAAGGATATGGGCAAAACTAAGGTAATAGCCATAGAGGGAATAGACGGAAGCGGCAAAAGCGTGCAGTATAATAAGCTTGCCGAGGCGCTGACGGATATGGGCTATTCCGTGGAAAAGCGGGAGTATCCCAAGTACGAAAGCTACTTCGGCTCCCATGTAGGCAGCTATCTTTCAGGCGCAGAGGGCGTAAAGGCGGATGCCGTGGACGGCAAGAGCATGGCCCTGTGGTTTGCGCTGGACCGCTGGGAGGATATGAAGAGCCACATTGACGGCGAATACGACTATATGATAATCAACCGCTACGTGCTGAGCAACGCGGTATACCAGAGCATACGCGACATAGACCTTCAGTGCCCGGACATAATTGACTGGGTATTCGATCTGGAGTACGACCATTTCTGCCTGCCCAAGGCCGACATATACCTTTTCTACGACGTTGCGCCTGCACAGGCGGGTGAGAACGTAATGAAAAAGGGCTTCAGAGATTACGTGGGCGGCGAGAAGAAGGACGTATACGAGGAATCCTGCGGCATACAGCAGCGGGCCAGAGCCAAGTACCTTGAAACGGCACAGAGACGCAATGACATCGCCGTGATACAGTGCATGGGGGATGAGGGAATGCGCTCCATAGAGGATATAGCGGCGGAGACCATGCGGGTGCTGCGGGAGAGGAATATGATCTAATCGGCGGATATACCGCCTTTTTTTATTGCGGCAAAAAGCGCCCGCCACAGCGCAGCGTCAACGGCTTCCATCTGCGGCAGACAGTATTTCAGCCGGAAGGCCGAGAGGGCGGAAAGGGTATCGCCGGAAAGGCTGCCGTTCATCAGGCAGGAAAAACCCAACATATTCAGCCCCTGCTGAAGCACGAATACATGAACCCCCATATTTCTCGGGAAAAGTACAGGATACCCCACGGCAAGCGAGGAACGCCCAAGGCTGACCTCGCCCCGTATCCACAGGGGCGATTGATACTGGGCTTCTACATATGAAAAAAGCTTGTGATTAATGCAGTACCGGCGTATCTCGTTTTGTACGCCGCAGATATTTTTGCAGGGGCAGAGCAGGGCAAAGTCCCCGGAAAGGCCGGCGAAGCAGGGGGAAAAGGGGGCGAAGGGCTCCCGAAGGGTATGGAAGGAGCTTTTGAGTATCATATCGTAGCGGCTGCACAGGCGGCGGCAGGCATATAAAAAGCGGCCGTCCGTCCAGAGCGTTCCGCCGCAGCTTTTGCAGCGGCCCATGAGGGCGGGATCGGCCGTGATGAACCTGCCGCTGTATTCATCGTAAACAAAAAGCGTCGCCATGCTTTATCATATGGCGGCGCGTTTGCTTTTGTTAAAACGTATTTTTGCCTTTAACCCTGAAACTCCACCTGGGGCTGGCCGTTGGGGTCGTAGTAGGGGGCGTTGGGGTCGTAGTAGCCGGGGTCCATTGTAGGCTCGGCGTATACGGGGGAGTTGTCGCTGTAATAATAGTAGTTGCCGTCAGCGCCCTGATATATGGTAGGCGTGCGGGGAGGCAGGGATTCGCCGGGGGAAAGCACCTTTGCGGCCTCGGCTTCCTGGTTGGAATCGAATATGAATTCGTGCAGCGCCTTGGCGTTGGCGGGCATATCTGCCAGCACTACCGACTTCCTCTCGTATTTATCGGTTTTGTATGTTTCGTCCGCAGGTATCCTGCAATAGAGCAGGCCGCTTGCGCCCATGCCCAGAGCCTTTGTAGCGCAGGAGATTATGCGGTCGTTGGTCATGTTGGTCTCCACCATGGGCAGTATCTTCTCAAGCATTTTATATTGCCTGGATACATCCGCCTTCATGAACTGGGCGTATATCTGGTTGAGCAGCTTGAACTGGCGCTTGGTGCGGTTGAAGTCGCTGTCTATGTGGCGTATGCGCGCATAGCCCAGAGCCTGCTTGCCGGTGAGCTTGACGTTGCCCTCGTTGGCGAATATGAAGCCGTCCCATGTGTCCGCTATGCCGCGCTGCTTGTTGAGGCCGGCTATGCAGTCATTGGCTTCGCTTATTTCCTCGGCGCTCATGCGCACCGTAACGCCGCCCAGCGCGTCCACTATTTCCTCAAACATATTGAAATCCACCAGCACATATTCGCTGAGATTGAGATAAAAGTTGCTGTTGAGGGTTTCAAAGAGCAGGTCAAGGCCGCCCTTTACCGCAGCGGAGTTGAGCTTGCCGTAGCCGTGTCCGGGTATGTTCACCAGCATGTCGCGCATTATCGTGGTGAGCTTGAGCCTGTTGTTTACCGTGTCTATGGTGGCTATGAGCATGGCGTCCGTGTTGGAGTCCCCCTTTGTGCCGCGGCGGTCAACGCCTATGAGCAGCACGTTTATGTAGCGCTCGTCCGCAGCGTCAGCCTTCAGCTTTTTTAAGGTTGCCTCGTCCAGCCATGTCTGGTCGTATAGCTCGCTCATGGGTATGGGGGTTGGCACCGGGGTAGCCGAGGGCTCCGGCGTAGCGTTGGGGGTGGCCGCAGGTGCGGGGGTGATTATGATGTCCCCATCGTTCTCTGCGAACACGGTATCCGTGC
>ERZ773147.4134-NODE-4134-length-10358-cov-6.861303_pt1 | contig 10358 bp, 7 predicted proteins | sample MGYA00580851_ERZ773147 | MGnify/ENA primary metagenome ERZ773147 (study PRJEB29015, sample SAMEA2737818) | human gut metagenome | biome: human gut; feature: human-associated habitat; material: faeces | place: China | collected 2012 ... | reverse complement strand
CTGCTCGTTCATGCTCCTTCCTCCTCTCCGATGGACATCTGCATGTCGTAGATCTTGCGGAAAATGCCCGGCTGGGCCAGCAGCTCCTTCGGGGAGCCGAGCTGACTTACGCGGCCCTTTTCGAGCACGAGAATGTTGTCGCAGTCGAGCAGCGTTGTGATGCGGTGGGAGATGATGATCGTCGTCGCGCCGCCGAGATCGCGGTCGAGCGCCGAGCGGATCTTCTCGTCCGTCTCCGTATCGACGGCGGAGAGCGAATCGTCAAAAACGATGACCGGCGTTTTCTTTGTCAGCATACGGGCGATGGCCACGCGCTGCTTCTGTCCGCCGGAGAGCGACACGCCGCGCTCGCCGACCATGGTGTCGTAGCCCTGCGAAAAACGGGTGATATCCCCGTCCACGCAGGCGGTGACGGCGGCGGCACGGATCTCCGCGTCGCTCGCGCCGCAGATGCCGATGTTCTCCTGCACCGAGCGGGAGAAGAGGAACGGCTCCTGCAGCACTACGCCGACGTTCTCGCGCACATAACGCGCGGGCATATCGGCAATGTCCACGCCGCCGACGGTGATCTTGCCCTCCGTGGGCGCGTACAGACGGCAGAGCAGAAGCAGCAGGCTGCTCTTGCCGGAGCCGGTGCCGCCGAGAATGCCGAAGCTCTTTCCGGCGGGCACAGTGAAGCTGACGTTTTCGAGCACGTCCGGGCCGTCCTCGCCGTAATGGAAGCTGACGTTTTCAAAGGCGATGTCCTTGTCCATCGGCGCTTCGGCGGCGTTGGGCGCGTCCTGCTCGGTCTCGGCTTCCAAAACCTCGCCGAGACGGTCGATGGAGACGCCCGCCTTGCTCATTTCGGAAATGATGCGGCCGAGACGGCGCACGGGGCCGATGAGCATCGTGTTATAAAGCGAGAACGACACAAATTCGCCCGCCGTCAGATTGCCGTTCACGCACGAGACCGTGCCGAGCACGACCACGAGCAGGATCTGCAGGCAGCTCGTAAAATCGCCCACCGCCCAGAAATCGGAGAGCGTCCGGGTCAGGCTGATCCAGCACTCGGTATACTTGTTGTTCTGCGCCTCGAACCGGTCGCGCTCAAACTTTTCGCGCCCAAACGCGCGCACGACGCGCACGCCCGTGAGGTTTTCCTGCGCGATCGTGGAGAGAACGCCCTCGTTCTCGTCGCACTCGGTGAAGCGCGCGCAGATCTTGTTATGGAAGAGCACGGAGTAGAGCACGATGATCGGCGCGATGACCCACGCGACGATGGAGAGCTTCGCGTTCATCAGCGTCATAAGCGTCAGCGCAAGGATAATGCGCACGATGATCTGGAAAACGGAGATGAACTGCTCCTGGAAAAAGTTTTTAATGCGCTCGACGTCGCTCGTGCAGCGCTGGATGATATCGCCGGTCGGATGCTCGGCGTGCCACTTCCACGGCAGGCATTCAATGTGGTGGAAGAGCCTGTCGCGCGCGGTCTTGACGAGCGTTTCGCCCGCTTTGGCGTTGAACATGTTCGCGCCATAGCGCAGCAGCGCCGCGACGAGACCCGCAAGCGCAAGAATGAGCGCGATGAACCACATGTTCGCGCGCAGAAACGCCACGCCGCCGAGCGACTCCACCCACCGGAGCGCCCACGCGGGCAGATCCATCGGCTGCGAGTCGATCACCGAGTCCACCGTTACGCGGATGACCTGCGGCGCGATCATTTCAACCACCGTGAGCAGCAGTCCCAGAAGGATGCACACGACGAAGTATTTTCCGCTGCCCTCAAGCAGCGTGCCGAGCACGCGCATCGTGCGGGCGGACTTCTTTTTCTGTTCCAATTTGTCTACCTCTCAAAAAATTTGCTGAGTGGATCGGAAATAAATAGAAGAGTGGAATGGAGTAAAACGGACATTTATTTATTATAGCATACATTTATATTATTACAATTCATTTTTCCGTAAAAAGTCAGGCAATGGCAGAAATACCCCCTTGACGAACGTGTTATAATATTTTATTGGAAAAACAGGCTGCTTCCAGCAGAAAGAGGTTATATGTATGACAAAAGTTGATGTATTTTCCGGTTTCCTCGGCGCGGGCAAGACCACGCTCATCAAAAAGCTGATCGCGGAAGCCTACGCGGGCGAAAAGCTCGTCCTCATCGAGAACGAGTTCGGCGAGATCGGCGTGGACGGCGGCTTCATGAAGGACGCCGGCATTGAGGTGACGGAGATGAACTCCGGCTGCATCTGCTGCAGCCTTACGGGTGATTTCCGCGCCGCTCTGCACGAGGTCTGCGAGCGCTACGCCCCCGACCGCATCCTCATCGAGCCCTCGGGCGTCGGCAAGCTCTCCGACATCGTGACCGCCGTGGAGCAGGCGTCGGACGGCGAGCTTACGATCAACGCGCTCTGCACCGTCGTAGACGCGGGCAAATGCAAAATGTATATGCGCAACTTCGGCGAATTTTTCAATAACCAGGTCGAATCCGCCGGGTGCATCATCCTCTCCCGCACCGCGGGCATCAAGGAGGAAAAGCTCGCCGAGTGCGTCGCGCTGCTGCGCGAGAAGAATCCCGGCGCCGTCATCATCACGACGCCGTGGGACGAGCTCTCCGGCGCGCAGATCCTCGACGCGATGGAAAAGCGCGACACGCTCACCGCCGCGCTTGAAAGCATTGAGCGCGAGCACGAAGAGGACGAGGATGAGCACGAGCATCACCATCATCACGACCACGAGCACGAAGAGCACGAGCACCATCATCATTTCGATGAAAACGGCAACTGCTCCTGCGGCTGCCATCACGACGATGACGATGACGACGACGGGCATGAGCACGAGCATCATCACCACGACCACGATGAGCACGACCACGATCACGAGTGCGGCTGCGGCCACGACCATGAGCACCACCATCACGATCACGACGAGCACGACCACGATCACGAGTGCGGCTGCGGCCATCATCACCATCACCACGGCCACGACGCGGACGAGGTGTTCACGTCCTGGGGCATGGAAACGGCGAAGAAGTTCACCGAGGACGGTCTGCGCGCTGCGCTCGCCGCGCTCGAGGACGAGGCCAAATACGGCGCCGTGCTGCGCGCAAAGGGCATCGTCGCCGCGAGCGAGGGCGAGTGGATCCACTTTGACTACACGCCGGGCGAGATCAACATCCGCCGCGGCAGCGCCGGTGTGACGGGGCGGCTGTGCGTCATCGGTCACGAGCTGCATGAGGACGCCGTTGCCGAGCTCTTCCGCTGAAAGGGAGAATAAGCCATGGCAAAACAAGTCCCCGTATATCTCTTCACCGGCTTTCTGGAGTCCGGCAAGACGAAGTTCGCCCAGCAGACGCTCGAGGACGCGAGCTTTAATAACGGCGACCGCATCCTCCTTCTCGTGTGCGAGGAGGGCGTAGAGGAATACGATCCCTCAGCGTTTGCCGCGCCGACCGTGTTCACCGAGACGATCGAGAGCGAGAGCGATCTTACGACCGAAAATCTCGCGGCGCTTTTGAAAAAGCACCGCTGCTCCTACGTCATGGTGGAGTACAACGGCATGTGGACGCTCGACACGCTCTACACAAACATGCCGAAGGAGTGGATCGTGGCGCAGGAATTTCTGTTCATCGACGCGCGCACGTTCCTCAACTACAACAACAACATGCGCCAGCTCATGGTGGACAAGCTCCAGAGCTGCGAGCTGGCGGTGCTCAACCGCTTCCCCGAGGGCGACGAGGATCTCAAAATGCAGGCGCACAAGATCATCCGCGCCATCAACCGCCGGTGCGATATTGCCTTTGAAACGCCGGACGGCAAGATCAGCTACGACGACATTGAGCTCCCCCTCCCCTACGATCTCAACGCCCCCGTCTGCGAGATCGGCGACGCGGACTATGCGATTTTTCTGCAGGATATCATGGACCAGCCGGAGAAATACCGGAACAAGACCGTCTCTCTCAAGGGCAAGGCGATCACGAAATCGCGCAGTCTGAAGAAGGGATACTTCTACTTCGGGCGCGACGTGATGACCTGCTGCGCGAACGATATCCGCTTCATCCCGCTCGCCGCGGAAGCCGCGGATACGGACGAGCTCAAAAACCTTGCCTGGTACAAGCTCACCGCCCGCATCGACATCCGCACTCTGCCGGACGTGTACGAAGGCCCCGGCCCGGTGCTGCACATGGTGTCCATCGAGCCGTGCGACGTGCCGGAGCAGGAAGTTGCGACGTTCTACTGAATCAAACAAACCCCGCTCTATAATGCAGAAGCTCCCGGCGGACAACGTGTCCGCCGGGAGGTTTTTTATTCCCAGCCGAGGATGAAGTGTTTGTAGTAATGCACGGCGAGAGAATAGAGGTTCGTTTTCGGGATGCCGTTCGCGCAATAGTTCTCTATCGCGCTGACAAAGCGAATGGAAGCGGTCTCGTGCGCAACGTATACGCTGTCCGAAAGCGTACCCGTTTCGTCCGTCACCGTGACGGTGCAGCTCTTTCCGCGCGGGCAGGTCACGGAAAGCGCGCCGTCCCGGACCGCCGCGGCACAGCCATCGCTCTCGCAGGTCACGGTATAGCCGGTCAAATCATCGCTCGCGCTCAGGGCGTAGAGCGAGAATACCGCCTCCGTCTCCCCGCGGGAGAGCCGGTAGTCGTAGATGAAATTTCCGTCCCCGTCTGTGAGCTTTATAAGCGGCGGCATTACATCGTGCGCGCCGGAATACGCCTCCGCTTCGGTAAGTCCCGCGTGCTCGCCCTCCGTTTCCAGCAGCCGGACGGTGAAGCCTTCGCAGTCCGGCTCGTCCACCGGCACCACCGTACCGGCGGGGTCGAGCGCGCCGACGGCGTACCGGTTCCCGCTCGGGAACACGATCTCCGTGGCGAGGACGTTATCCTCCGGCGAGGGGTTATCGTAGAGCCGGATCTCCGTCACGTCCGCGGCGGGAAACGTGAACTCCGCTTCGCGCGCGGTGTCGCCGTTCTCCGGCGTCCACACGGCGCCGTACGGCAGCTTCCTTCCGGCAAGGTCCTCCGAGTGGAGCAGCCGGAAGTCCGTAAGCTCCGCGCCGCTGCCGGACGACACACGCACCGCCGCGCCGTACAGAAGCGAGCCGGTGCATCGCTGCCAGAACACCTTATCGCCGTTGATGATGCGCGGCGCAATGCGCCAGAGCATCTGGCTTTCGTATTCTCTTGAAACGGCAAAGCTCCGGCATTCCGTGAGCGAGTGAGAAAGAGCGCGGCCGTCCATCGGCAGGCGCACGCGCGCGTCCCAACGGAACACGCCGTTTTCCATGCGCGCCCCGTCAGGGTTTACCGTGGAGAGCAGATTCACGGAATCGTAAAAGTCCGCCGGAGCGCGGAACGCCGTGGAGTAGGTAAAGCCCTTGAGCACGAGCGGGTCGTAGTCCGGCGCAGCGGTCAGTATTTCGCCGAGCGCTTCATCGAAAAACATCGTCACCGCGCGGTGGTCGATGTTCTCATCATAATCCACGCAGAAGATCACGTCGGCGCGGATCTCCTCGATCACGCTGCGCAGATCGCCGAGCAGGTTTTCGCGCGTATACGGCGTCCCCTCGCGGTACGCTTCGTGGTTCGGCGCGGCGTGCGTCTCCGTCCGCCCGCTCAGCGACGGCGTCACGGCGTTTGGCGCTGCATTATAAATGTGTATCCCGTCGTCCGGGATGCTGTCGCCGTAGCCGAGGAAGATGATATTCTCCTCCGGTACGCCGTCGAGCGAGAGCGCGTTGATCGCCTCGTATACGCGCTTCTCCCCCAGCCCGGCGGCGTCGCCGGTCGAGACGAACACAACGTACACCTCGCTTCCGGCATCGGTGAACTGCCCCGTCACTCCGCTCAGGAGATTGAGATCGTCGTCCTCGTGCGGCACGACGGCGAGCACGCGCTTTTTGGAAAAGATCGCTTTCGGCTCCGTCTCCGGCGCTTCGTACGCCGTTTTCGGCGCCGCGGCGCTCCACGCGGCGAAGAGCGCGAGCGCCGAGAGGACGGCCGCGCCTGCTATGGAAAGGAATGCGATGCGCCGCCCCTTTCGCGTAAACCCCCGCCAGAGCGAGAGCGCCGCCGCCGCGGCAAGAAACAGCCCCCAGAACGCCGCGCGCGGCAGAGGATTCTCCCCCGCGGCGAACAGCAGGTCGGCGAGAACCGTGATCTCCGCGGCAAGAAAGACGCTCTGCACGATCCGGCAGAGGCCGTCCCACAGTGTATACTTTTTCTCCAAGCTCATCCCCCCTGCCGCATTATGCCCGCTTTTCGCGCGAAGCACGCGCATACCACGCCGCGATCGCCGCAGGGGCTTCCTCGCGGTTTTCTATCGTCAGCGGGAAAAGCTCCACGCCGTCCTGCGCGCGCACCTCGTCCAGAAACGCATTATGCTCCGGCTTGATGACGCCGAGCACCGGCGTGCCGGAATGTATCGCCGCGAGCACCGCGGCGCGGAACGCGTGCGCATCCAGCTCCATGCGCCCAAGCTCGTCCATGAGGATAACGTCGCATTCCCGCTCCGCGAGCAGCGCGCAGCCGCGGCCGTCAAAATGCTCCGGGTGCTTTTCGTAAGCGCCGCCGCGCCGTCCAACGAGGGCGTCCGGCGTGAGATCGTCCGGCGTCCACACGGGCGGGACGATGAAAACGTCAAATCCGGTCCCCGTCGGGATGCTCACGGTGAGAAATCCGCCCCGCCGGAGCGCAGAATTTGCACAGAAAAAGTGGCGGATGGCCGTGCTTTTGCCGGTCTGCACCGCGCCGGTCAGAAAAAACGCACTCATAATTCTTCTCCATTTCGCCCGTTTTGTTCTCTTTGAGTATAAAAAGGCGCGCGCTTTCTGTCAAGCGCGGCGCGGTGCGTTTTTTCGCCGTATTTGCCAATTGCAATCCGGGCTCATACATGATATTGTATCGTTCGGCAAAAGGAGGGCAAGATATGGTCATTCACGGTTTGCAGAAATTAACGCTGCTCGACTATCCGGGTCATACCGCCTGCACGGTGTTCACCGCGCACTGCCCGTGGCGCTGCCCCTTCTGCCACAACGCCTCGCTCGTGCTCGAGCCCGAGAGCCAGCCGGTGATCCCGGAGGAGGAGATCTTCTCGTTCCTCGCCCACCGGAAGGGGCTGCTCGACGGCGTTGCCGTCACCGGCGGCGAGCCGACGCTGCAGCGCGATCTGCCGGAGTTTCTGCGGAAGATCAAAGCTCTCGGTTTTGCCGTGAAGCTCGATACGAACGGCACGAACCCCGCCATGCTCCGCGCCATTTTGAGCGAAAAGCTCGCCGACTATGTCGCCATGGACATCAAAGCCGGACGGGAGAACTATTCCGCCGTCACCGGCACGCTGCGTCCCGGCCTGGCCGCCGTGGAGGAGTGCGCCCGGATGCTCATGGACGGCGATACCGATTTTGAATTCCGCACAACGGTCGTGCGCGGCCTGCACTCGGCGGAGGATTTTGCCGATATCGCCGCGTGGCTGCCGGGGAACGAGAAGTATTTCCTTCAGGCATTCAAGGATTCCGGCGACGTGATCTCCGGCGGCTGCGCCGCCTTCACGCGCGAGGAGATGGAGTCGTTCCGGGCGATACTGCTGCCCGCCATACCGAAGGCCGAGATCCGCGGCATGGACTGATCCCCGTCTCCGCAATATATGCCGCCGTCCCGCCGTTTTTGGGGCGGCGGCACTATATTTAGTGGTAAAAGAAACAAATAATGAAAATCAGACACTATATATTGACACCGTCAAGACTCGATGATATGATAATGGAGCGCGGCGGACAGGACATGCGGCGCGCGTTACTTTGATTAAAATTATAGAAATATATGGAGGAATACTATGTACCGGGTTGTGAAGCGCGACGGCAGGATCGTTGACTTTGAGATCAGCAAGATCGCCAACGCGATGAAAAAGGCGTTCGACGCCACCGAAACCAATTATAACCAGAGCGTCATCGATTTTCTGGCCGTTATGGTCACGGCGGATTTCCAGCCGAAGATCACCGACGAGCTCATCCACATCGAGGATATCCAGGACAGCGTTGAGAGTGTCCTCTCCCGCGGCGGCTACGAGAACGTTGCCAAGGCGTACATCCTCTACCGCAAGCAGCACGAGAATCTCCGCGCCGTGAGCGACACGGTGCTCGACTATAAGAAGACCGTTGATAACTACCTCAAGATCAACGACTGGCGTGTGAAGGAAAACTCCACCGTCACCTACTCCGTCGGCGGTCTCATCCTCTCGAACTCCGGCGCGATCACCGCGAACTACTGGCTGAGCGAGGTGTACGACGAAGAGATCGCCAACGCCCACCGCAACGGCGATCTGCATCTGCACGATCTGAGCATGCTCACCGGCTACTGCGCCGGCTGGAGCCTGAAGCAGCTCATCCAGCAGGGTCTCGGCATTCCGGGCAAGATCAACTCCACCCCGGCGAGCCATCTGAGCACGCTGTGCAACCAGATGGTCAACTTCCTCGGCATCATGCAGAACGAATGGGCGGGCGCGCAGGCGTTCTCCTCGTTCGACACGTATCTCGCGCCGTTCGTGCGCGTGGACAAGCTCTCCCAGAAGGAAGTCAAGCAGTGCATCCAGTCGTTCATCTTCGGTGTGAACACGCCGTCCCGCTGGGGCACGCAGGCGCCGTTCTCCAACATCACGCTCGACTGGACCGTTCCGGCCGACCTGCGCGATCTGCCCGCGATCGTCGGCGGCAAGGAGCAGGACTTCACCTACGGCGACTGCCAGAAGGAAATGGACATGGTGAACAAGGCGTTCATCGAGATCATGACCGAGGGCGACGCCAACGGCCGCGGCTTCCAGTACCCGATCCCGACCTACTCCATCACCAAGGATTTTGACTGGAGCGAGACCGAGAACAACCGCCTTCTCTTTGAGATGACCGCCAAGTACGGCACGCCGTACTTCTCCAACTACATCAACTCCGACATGGAGCCGAGCGACGTGCGCTCGATGTGCTGCCGTCTGCGTCTGGACCTGCGCGAGCTGCGCAAGAAATCCGGCGGCTTCTTCGGCTCCGGCGAGAGCACCGGCTCGGTCGGCGTCGTGACGATCAACATGCCGCGCATCGCCTATCTCTCCAAGACCGAGGACGAGTTCTACCAGCGGCTCGACCGCATGATGGACATCGCGGCCCGTTCGCTCAAGACCAAGCGCACCGTTATCACCAAGCTCCTCGACGCCGGGCTTTATCCCTACACGAAGTACTATCTCGGCACCTTTGAGAACCACTTCTCCACGATCGGTCTCGTCGGCATGAACGAGGCGTGCCTCAACGCCCGCTGGCTGCACAAGGATCTCACCGATCCCGAAGCGCAGGAGTTCACCAAGGCCGTTCTCAACCACATGCGCGAGCGGCTGAGCGATTATCAGGAAAAGTACGGCGATCTCTACAACCTGGAAGCAACCCCGGCGGAGAGCACGTCCTACCGTCTCGCCAAGCACGACCGCAACCGCTACCCCGAGATCATCACCGCCAATATGAACGGCACCCCGTACTACACCAACAGCTCTCATCTGCCCGTGGGCTACACGGAGGATATTTTCTCCGCGCTGGATATTCAGGACGATCTCCAGACGCTGTACACCTCCGGCACGGTGTTCCACGCCTTCCTCGGCGAAAAGCTGCCCGACTGGCGCGCCGCCGCCGATCTTGTGCGCAAGATCGCCGAGAACTACAAGCTGCCGTACTACACGATGAGCCCGACGTACTCCGTCTGCCACGACCACGGCTACATTACCGGCGAGCACTTCACCTGCCCCAAGTGCGGCAAGGACACCGAGGTCTGGAGCCGCATCACCGGCTACTACCGCCCCGTGCAGAACTGGAACGACGGCAAGGTGCAGGAGTTCAAGGACCGCAAGGAGTACAATATCGGCCACAGCCACTTCACCGGCGGCATCCACCGCCACGAGGCCTGCTGCGGCGACGGCACCGTCGCCCACGGCATGCAGCCCGAAGAGGTCGGCACCGTTTCCGCGGCGCATACCGCGCAGCTCTTCACCCGCACGACCTGCCCGAACTGCCGCGTGGCCGAGAAGATGCTCGATAAGGCCGGATTTGCCTACGAGAATCTGACCGCCGAGGAGCACCCCGAGCTCTGCCGCGAATACGGCATCAAGGGCGCGCCGACGCTCGTGCTCTCCGACGGTGTGCATTTTGAGAAATACTACGGCGTGGCCGAGATCAAAAAGCTCCTCGCCGAGACCGCGCAGAAGGCGGAATAAGCCGCTTTTTCCCGCACAAAATAGAAACGAAGCCCGCTCCGGCGGGCTTCGTTTGAGCTTGTCAAAAAAATATTTTTGACAAGCTCAAACGAGACCCACTGCGTTGGGCTCTCGTTTGAAAAGGCTGCGGCTCGCCGC
>ERZ773147.4126-NODE-4126-length-10369-cov-4.902947_pt1 | contig 10369 bp, 8 predicted proteins | sample MGYA00580851_ERZ773147 | MGnify/ENA primary metagenome ERZ773147 (study PRJEB29015, sample SAMEA2737818) | human gut metagenome | biome: human gut; feature: human-associated habitat; material: faeces | place: China | collected 2012 ... | reverse complement strand
TGGAAAATCTGTCCATTTTCATATGTTACTGCTATTCTCATGATACCTTCTCCTTTTTCCACTGCATATTTTTTGTAAATTTCCTGTTTGTAACATCCTCCAAAGCTGCAGTTGCTGCTCTGACCGTCACAGATTCTGAAATCCCCACCCTCAATTCTAAGCGGATGTCCATCAATAAGTGCATCTGCTATTTTCTTCCTGGCAATCTCATAAATTCTTTGAACAGTTGTTCTTGCGACTTGCATAGATGCTGCGCACTGCTCCTGACTATAACCTTTTTGGTCCAAAAGACGGATTGTCTCGTACTCATCTACCGTCAGAACAATAGGTGTTTTTTTCTCAGTATTATCTGCCGGAAGGAATTCTAAAATATTGGGGAAATGGCAGACTTTTCTGCACTTTACTGGTCTTGGCATAAACTGCTCCTTTCTTGTTTTTCTTATATATTAACTCCATTAAGAGCATATGTCAATAATGTTTTTGACATATGCCCCTTTAACTTCTTTCTTTAACAAAACACACCTTCGCCATTACTTCTGAACACTGCCGCAATACTACTGACTATAATTATTGCAGAAAAAGGTCTGAAACGGGAACTGAATATTTATGGCCATGAGAAGGTCATTCATATCCTGCACTCCATGGCAGAATTGCTCCTTCAGAAGAAACACTGCGCTGCCATTGGCAAACAGATTCATATGATTAAAGTAAAAGACGGAGAAGAAAAATTAACCTGCTGCGGTGATGAACCATTTAACCCTTGCGAAGAAACATATGCCAAAGACAGTAAATGGCTTCTTCATGAAGCATTCTGCCTCTATGGGCAAGCTGACAAATACCAGCCATATAAGAAGCATCATTCCACGGTAAAGGATGCCTGTGAACTGGCTGAAACCCTACATATCCAGAACTTGATCCTGTATCACACCGAAGATGACACACTAAAGAATCGGAAAGAGCTGTATACAAAAGAAGGCTCCATGTATTACCATGGAACCCTCTATATCCCGAATGATCTAGATGAATTTGAATTATAAATAATGCTCATATAATGTGAGCAGCAAGCCGCTGAGATTATCATATGGTATATTCAGGAATACTCTTTGTAGTCTCCCCTCAACGATGAGATGCTGTCCTGCGTCAGCATTTCATCATTGTATACTTTTCCGATTCTGTACTTTTTCCTTACTGCATATTTACATTTCTACTATTATTAGATTTTCTTATCGTCATTCTTGAAATTATGCTGATGTTCACATATAATGTATATATTATTTTCAGACAGAACAGGATTATATCTTTGAAAAAAGTGGAACGTAATGTGAGGTTATCTGTCCATAAGAGAAACTGCCCGAAAATGGGAAATGCAGGAATGACATGGCAGAAAGGAAGTGAACATCATGAGCACCGATGAAGAATTTTACAAGCAATATCTGTGCGGTGATGAAGCAGGGCTTGAGGCACTGATGAAAAAATATGGCGACCCGCTGACCTTATATATAAACGGTTATCTGCATGACGTTCACGAAGCGGAAGATCTGATGATCGAAGCCTTTTCCTATCTGTTTACGAAAAAGCCCCGCATCCGGGACGGCGGATTTAAGGCCTATCTGTATAAAGCGGCACGGCACATGGCTCTACGCCACAAAAGCAGACGGCAGATTTTTTTCAGCTTTGAGGACTTGACCGGGGAGCCGGACGGCAAAACGCTGGTGGAGGAGGTCGTCCGAACAAAGGAACGGAATCAGATTTTACATTTCTGTATGGACGAGTTAAACTCGAAATATCGAGAGACCCTTTATCTGACCTATTTTGAAGGCATGAGCTATCAACAGGCCGCCGAGGTCATGGGAAAAAGCGTGAAGCAGATTACAAATATGGTATACCGGGGAAAAGAACGTTTGCGCGGATTATTGGAACGGGAGGGGATCACAAATGTTGAGCCATGAGGAACGGATAGCGGAAGTAAAACGGCGTACCGCAGAAAAAGAGCGTCAAAAAAGACTGCGGCGGAGATGGATTGCCGCCGTTTCCGGCGTGGCGGCGTGTCTTGCGGTGATAGTTGGTGTTTCCCTTTCCATGCCCGGTATTGTGGAACGAATCGAGCCGGGGACTTTTTCCGGGTTTGAAACGGCGGCAACGATGTTAGGCGGTAGCGCCGCGCTGGGATATATCGTGATTGGACTGCTCGCTTTTGTTCTTGGCGTATGCGTGACGATTTTATGCTTCCGCATCCGTCTGCTGAACAGGGAGGAACAGCCGGATGAGCAAAAGGAGGATGGTGCGGATGGAGCTTGTCAGTAACCTTTCACAATTCATCGTTACCCTGCTGGGCTTCTGCCTGAGCGGCATCTGGTATCTGAAAAGCCGGGCACAGGCGTATTTCCTGCTGACCTGTTTTTACGGCTGCTTTGCCCTTGGCTCTCTTTACTGGACGCTGTATCTGCTTTTATTTTCTGAAACGCCGCAGGTCTTTTATGTGTCGGAGTTTGGCTGGGTGGCCAGCGTGATTTTTCTTTATCTTCTGCAATACGGGCTTTCCACCGCGGAGGAACGGGGTTTTGCATGCCGCAAAGCCCTGCTTGCCCCCCTGTTCGGCGTTCCGCTGTGCATGTTTTACTGCACCTTTGGGGATGTCCTCTCCAATCTGCTCTGGTGCGGCATGATGATCGTTATTTCCCATCATTCCATCCGGGGGCTTGCTTACGCCTATACACAGACGGGAACGGCACGGGAGTTGCGGCATTTCCACATCGGGGTGCTGTGCTATACGGCGGTGGAGTATGCCCTTTGGACTTCAGGTTGCTTCTGGTCGGGGGCTTCCATTTCCAGCCCCTACTGCTGGTTTGACTTTCTGCTGACGCTCTGCCTGCTCGCTCTGTTGCCAGCCACGGAAAAGGCGGTGGTGAAATGACCTATATTGAAAATGTTTTGATCTGTATGGCCTCGCCTCTGCTGATTGCTGCTCTGTGTATGGGAAAGCGGCAGACAAAATTTTTCCTGTTCTGCTTTGCGGGAATGGGTGCATGTCTGCTCTCCGCTTATATCAACACCTTTCTTACCGCGCTTTACGAGGCGGATGCCTTTGCCGCCACCTCGGAGATCGCTCCCGTGGTGGAGGAGGTGATGAAGCTCCTGCCACTGCTCTTTTATCTGTTGGTATTCGAGCCGAAAGCGGAGCAGATCAAAATTGCCGCCGTGATCATCGCCCTTTCCTTTGCTACTTTTGAAAATGTCTGCTATCTGATTCAGAATGGAACCGAACATTTTTCCTTTATTTTCTTCCGGGGCATTGGGACGGGAGCCATGCACGTCATCTGTGGGGCCATAGTGGGCGGAGGGCTTGTCTATGTGTGGCGGCGGACATGGTTAAAAATTGCCGGAACCTGCGGCCTACTGGGGGCGGCAATTACCGTTCATGCAATCTATAACCTGCTGATTGCCTACGGCAGCGCGGCACAGTATATCGCTTATCTCCTGCCCGTTCTGATTTTGACAGTGGGAAAGCTTATCTCCCGCCGTCTCATACCGTGATACAACTGAATTTTTCTTCTTTGGGAGTTGCTTTTGTGCAGCTCCCAAATTTTTTGAAAAAATTCGATTTTGAGGTGAGAGTTTCTCCGAGTTTTTGTACCTATATAAGTGAAAGGCTTTTTAAGCTGTGCTTTTGAGGAGGTTGGAAGGTATGTACGATACAGAAAAGCGTGTTGAGCTGGTAAAAAAGCGAATGTATGAATATCGCCGCCGAAAGGAGCGGCATAGAGTCTATCACCTGTCTGCTCTGTGTGCTCTGCTGTTTTTGTCCCTTGCGGGAGCTTTAAGGACGGTGCAGATCCAGCCGATGGATGCCGCAGGAATGTACGGCGCGATCCTGTTGCATGAAGAGGTGGGTGGATATGTGCTGGTGGCTATGACTGCATTCGTGCTGGCCGTAGTGATAACGGTCGTCTGTATGAGGCTGCATGAACAAGAGAAGAAACAACAAAAACAAAAAAAAGAACAAAAGGAGAACACAATATGAAAAAATTCCTATCTATGCTATTGATTCTCTGCCTGTTTTTAGGCGCACTGCCCGCACAAGCGCTGGCTTATGTTGCTGACAACATTCAACGGGCAGACACTGTAGAGCAGGTTTCGGTGGGCAACAGCTCACTCGTCCTGCAAAACGATTATATCCGCATGGCGCTGAACAAGCAGGACGGCTCCCTCACAACTTCCCCTGCCGCAACGTCGAGCAGTGTCAATCAAACAGACAAGCAAAAACCATTCTGTGAGTTTGTTACATGGAAAGGCTACGGCTATAACAAACAGGAGCTTGTGTATCCCTCAACGCTCCGCCTGAAAAATGTGTCTTTTGTAAATAAAACGCCAAATGGCGATGCAAAAGCCATCAAAGTGGAGTATGACCTGACGACCAAGCTGCCCGACAGCACGCTTACCGCCACGACCGCGGTCTACTATGAGCTGGTGCAGTGCAAGGAAGACAAATCGTCAGAAGATACCTGGGGCGTACTGACGACCGTCAGCAGTATCTATATCACAGGCGGATATGTCCCTCCTACGACTGATAGTGATGCTTATATGCCAAGGTGGGGCTATACCCTCGACGACTTTACCGGCATGGGGCACGCAAACGCCACAGACAGTCCTGCAATTAAGATGAGACGCACTGTCTACAATACGGATCAGCATACGGAATCGACCGAAAGCTCTGTTCTTACCAGCAAGGTGGAAAATCTGTCTACCTGGGACGCCTTCTTTCAGGGAAGCGACTATTGCGGGGTCGATATCCGCGATGTTTATGTGGACGGCTACACTTGGGCAAATCCCTTTGTAGGACTGACGCAAGCCTCCGATGTGCAGGGCATTGATATTATTCTTCCGGAAAGATTCAGCGTAACGCCGGACAGTAGTCCTGCCAACACCTATGTGGAGTGTAAGGGCGACGTCGCTTACCATTTCGACAGTAATGAACCAGGTGGGAATGTGCACTTCCTTTGGGGCTTCCGCGAATTGAAGAAAGGTGTTGAGAATGTTCCGACAGAAGCGGACAAGGTAGAAATCTCCATTGAGGCCAAGCGGCTGGCCGCCTTTGCCAACGGGGACAGTGTGACGGTGGAATATGTGGCCGACGATGCGGCACTGAACGCCCTGAAACAGCAATACGGCGATCCTATTGCCCTCATCAGCGGCGACTATGAGAGCAGAAACGGCACGGAATTTACCTTTACCGGTGGGGCGGCACTGCTCTCGCCCTCCGTGACGGCGACATGGGATACCTCCAACAAAAACAACAAGCTCGTCATCCACAAGGACGGAACGATCACTCATAGCGGTCTGAGCCTGAACGCACCGAGCTTTAAGTTCTACCAGCCGAAAAGCGGTGCAGGCAAGGACTTGAAAATCAAGCTCACACAGGACGGTTTCACATTTGACATTAATCCAACGAAAAATGAGGCTGTGATTTACGTTGATATCCCATATGCCAATGCAAAGCTGGAAAAGGCTGTTGCCGATGCAGCGGGAAATCTTGTGTTCAGCGGTGATATTAGCTTCCAAACCATCTTTGAGGGGGCAAGTTTCACTCTGGAAGAACTGGGCTACGGCCTAAATGAGAAGAACGAGTTTAAGGTCAACGGCGTTCACGCAACGGGTAGCTTTGACACGGCCAAAACGCTGTCGCTGGAGCTGGCCAGCGTCGAGGGCGAGGTCAATACCTTCAAGGGCAAAGAAAAATATGCTTTCAATCTGGAATTGAACGCTTTTGATCTCTTTGAAACCGAGGCCGAGTTGGAGCTGACACGCAGCAAACAAGACGGCAGCCTGCTCCCCAACACGCTGTACTTCTATGTCGCGTCAAGCCCCGGAATCCCCCTCATTCCTCCGGTGCCGATCGGACAGCTCAACGGCGGCGGCGCGGGATTCAGCAATCTGGCTGATACAGTGAACGGCGACTATTTCGCCATCCCACCCCTCAAGCTACGGGGCACATTGAAGGGCACCTATCTCCATCTCATCGAGGGCAAGGGGGACGTAGTCATCGGACCGAGTGAGATTTCCCTTACGGCCAGCGAGGTGGGTATCGTCGGCACGAACGCATCCATTATTGACAGCTTTGGCTATGCGCTCAAACTCAACGGACAAGAGCGGACTTATAAAGGAACCACCTACAAGGGGATCTATTTCGTCGGCTCCGAGGCCCTTAACCTGCATCTGCCGAATACTGCGTTCAATGTTATTGTCCTGAACTCCTCCGTTGAGCTGGGTGCGTTCGGCGGTACTGATGAGAACAAAACAAACCTTTATCTTGGCGTAGGCGCAAATGGCAGCGTCAGAGGCAGAGTGCAGTTCCCAGACAATATTCGCGTCCTCGGCGGTCTTGGTGTAGATGTTGCGAATATCAATCTCGTCATAGGAGGACAGACTGTTTTCCCAATCAGGAATGCCAGCGTCAGCGAGGGCATGAAGCAGGCGTTTAGCAATATGGACGTGTATCTCGGTGCGATGACCGAGGTGGGCGGCTGGCTTGCCAGTGCCCGGGCATGGGTACTCTTGCCGAATATCGTTGAGACCAACTTCCGCATGGGCGGCGGTTGGGATATTGAGGTTAACGCGTTCGGCTATTTGCCCGAATGGGACTGGTCGGACAAGGGCGTCGATCCAATCGTGCAGGCCATGTCGTCGGAGGACAGCGGCGAGGCTGTCCCTATGCTGCTTGCGGAAGAATCAGGTGTACCTGTAGCTAGCGGTGAGAACACAGAGGAAATCACAGTGACTGCCGGTGCAGACGAAACGCCGTATATCTTGCTGGCCTTTGAGAACACGGTCACCGAACAGGAAATCAAGGATGCTTTGAAGATTCAGAAAGACAACCAAGAGATTAGTGTCAACTGGGTTGGCGAGGATGGTCTGATTGATGCCGACGCGGACATCAATGCGGACATCGATATCATACATAACACGACGGACAACAAGGACTACAGCGTGGCTCTCCTGCGGCTGAATGAAGGTGGGACCTATACGGTCAACACGGGCTCGCTTGAACTAAAAAAACACCAGGAAGCCGCTGTAACACCATTTGAGGAACTGGACTTGTCTCTGAACAATCAGCAGGTGACTGGCCAAATCAAGTACGCCGAAACGGATACAAAGTATGTGCTTCGCACCTATTTTGCAAATGAAGAGGGCGGAGCAGATTATCTGATTGATGAGCAGGAGGTAACGGACGCAAGTAATATCTCAGTCGAGATTCCACAGAGCGGTGCGCTGGCACCCACGGGCAGCTACTATGTGACCTCTTTCCTCATGACGGAAAAGAGCGTTGAAAGTACCAACGAGAACGGCGAGGTGGAAACCCTGACCGGTCTCGTCGCCATCGACAATCAGCAGTTCGACACTCAGGTGAGCTACACGAACAACAACCATCCGATTGCGCCTGACAACGTTGCATTGAACCTTGCTGGAAACGAGGTCATGACGGCATCGTGGGGTAAGGTAGACAGTGCCGATGGTTACGCCGTGACAATCTATCAGAAGCAAGACGACGGCACATACAAGGACACCGGTTTCGGCTATGACCTTGATAAAAACGCCACCTCTATCAATATGGCACTTACTGTTGGCGGGCAAGCGGTTGAGGTGAACGAAGAAGGAGAAATTTCTTCCACCACGGCGGCAGAAAACCTTGAAGCAAACAAGACCTACAAGGTGGGCGTGAGGGCATACAGAACCATCGAGGGCGGCAAATACTACAGTACGGAAGTCGAATCTTCCGAGCAATATCTGCCACAATATACGCCGTTGAATTTGATGCTCTCCATGAATGATACGCCTTGCATAGCAGACGAAAACGGCGTGTACCATGCCTATGTGGACGGTACCGACGATGTGCTAACGGTAAACTGCGAAACAACCGGTGTCACCTACAAGGTCACACGGATGGATACGAATGCCGAGATTCGTGAGAATACCGCAGGATCAGGGTATATGCTTCCCGATTTTGAGGGCAGCCTGATGTTCAGAATCGACGGTATTTCAGGTGTTGCGGGCAATACGACCGCCAAGGATATGACCAGTGTGTTCTTGCTGGTTAGTGTGGATAAAACGCCGCCTGTGCTGACTCTTTCTGCTCCGATATTCTACGCTGACAAGATGACGGGCGAATATCAAATCACAGGCACGGCGGACGCGGGTAGCAAGATTTTCTACGGAAATGATGGTAAATCTGTCGATGCGGCTAACGATGGCTCCTTCACCGTACCCGGTACGCTGGAGAGCAACGGTGGTGTTCTTTCCCTTTACGCACAGGATAGTGCGGGGAACGAATCCGCTTTGCAGCTTGCACTGATTACAAAGCAGCCGCAGTATGCTGTCACAGTGAACGGAAGCTACGCACAAGATTCGGGCGATGGAGAGTATTCAGAGGGCGAAACAATAACGATTAAGGCTGGTGAGCGCAGCGGTTATCAGTTCGGTGGTTGGACCTCCAATCGTGATGTTGCCTTTGCGGATGCAAGCAGCGCGACAACGACCTTTACCATGCCAAACGCCGATGTAACCGTTACAGCTAACTGGAAAAAATCTGTTTCCCCTACGCCAATCACTCCTGGCGATACGGTAAAATATATCGTGGAGCATTATAAGGCTAGTAACGATGGTTATACGCTGGAAGAAACGGAATATCTTGGAGGTGCTATCGGTTCGAATGTTACCGCTGAGCCAAAAACCTACACAGGCTACACTTATAATCCTGATGTAGAAGGAAGTATTACCAAAGGGACATTAAAAAAGATTAGCAGTGCATCGGATATATTGACCTTAAAACTCTACTATGACTTAACTGTTTATGCTGTGACCGTAGAAAATGATGGAAATGGCTCTGCAACTGCTGTTCCCGGATCCGCAACGATGGGAGAGACAATATCACTAACTGCTACGCCGGACAGTGGCTACCACTTCAAGTCGTGGGAAGTTGTTTCCGGCGATGTGACGATCAGCGAAGATAAGTTTACCATGCCCGCAGGAAATGTGACTGTAAAGGCTCTTTTTGAAAGAAAATCAAACAACGACGAAGGAACCACTTACTACACATTGACCTTTGATACCAACGGTGGTAGCAGTATTCATGCAATCCGCACGACTTCTGGTAAGACGATTAACCTTTCCGACTACATCCCGACCCGCAACGGCTATGACTTTACCGGCTGGTATTCCGATAAGACGCTGATGCAGAAAATCACGGAAATCAAGCTGAACGAAAACAAAACAGTTTATGCTGGTTGGACAAAACTGACAAGTGATGGTTCATCTACCCAAAAGCCTCCGACTGGTGATAGCAACGAATTGCTCCTCTGGTCTGTTTTGCTCCTTATTTCTGGTTTCAGCATAATAAACATTGTACTGCTTGTTAAAAAGAAAAAGGGTGCAAAATAATCAACATATAAATAAGCTAATGTAGAAAGGAGGTAACGGACATAGTTTCGTTATCTCCTCGTATTGTAAATACCATTCACCTTAAAATAAGGCTTTTCTCTACTTTTTAATTCCTAGAAAACTGCTGCCAGATAAGAAAAAAGGCCCTGACAGTCTGGAAATCCCAGACCATCAAGTTCATTCTTTATTCTAAATTGCATTTCATGTTTTCACATGATTTTTCTAGCATTATCCTAAAAGAGTTTATATATTCTGCTCTTTTCTTGCTTGAAAAACCTGCAAATAATACCTCCAGATACTCCCCTATATTACTATACTTCTCACTATCATTAACCATCTCAAATATTTTTGAAAGAAGATTATCTTGCGTAGTCTCTGTCTTTATAACATATACAAAAGGTAATATTGCCGCATATATAAAATTGAAACCAGCATTATCATTGTTAAAATCTAATGTAGCCTACTGGACAGGATTTTGCACATTTCCCGCATCCTACACACAATGTTTCTTCTACTACCGCATAGCATCCACGATGAACTTTAACCGCTGCCAGCGGACAAGTATTTTCACATACTCCGCAGGCAGCACAGCTTTTTTTATCGACACTTGCCACTCTTTTTGCCAATGCTTTGTTCTCCTTTCAAATTTGGTATCTCTATTGTACCTGAAAAAGGTAAATTCTTCTGTGATATTATTACATAAGAATTTACCTTGAACGCTAATAACTAGAATGACATATTTTTATTATACATCACCTTTATATTTATATATGATGTTTAGAATCTCCTCGATTGTTCTAATAATTACTTTTTGTTTTTCTTTCATTGTTATAGATTTGCTTTCTTCTTCAGATAACGAAGAATAAAGGTGGATGGTATTAGCATGATGCCATATCTCATCGCAAATTTTCTCAATTTCATCAGCACTCCGAAATGC
>ERZ773147.4125-NODE-4125-length-10371-cov-16.558259_pt1 | contig 10371 bp, 2 predicted proteins | sample MGYA00580851_ERZ773147 | MGnify/ENA primary metagenome ERZ773147 (study PRJEB29015, sample SAMEA2737818) | human gut metagenome | biome: human gut; feature: human-associated habitat; material: faeces | place: China | collected 2012 ... | reverse complement strand
TGATGAAGCTGCTGCCGCTGGTGTTCTATCTTCTGGTATTCGAGCCGGAGGGGGATAAAATCAAGGCTGCGGCAATAACAGTTGCCCTGGCCTTCGCCACCTTTGAAAATGTGTGCTATCTCATCCAGAACGGCGCAGACCGCTTCTCCTTCATCTTCTTCCGGGGCTTCGGCACAGGAGCCATGCACGTCCTCTGCGGTCTGATCGTGGGCGGCGGGCTTGCGTACACGTGGCAGCGGACGTGGCTGAAAATCGCAGGCACCTGCGGGCTGCTGGGCGCGGCCATCACCCTCCACGCCATCTATAATCTGCTCATCGCCTACGGCGGCGCGGCGCAGTATGTGGCCTATGCCCTTCCGGTGCTGCTGGTGGCAGCGGGAAAGCTGTCCGCTTTTCGCCTCGGGCAGAGGAAATAACCGAATAATCACTCCTTGAGAGCTGCTTTTTGGCGGCTCTCAAATTTTTTTGAAAAATTTTGCGTTTTGGGTGAGAGTTTTTTCGATTTTTTGTACCTATATAAGTGAAGGGGTTTTTAAGCCGCATTTCAAAAAATCCAGAGAGGAGGTTCAAACGAAATGTACGATACCGCAAGACGGGTCGCACTCGTCAAGCAGCGGGTGCGGGAAAACACCCGCCGGAGGCAGCGGCGCGGCATATATGGACTGAGCGCTATGTGTATGCTGCTGTTCGCGGTGCTGATGCAGGCGGTGGGCACGGTCGCCGGGCCGGGGCAACCGGAAGCATGGGGCGTGTTCGGCGCGATGCTGCTGCGGGAGGACGCGGGCGGCTATGTGCTGGTAGCCGTCGTCTCCTTTGCCGCGGCGGTGGCGATCACCGCGCTGTGTTTCCGGCTCAGAATCAGAGAAAACCGGAAAAAAGGCGGGGCGGACAAACCGAACCGACACGAACAGGAGGAGAAAAGCCAATGAAAAAGCGAATACTTAGCATACTGCTCGTCTGCTGCATGGTGCTGACCATGCTGCCGACAGCGGCGTTTGCAGCGGTGAGCGATTCGCTGGGCAACACACCCGAGGAAAATCAGGCGATTTTGGAGCAGCTCTCCGCCCTGACTGGCGGCAGCAGCGACCAGGTGCTTTCCATGCTGAACGCTTTGGGGCTGCTGGATGAAGACGGCAATTTCAAGGTGGATCAAACCATCACGCTGGACGGCCAGGTGTTGACACTGGCGGCTGTCATGGAGCTGCTGGAAAATCCCGCCACGGATCTCACCCGTATAGCCGACGTGGATGGGACTCCGGTGGCGCTGGGCGATTTGAAGACCATGATCCAAATCGAACAGGAGCTGCAGCGGATCAAGGACACCTATTTCTCCGGCAGGGAGTTTACCGGGGAAGCTCTGGAGAATCTCAATAGCCTGATGGAGCAGATGGAGCTGCAGGGCATCAGCTTGCGGTATTCCGCCTCTGCCACAAAGCCTGAGGGCGTTGAGACGGTGGATATGAGCGGCATGATGAGCCAAACGCTGGGGAATCTCGCAAACAACACCTGGAACTCCGGGCCTTTTACTGTATACCGCGGAAAACCGGCCGGCTTTTCCTACCGCATTCAAAAAGGCCAGCTCAGCGATTATATCACCAGTGTGGAGGTCTCGATAGGCGAGACGAGTGAGGTCGTCGAGCAAAGCGACGGGTCCTACAAGCTGACCTATGCGGTAGACGGCTACAGTTTAGGTGGTCAGAAAATCACTGTCAAGGTTCAAACCAAAGGAGGAACCTCAGCCTGGCACGATAATACTTATTCCTATGGCGACCTGCTGGGGATGATTGAATTTTACGATGCGGAAAATCTGGTGTTCTATGACGGCGCCGCTTATGCCGACCACTGTCAGCTCAAGCTAATAAAGACGGTTGGCGCCCCCGCAATACAAACATCAATGACCGCGCCGAACTATGAGGAAAGATACGAAAGCACAACCACAATACAGGGGGATATGTATATTCCTTTGCTGGCAGATGAATACAATGCCCTCGGTGCCAACAATCCGGACTTCGTTGCGTTAAGCGATACCATCAGAATTCTGGATGGCGCTCGCAACTCGGTGCTTCCCGTCGGCTCCGACCCATTTTATCAACCATACCAAATCGACGCCAGCATCGAGTTTAACTGGAGTACCGAAAAAGCTGCCTATACTGGCGATGCGCCGTATGGCTGGTATAAAAACCAGCCCTTTGCCCCGTTCTATCTGACGGAGTACAAGTTCAATGAAGAATCTCTGGGGCTCAGCAACAACAGAACAAAAGCGCTGAACTGTACGATCAACAAGGGCGAAACAGTCAGCATCTCCCTGCAGTCTACCACGCAAAACAGAGGGGATCAGCAGTACTGGCTGCCCTTCCGACTGTATATGAAAAGTGTACAGGGCGAAATCCAAAATTCCTGGGCCACCACCAAGAACAGCAACGTCACCGCCAAGCTGGTGGACACGGACAAGCCCATCATTCAAAGCGTCACGGCCCCGGCGGGAACCTATGCCAGCGGACAGCACGTGCCCATCACAGTTACCTTTAGCGAGTTCGTGGATCTTAGCAACGCCCGCGTGACCATCAATGGCGAAGAGTATACCGCCGCTGAGCTTTCCATGAACGACTACGGCGTCACGGCAATGCTCTGGTACCCAGTGCAGGATACAGATGCCACCACGGTCACCGTCAATGGTATGACCGGCGTGAAGGATGTTTTCGATCATACGCTGGATACCTCTCAGTATCATGTCGACTCGATTACCGGCGTTGCGCTGGAGAGCGTCTTGATGCGCAACGCCCCCACCGCACTGACCGCCGACTACGACAACGGCAATGCATCGTTCACGATGAACGCCAACATGGCGCAGGCCTACAAGACCGTATACAGCGATTATCACACCCCGGAAGGCACAGAGCCGAAGGAAGCCCCTTTCCGCCTCGAACTGAGGGACAACTCCACGGATGAAGCAATCCATCTGCAGGTCTATCTGGACACAGAGAAGGAAGCCTTCACCATTAGCGACTATGCAATCGCACCCGCGGCTTACACCCGCACCTATACGGTGACGCTGCAGGCCAACGAGGGCACGAAAAGCTCTCCTAACTGGGTGAATGTTCTTCCCCTGACCCGGCAGTTCACGGTGGCAAAGAAAATTTCCGCGCACACGGTAAACGTCGTCCCGGAAGCGAATGACGCCGACTATACGATTTCCCTCGCCGATTCCGCCCGCCCCACGCTTCAGGCCAAGGTTTTGGGGAAAAACGGTGAGCAGGCCAGCTACATCACCGGTAAATGGAGCAGCAGTGACCTGGACATTGCCACCATCGACGAGGATACCGGCCTTGTTGCCACCACAGGAACCAAGGTGGGAACCGTCACCTTTACCTTTACGGCGGACAACGGGACTGAGGACCCTGCCGATGATGTGACGGGCCAGTCACAGCCCTATACCGTGACGGCAGGCGATTCCCTGGCACTGGTGATTCCCGGCGGCTCGTCCATCGTGACGCGGGTAAATCAGCCCGCCACCGTGCTGTGGAGCTCCAATGCCGCGCTGATGGCACCGGGCAAAGAGTTCAATTACAGGATCGACCTGTATGAGGGCAACTACAAGAATGAGGCGGAGCTGAGCGGCCGCGATCCCGTTGCGACTTATACCGCCGGCAAAGATGAAAACAGCGTGCGGATCCCGGAGAATGTGCTCTCCCAGCTCTCCAGCGGAAATACCCCGGCCTACACGGTGTGTGTCTCCATGCCGCACCCCAACGCTGGGGGTGAGGACGTCCGCCTGTCGGCACTTGCCTGGATCATCGTGCAGGCACCGCCTGCCACAGCCAAGCTGACACCGCCCCGGAGCATTTACCGCAAGGATACCGACGGCGCCGTCAATATCGACTGGTCGGTGGAAAACACCACTGAGGGCGCCCCTTTGCAGCCCACGCTGACCATTACCCGGGTCACAGAGGACAACACCACCACCAAAGTGGTGGACAGTGCGCCCCTATCCGGTACCTCCGGAAGTTACTCCCTGTCACTATGGAGTGTGGAAGCCGGCAATCTGAAGGACACCTATCAGGTGGTTTTGAGCGTGGAGAACCCTGGTGAGGAATCTCCCAGCACCGACTCCTTCCCCCTGTATGTCTACGATGCCGACGCACTGAAGGTGCAGGACGGCGAAGGAAAGACGATTTCTAAGCTGACCATGGACAATACCTCCAAGGTCAGCGGCAGCCTGCCCGCCGATACAGCTAAAATTTTGCAGCTGCGCCAGGAGCTGGGGCTGATCGAGTACATAGGCATCAACTATGACGAGTACGGATGGAACTCCTTTAAAGACGGCATCCAGTGGCTCTCCAGCAACAACAATGCCATTTCCGTCAACTACAAGCAGGGCGGACTGTATGAGGACATCAGAAACTTCTCCTTTGATTCCTACCTTCCTGAAACCAAAATGGCGCTGTCCGGCTTGGCCAACGGCACCGCAACCGTCACGGCTACCCATGCCGCCACGGGCATGAGCGCCGCCGTACAGGTGACAGCGAAAACGCTGCAAAATAAGTTCTATCTCTTCCAGCTGACGCCTGCAGCGGAAACTACGCTGCAATACACCGACGGCAAAGGTGTGCCCAAAACGGTCACGACCAACAGTGATGGCGTGCTGGCGCTTTACGAACCCAACGGAATCGCCAGTGAGGTGTCTCTGCGGTCCGGCTCCGGCGCGGATATTTATCTGGGCACCATCTATAAAGAAAATCTGCGTTCCGGCGAGCGGGATGCCACAAAACTGCAGCTTTATCCCTTGAATACCTTCAGCCTTCGGCGAGTCGCCCGGGCATCTGTGACGCTCATCACGCCGGGCGGCGATCCGCTGGCGAACAAAACGGTGACCGTTCGCGGCGGCGTTTATAAAAACGGAGGCTACTGCCAGACAGCTCTGCTGGGCTCCAGGGCAGGAGCACTTGTCAGCGGCATCACCGGCGACACCTATACCACGGATGCGGCGGGAAATATAACCGTCTATCTGGATTCCACCCAGTTCTGGTCGGCCGAAAAGGGCGAGAGCAGCACCACGGCGCTTTCCGCTCTGGATCAGCTGGAGTACATTCTGGAGATCAGCGCAATTGACGGCGACAAGTACTATCCGCTGCTGCTGACCGTCAACGGCAAGCTGGGCGTGGACGATGTAATGCGCACCGCAGAGGGCGTTGTCTCTCTGGAAAGCGTGCCGCCGGGGGAGGAAAACAAGCCCTTCATTGTGGCGCAAAGCGTTGATTACGGTCTTGCCAACGGTCAGAAAGTGGATGTCCGCAGCTCGACCGGGAAGATTGGCCCTAACAGCAGCTTTAAAACAGCAACCCTGCACACCACCATGTTCCTCTGGGGCGAGAATATTGCCAACGCGCAGAATTACAGTCTCAAGCTGGCGGACGAATACGGCGTTCTTCCTGCCGCCCAGAGCAGCAGTACCAAGCAGTATCCCTTCTCATCCATCCCCGTAGCGGAAAACGATCTGACCCTCACCGAGGCCACCATGACCACCTCTGGATGGATCGCCGACGGCAAGGATGTGGGTATGAAAACGCAGCTGAGCCTGAACGGCAGCCTGCTGCAGGAGAAAATAATGCCCTTCCGGGTCGTTGATCTGACCCGAGTGCCCAAGGTGACAGAGGATGACCGCGTCACCGGTATTCTGGCGACGATGGGAGCCTCCAGTGCAGTGAAGGGAGTCGACTTTGGCGGAGTGGGCGACAGTAACATTCTCAAGGTGCTGACCGGACGGCTGGATGATCTGAGCGGTCCGGTGGACACTTCCGTGTTCAAAATGATCATCACCCCCAGCGAAGATCCCTCCGTGTTCCGTGCCATGATTTGGGCCGGGTACAACACGCTGGAGATGGAGGACATGGACTATTCCGAGGACGGCGTGGCGTTGGGTGCGAATGTGCTGACGCAGAACCTGGAGGTGGGCGTGCCCGGGACCGGGGACCTGAGCCAGATGGCCCAGGGAACCTATGATCCCAAGGGGGACTACAAAACCAACTCCTTGGCCGACAATGTCACCAGCACGGATCTCAACTTGCAGTTGGAGGGCTTTTACGAAGCGGAGATCCGCTATAACGCCGAAAAAAAGGAGTGGGAGGTTTTCACCGTAGGCGGCGGCTTTACCGCCGGCGTTGGCGTGGGCTTCTCCTTCAGCGTGAACGCCATGGCTGGCCCCGTGCCGTTGACAGCAACCTTTGAGCTGGGCGGTGCCATTCAGCTGGATTTCCGTACCGCAGTGCGCTACGGCCAGCAGGGACAGGGCACAGAGCTTGCCTGGAGCGATCCCACGGCCACGGCAGTGAATGACTTTTTGACCACGCTGCGTATCAACGCCTATGTCCACGCGTTTGGCGGCATTGGCTTTGACTATTCGATCGTGGCGCTGAAGATCGGCCTATTCGGCAATTTGGATGTGGACAGTCAGAATAAGTTCCTTTCCCGCACCTATCTTGCCGACGAGACAAAGCGCCAGATCAACGGTCAGGCCCTGGGGATCCAAAGCGAAGTGGGGATCAAATTTGTGGCCACCTTCCTGTTTATCTCCTACGAGGCGGTGATCGCCTCTGGAACCTTTGGAGCCACCAAGACTTTTAATAACTGGAAAACAATCGACGACTACTGGAATAGCGCCACCAGTGGGCTGAGCCTTGCCTCGCTGCGGATGGCGGCGGCCCAGAGCGGAATGCAGGTGGCTTCTGCCAGTGCAACGCTCCAAAGCCGGGACTATCTGGAGCAATATGCCCGTACCTGGGGCCAGCCCCAGCGGCGGATGATGCTGTTCTCTCTGAACTCCACCAGTGGGCTGGAAAACATCCAGACCAATGCCAACCCCACATCCTATCCACAGCTCAGCGATGACGGGAAGGTATTGGCCTACATCAACGACGGCAACATCGGCAATATTTACGCCAGCCGGGCACATTTCTCCACCCTTAATGGCGGCGTCTATTCTGCCTCCAGCCAAATTGCCGATCCCACAGGCTTCCCCGGCTACGGCGACACGAGCGTTTCTCTGTCCGGCACTGACAGCTTCGCGGCGGCGGCTTGGGTTCGCATGGGCACCGACCTGCCGGGTAAAAATGCCGGCGATCCCGTGACATTGGAAGAGCAAAACCTGCTGATGAACAGCACGGAGATCGTAGCGTCCGTCTATAACGGCACAACCTGGACTTCCACCCGTCTAACCAAGGACGGCACGCCGGATCTGGCCCCAGCCACGGCAGTGGGCGGCGATGGCAAGGCCATCGTGTTCTGGCGCAGCGTCTACACCCCCGATCCCGGTACGCAGGGCAGCAATAACCTGCTGAACTTCACTACCAGAGATTGTATCATGTACCGTTGCTATGACAGCGGCACCTGGAGCGAGGCCAAAATGCTTTATAACGGTGCTACTGGCAGCGTGAAGGCGTTGCAGGCGGCCATGCTGCCCGACGGAACCGCTATGGCGGTTTACTCGCTGGACCGCAGCGAAACCGGAGATACCTCCGACTACGAGATCGCCTATTGTACCGTGGCTGCTAACGGAACTCCCGGTACAGCCATGCTGGCGACCTGTGACAGCAATCTTGACGAAAACCCCCAGGTCGTTGCAGCCAACTTCGGCGGCGGGGATGACCGATTTGTCATCGGTTGGCACAGCGTCCGAGACGGCAGCAGCGATATCCAGCTGTTGGCTGTGGACGGCAGCGGCACCATGTCCAACAGTTTCCCCGGCTCTCTGTCTGCCCTGACCAGCAGCGGCAACGCCGTCGTGGGCGGAGACTTCCGCTTCGCTTCCCTCAGCGGGGATCATCGCAGCCTCAATGATCTTACCATCGTCTGGAATGAGACTGTCAATGACGCCAACGGCGCGGTAGATCACGGCATTTTGAAGGCGGCCAAGCTGCGCTATGCCGCAAATACCTACACGCTCTCCGCACCATTGGAACTGGCAGAGCTGCCGGATCGCACGCTGGCTGACCACTTTGATGCCTATGTCAGCGGCAGCAATCAGGTGCAGGCTGCCATTCAGGCCACCCGGTATGACGATGAAAAGCCGGAGGTAATCGGCGGCGTGACCGTTCCGGGTGAGGAAACGATCCTCTATACCGCTACCTCTAATTTTATCACCGATGCGGTGGCAGTGGAACAGATCGGTGTGGATTATGCAACGCTGGCGCTGAACAGCCTGACACCCATTCGCTTTACCATCCGCAACACCGGGCTGAACGATGTGACAAACCTAACGGTCAAGCTTGGCAGCGGGGAAACCGCCACCCTTACGAAAAAACTGCTGCCCAATGAAAGCAGCACCCTTACCGTCTGGCACCATGTGAGAGACCGCGTGACCGACCCGAGCTATACCATCACCGCCGCCGGCGGCATCAACGAAAACGGCACAGTGTATCTGGATTATCCCGACATTGGCATCTCGCAAATGGAAGTGATTGCGGAGAGCGCCGGCAAGCGCACGGTGCGCATGACCCTCTATAATTCCTCTGCTGCCACGCTGGCCGACGGAAAGAACCGCGAGGTGAAGCTTGCGTTCTATGCGGATGATCTGCATACCAAGCCTGCAGAGGTGGCCTGCACCACAAACGGCGTATCGGTTAGCGGTAATGAAATCACCGTTTCCGGAGACAGCGCCCTCGCCCGCATCGATCAGGGAACCTTTACACTGGACCTGACCTATGATCTGGGCAGGTATATGACATCCATTGGCAAAACCGAGATCCCCAATGTGGGTACCTATCTGTACGCCGAGGCGTGGGCGGAAGGCCAGATCGGTGGAACGGGAGGCAATCAGCGCCTCCCGGAGTATGACGGCAGTGACAGCGAGGCCAGCGTCCATATGACCGGCGCACTGGCCCGCACCGGAGAGCAGCTGACGATGGATGTGACACAGGGGAACGACGGCAACGGTCACAGCACCGCCGCCATTACCCTGCGCAACAACTGCCTGCAGCCTCAGACTAGCGCAGAGCTGGTGGCCACGCTGCTGGATGCTGCCGGGACCGTTCTGGAAACGAAAAAGACCAGTATTGGCGGTGCCATCTCCGGGGAAACCTTCCGGGCGGAAACCGTCACCTTCTCCCGGCTTGGCACCCGCGTAGTGGTGCGAGCCGCAGTGCCCGGTAATGACCTTCTGACCTTTGAAGGTCTGGCAGTGGGGCTCGGCGATTTTACCGCCAACGGAACGAACTATACCTATACGCTGCAAAATGATAGCGGAGCAACATCTACGCTAGTCACAGCGGTGTCTGGAAACGGAGAGCCCGTGAGCATCAACGGACAGGCTCTGTCCACCGGCGGCAGCGCAACCGTTGCCATCCCCAACAGCGGCACAACCGACATTGTCGTGGGAATCGGTGCTAAAACCTACACGCTGACGATTCTGCGCAATAGCGGCACAGGCGGCAATGAAGGCGGTGGCGGCGGCAGCAGCTCGCCGAGCTACTCCATCACCGTGGATAAGACCAAGAACGGTACGATCACCGTTTCGCCCAGAAACGCGAGCCACGGCGACACCGTGACCATCACCGCGACGCCCGACAAGGGCTACGAGCTCGAAATGCTCAAGGTGCTCGACCGCAGCGGCGACGCGCTGAAGCTCACCGAGAAGAACGGCAAGTACACCTTCAAGATGCCCAGCGGCAAGGTCACCATCAAGGCCAGCTTCGTTGAGGAGGTTCCGGAGCAGATTTTCAAGGATGTTCCCGCGAACGCTTACTACTACGAGGCGGTCAAGTGGGCGCAGGAGAAGGGGATCACCGGCGGCATCGGCAATGGACTGTTCGGCCCCAACGATCCCTGCACCCGCGCGCAGATCGTCACCTTCCTGTGGCGCGCGGCGGGCAGCCCTGAACCCGAAACCCGCGCCATGCCGTTTACAGACATCCCCGTGGGCAGCTATTATTACGACGCTGTGCTGTGGGCGGTGGAGAATGACATCACCAAGGGCACCAGCGACACCACGTTCAGCCCCAACATGACCTGCACCCGCGCCCAGATCGTCGCGTTCCTGTGGCGTTCCGAGAAGTCCCCGGCAGCGGGTACGGCCAATCCATTTGCCGATGTGAAGTCCGCCGCCTACTATGCCGACGCGGTACTGTGGGCAGTCAAGGAGGACATCACCAAGGGAACCACCAGCACGGCCTTCAGCCCCAACACGGATTGCACCAGAGCGCAGATCGTGACTTTCCTCTGGCGCTGCAAGAAGTAAGCGGCTGACATGAACCTATAAGCGAACATCGGACAGCGCAGTGGACGGGCATCTCGCCCTGAAGCTGCGCTGTTCTCTTTTCGCTGCGAGAAACAAATCAATGACATTTTGAGCTGCGCCGCTATCCCAGCGCGGCAAGGAGA
>ERZ773147.4124-NODE-4124-length-10374-cov-2.773428_pt1 | contig 10374 bp, 12 predicted proteins | sample MGYA00580851_ERZ773147 | MGnify/ENA primary metagenome ERZ773147 (study PRJEB29015, sample SAMEA2737818) | human gut metagenome | biome: human gut; feature: human-associated habitat; material: faeces | place: China | collected 2012 ... | reverse complement strand
CGTAGATTGTATTCAGTTCGGCTTTCTTGATAATGCAACGGAAAAATTCTGAAGTCCGTGTTGACAGTGTGCGTGCTGACTGGAAGAAGTCAACTTTAGCGTTGTTTGTTGCTACTGTTGTGTTAGTTGTTGTTTTACTCATAATATCCTCTTTCTCCGACTTGACGCAATCGGTGCTATGTATTTTTTATTGTGTACGTTGTTATCCTCAGCTTTTAACAGACTTGGAACTGTCAATCTTTGCAGACTGGTAGCTTTATAACGTCCTCCTAACCTTACCTAGTGCGCCTCACACCGTTGTACTTTCGTACACCCCTAAAGAGTATTCATGCTTAGTCTTGAGCACTCATGACCTCTAACCCCTTTAGGATATAGATACAGACCTCAATATTCAATTCCTACGAGTTGGGGAACGTAGGCACTCTATTTTCGCCCCGAATTGCAATGCAAATAGTTATCCGCAAGCCGTGACTTGTTTCATGGTGTAGGTTGTGCCGTAACACTTGCTACCTATTTACAAAGGCACTTTTAAAGATGTGCAAACTTTTTCTAGGAATTTTTTACGAATTGTGATAGAATAGACTTGTTGAGGGTGTAAGCTATCACTATCGTGTCGGCTTTCGCCGTGCGGTGCTATCAATGTTTAGTCTTGTTGGATAAATCTTTTATAACTTTTGCTACCACAAAAGCCACAAAGAACCAACGTAAAAGCAGTAAAAACATGATACGCACCGCCTTCCTATATGTAGTTGTCTAGGTTGCTACCCTAGTATAAGCTATAAGCTTGAACATAAGTTTTAAGATTTTGGATTGCTTGCAAGGAAGTTTAACACTTTGTTGTGTCCGTATCTCTTAACTTGTTTATATCTTATCACAATTAGTTGTGATTGTCAATAATAAATTCCAAAAAATCCGATAAAGTTATATCAAAACATACGTTCTAGTATATTCTGCTCTAGTTATTCAGATCCGATTATATAGAACAAACGTTCTAATAAAAAGATATCACAATATTGTACTATTATTGTATGTTTCAAGGATCTGGGGTACTAAAAACCAGAACGGCAGCTTGTCTTTTCTGGAATTCATATAGCAGATTCTTCCACCCACTAACTCAAAAATCTAATTTCCAAAATCTCCAAGAAAATCAACCAAAATCCCAAATCTCACTACCCTAACCCCATATCGTACCCCATATCGTCAAAACCCTTATTTTTCAACTATTTCAGCCACTTCACACCAAATTTTCAAAACTCCATAATACCAAAAACCATCCAACCAACACGACTTTCTTTCTTATTTATAAGCATTTTCACCGATAACCAGTTTTCACGAAAACTATCCAATAATCGTGACATAAATTCTCAGACCACATATAATTCAAAAATATAAAAATCTCATTTCTCATTTCTTACACTCACCACTAACCACTCATCTCAAATTTTCCAACCCATGATTTCTTAGACTAAATCGCACGAAATCAACTCATATTATGAATAATAATTTTTTCTTTAAAACCACAAACCAATAATTAGCATTCAATAATTTAAAAAATAGAGAATAATATATAAGAATAAAAGTTAAAAGGAGTACAAAATCATGGAAAACAATACAAACATAATGAATTTCATTTCAATTAATGATATAATTGCTATCGACAAGATAGATTTATTAATCAAACAAATTGAGGAGAGTTCTATGAAAGACAAAAACAAATGGGAAGTGCCTAAGTATACCAAATCCGAAATTAACAAAGCTGGTAAAATAATAGCTGATTCATCTTCTACACCTAAAGAACGTGAAGAAGCTTTAATAATATTGAATAATTGGAGAGCTGCACATGCTTACCCATTACAAGTTATTTGTAGCAATCTTCGCCAAAAGAATCCAGATGCCATTGTTGTTCAAAGATTAAAACGTCTTGAATCAATAACAGGTAAGATACAGAGATTTCCTGAAATGCAACTTTACAAAATGCAGGATTTAGGTGGATGTCGAGTAATTGTTGATACTATAGAACAAGTATATAGTGCAATTAAGAAATATAAATCATCTAGGATAAGACATATTCTTAAACGTGAATATGATTATATTGCTAATCCTAAAAAATCAGGATATAGATCTTATCATATGGTATATCAATTTCACAGCGATTCTAAAGATACTTATAATAAGAATATGTTTATAGAAATTCAATTTCGCACAAAATTACAACATATGTGGGCAACTGCCGTAGAAATGATGGGAATATACACAAAGAGTAATCTTAAATCCAGTCAGGGAGATCAAGATATATTAAGATTTTTTACTCTTGTATCTTCTTTATTTGCTATAGAAGAAAAAATGCCAATATGTCCTAATACTTCTGATTTTGCTGATGAACTAATATCGGAAATTAAATCTCTTGATAAGAAAAATAATATAATATCTACTCTTAGCGGTTTAAATGTATCCATAAAACATGCAAGCAAAATTTATAATCAAAAAGATAAAAATTTATATTATATATTATTACTTAATTATGAAGAGATGACCGTCAATGTAAAACCATTTAAATCTTCTAATCTTGAAACAGCAACAAAGTTATATGAACGCATAGAACAAGAATCAGATCTTAATGTTGTATTAGTATCAGCATCTTCGTTTGAAACATTAAGATTAGCATACCCTAATTATTTTGCTGATATATCATATTTTGTTAAAAAATTAAGAACTGTAATTAAAAATTATGATGCTTAAATAATTATCATAAAATTATATTTATTAAACATTTTATTGTAAGAGACAGCTCAGTAGCTGTCTTTTATTGTATTATTTCAAAAAACAATAACATATAAACACATTAAATCATTAAATTTAATCCCAACATAGGGGGAGTTACTCAAAAATTACAGGCAATATTCACATAATCAACTTACTATGCCAATAAAAAGAAGCGACAAATTTATTACATAAGGACAGTACAACTACTGTCTTATTTTTTACGCAGAAAATAAAATCAAACAGAGAATATATAACCAAGAACTTATAAATCAAAATAATATAAGCACAAGAAAGGATGAAAAAATATGAACTCACAAACAGCATTACAAGTAACAGACTTTAATTTTTATGGAGACAACCTTATTGCACTCAAAGATAACGCAACTGGTGAAATATATACAGCAATTAATTCAGTATTAAGAGGAATTGGTTTTATAGACAAAGACCAGATTCGCAAAAGACGTGACAAATGGATTAATGATCCAGTTATTTCTAAAGGTGTGGTAAAGTTCAACATACCTATGCAAGAGGTAGTGACTAAAAATGACACCACCCTATTAGACAAAGAAACATACTGTATTTCACAACACAAACTTCCAATAGCATTAGCAAAAATCAATATTACACCAAAAATGAAACAAACTCAGCCAGAATTAGCTTCAAAACTTGAATTATACCAAGATAAATGTGCAGATGTATTAGCTTCCGTGTTTATAGACCGCAAAACTGTTTCATATATAAATATGCAGTCTATAACAGATGCTTTGACTTCAGTAACCAATACACTCACCACTCTCACACAGACAATGGCATCAATGCAACAAGAAATAAATGCTATTAAAGGCTCTCAAGAAGATAAACCAAAATTATCTAAAAAGAAATGGTCATATTGGTCAACAAAGATGTATCCAAAATATCAGCTATTAACAGATTATTTCCACATTACACACAAAGAGCTATATAAAAATCTATACAGTGAATTACAGAACACCTATCCTGATATAGACCTTAATCAAGAAATAGATGACTACTGCTATGAGAATAAACTTGAGTCTGCTTACACACTTGATGTAATAGAACATAACCTAACACTACGTAAATTATTTGAATCTGTAGTAGATAATCTGCTTAATAAATACAATTTAGCAGATACATATAATATCAATACAAAAATCCCAACTATATTTGATGAGGCATCATAGCGTGTCTTATCTTCTAGCTTAAATCAACACTCAGAGAAAAATAAGTCACTTTAATTTCATACCTCTACAAGTTATCACCTGATACATAAAAATTGAAATTCACCCTCAAAATCGTTAATTTACTCAGCTAATCCCAACATAAAAAATATATCCATACACCATATATTATTTCTAATTACTTCAACACCACTTCAAATACCACAATAAAAAGAGAATATATGAATATCCAAATCGTTTATTGCCAGATAGCTTTCATTTAAAAGAAAGGAAAACATTATGAAAATAATCAGATATTCAATGACAGGTTTTACACCGCAAAAGCAAACACATCATATCCGTATATTCGAAACATGGCAAAATTTGAATCCAAAAGATTATCCTGGAATGGAATATATTATGCAGCAACTTAAACAACAACACACTCTCTTCTATAACAATCATAAGGAAGACTTACAAGAAGGATTATGGTTTTTCATAGATGGTCACAAAAATAATCAATCTCTCAATCATCTCAAACATAGAGTACCATGTTATGAAGCAGAAATTCCATATGACATTATGGTATACGACTGCAATTTAGAAAAGATTGTTCCATTAACAGATCCATTAGTTTATTGGGCTGGATGTTATGTACCAAAAAGATTATGTAACCAAATAACAAATATCAAAAGGAGAAAATAAAATATGATGCAAAAATATAATTTAGATTCAGAGATACCAAAATATCTCAAACAGAAAGAAAGTAATATATCTAAAGCAAAGAAGAAATCTAAGCATAAGCACCAGTATGAAGAATGTTTAATTCAATACAGATGGAATTTTAAAAGTAATGTATTTACACAAGAAGAAAAAGATAAAATTTATACATCATTGAGCAGTTACTGTGCCGTATGTGGGAAAATCAAAGGATATTTGCAAAACGGAAAATATCATACTGAAATTGAAGAATTACAAAAAGAAAGACAAAAAGGAAAACCGTATTGGGTTGGAATACCAGACGAAGAAATATATGAAAGATATCATGATAAATTACCAGTATTCTTTGTAGAGAATATTTGGAAAGATGGATATGTAAACTTAGAGGAGAATACCTAATGAATGGACGAAATCATAAAACAGTACCATGAGAACCAACTAAATCATCAAAGGATAATAAAAGTCAAAATGAAATAAATAGAAACATTATTGTTTCAATAATATTAGGAGCTTTTTTGTTTGGGTTAGGTTGTGATTTACAATTACTTTCTGTTGGAAGCATAGGGATAGCATTAATAACTATATCAATATACTTAATTAAAAGAGAATAATTATATAGATGCATATGGAGATGATACAAATTATAATCAAAACAAAATTTAAAGAGTAATTTATGAGCGTAGCGAATAAATTACGAATAGTCTGTCTTGTTTAATATGTTGTTTATCTTAGTTCAGTTCAGTAAAGTAGGTCTGAACCCCCACCATTTTAAAAATTATTCTAATTCACTAGGGGATGAAACCAACTTTACTGAACGCTCGTCAAAGTCAATTCAATTATTTTTACTCAATTAGAGAATAATTAAATATCAAACAAAAAGGAGGAGTTATTTTTTGCAACAGAAAACAGAATATTTTACACGATTTCCAAACGATTACATTCAAGGAAATATTAAAACTAAATATGGAGTGAGCCGTAAATTTTATATTACTTATATTCTTATTGATAAGTATAGATCATATGAAAATTATAGTTGGATTACTCTTAGAAAAGTTTTGGATTTTTATGGATATAAAACTCATAAACGTAGACCAAAGGCAGTCCAAGAGATATTAGATGTTCTTGAATATATGATTAACAACAAAATGATTGAAGTGAAACAGGATCTTGATTCTCTTGGGTACGACACTGGTATTGAAATTAAAATCATTCCTGAAAATTTTGATTTTGGTAAAGATTTTTCAAAACTCACATCTTCTCAGTTTGATTTTATCATGATGAATGAATCTTCAATCAATAGAGAGAATATATTAGTAGCTTTTCTATATATTAATTCTTACATATTTGTAAGACAACGAGATAAAGATGGAAATGAATTATTATCTAAACCACAAGATAAACCAGAAGCATTTTTCAGAAGTATAGATACCATGTCTAAGGATTTGTCTATGTCTAAGGATACAATTAATCATTGTATTCACTATCTCACTTCTTCTATTGGAAACAAAGAACCACTCTTAATTAAAAAAGAAGTTGGCAGTGTCCAGCCAGATCCAAAAAAACCACCCAAAAATGTTCCAAATATATATGTATTAAACAAACAAGGATATGAGCAAGAAATTGAATGGGCTATTTCTAAAATGCTCGAAATTTATGAAGTCGATTCTTTTGGAGAAATCAAAAACGGCAACAAGTCGTAAATAAACCAGAGAATAAACATATGTAACCAATTAACGCAGCACTCAAAAGGAGTTGATTGCAATGAATAAATTATTTTTAAACAGTAAAGGAGAATTATTAAATGAACAGAACCGTAACTATCGAATCAAGAAACCATAAATATGCAAATCAGGACGCAGGTATTATTTGCCAGTCTGATTTTAATACAGAATATGAAGGAAGTCACAACATGGTTAATAGAATTATAGCATCCTGGAAAATTGATAAACAATATAGAAAAGAAAGTGTGAATGAATAATATGTATTGTGATTTATGTGGAAGGATTAATGGTCATCTTACTGGCTGTCCAAATGGCAAAGAAAAGGAGACTACATATCGTTGTTCTATATGTGACAATGGAATTTATGAAGGTGAAGAATATATTCAAAATAATTTTGGTGAATATGCACATTATGACTGTATAACCGGCATTAGACATTTATTAGAATGGTTGGGAACTGAAGTTAAAGAAATGGAGAAATAGAAATTTCATTTGGAGAATATATAAGTGGAGGTAATTTTATATGAATAATAATTTTGACAATGTTGGAGAAATGAAGGAGTTAATTGTAGATGAACTTTCGGAATGTGAATTTGACAATAATTTCAGATGTGGAGAATGTTCTGAATTGGAGCAATGTTATTACAAAGCTTCTACAAAATCATCTCATGAGTTTGCAGAGAGTTTAGATTATGGTGGCTATGATTCTGAAGATGAATTTTTGGAGAATTTAGGTTAAGGCGGTGATGATATACTGAATGAGTGAACATGGAATTAAAATAAAAAATATTAGTGCTGGTATGTTGTATGATGTTAATCTTGGAACACGAGATTATTTTACATATACTGATGCTATGTTTAACAACAGTTTATTTAGTTTTTTCTTGCAAAAGAACGGATTAAATATTTATAAAGGAAAATCTGGTAAAAAAAATGAAAGTACACGAGATATAATTTGTCTTGATTATGAATTTGGAAGTCGCTCTTATGATAATGAGCATACTCGATTAGAAAAGTTATTTAATGATACTGATGGTGATTCTAAGGAACGTATTAAACAGGCATTACAAAAAGTTGAAGATAGAAAAGATCTGTATGATGAAAAATCACGAGATGAAATTCGAGAGTATTTTTATGAGAACGGTGTTAATGTTACATATAAACGTAAACGCAGAGACGGAACAATTAAAGAAGAAACAATTCATTATGAGATGCTTTTTCGTACAAGTGCCAAAGCTAAACTTGGACAAGTTATTTTCATAAATAGTAAATTATATGACATTACATATGATTGGCTAACAATTGGACTTGGAAAAAAAATGAGTCATGACAATGCGAAAATCGTTGAAATGTCAGCCTATGCTCCACTTACCACATCTACCATTATTGGTACACTTCATATACCTGTTGAGGATATTCTAATTCTCAAAGATCAGGATTCCTTTTTTGAAACAATGACAAAAGTTGTTAAAGCAGAAGAATACGAAGTAGAAGTCAAAAAGAAAAATAAAGAAACTAACAAAAATGAAAAGGTAATTGAAAAACGTAAAAAATGTGTTGTATCCGAAGAAAAACGTCAAGTTAAAAATACAACTTGGGATGGTATGGCACTAATCGAAGCTGATTATAATTATCTTCGTCTCCCATCGTATATTAACGGAATGGCATTACTCAGAAATCATCTTTTTAAAGCATGTGCTTTTAAGAGTTATCTTCAAAAATTCTTTAAAGATTGGTGTGAGAAAAATGGATATAATTACAATACATACCAGGTTCAAGATATGTTTGGCAAATGGCATTATTTAAAAGATGATAACCACTGATAATGCGATTAAGTGGAAGAAATTTCAAGACTTAATGGGTAATAATATTACTGAAGCATATGACTATTGGTGTGAAAGAATTCATTCTGATGGTGATAAGTGGGGCATTGTAAAAACTGACCATCAAAGTAAATTAGGACAATATCAACAGTTGAGTTATCAGATGATCAATACTCTTCCATGTACGAAGGACGATGTAAAAGATATTGCTCAGATTAGCATTGATTATGTTGAATTACTTAAACGTGATAATGATGAATTTGAAAAGTTTCTTAGAAAGAATGCAAATGAAGTAAATCATTATGAGATGCTTGCTGATTTATATGCTCAAAATCATGAGTTTGGAAATAGTAAATTTTTTAGGTATGAAAAGAAAGAGATAATTAAACAATATGTTTTTAGAATGAGAAAAGGAAAAATTATGGTCAATGGTGATAATTTGACTGTATGTGGTAACCCTTACGCACTTCTGCTCTATTCTGTTGGTGAGGATTTTGAAAAAGATCCAACACTTTCTCAAGAATCTAATTGTATTCAGTGTTATACTAAACGTTTTGATGATAATGAATACCTTGCAGCGTTTAGAAATCCACATAATTCCCCGAACAATATATGCTATTTACATAATGTCTATTCTAAAGAAATGGATAAGTATTTTGCATTTAGTAAAAATATAATAGCAGTTAATTGTATTCATACAGATATTCAAGACAGGGCAAATGGGATGGATGAAGACTCGGATTTTATGCTTGTCACAAATCAATCAACAATGGTCAAATGTGCAGAAAGATGCTATAGAGATTTTTATACTATTGTAAATGCATTACAAGAGTCTGGTATTACCTACAATAATACAAAAAAGGATTATGCTGCTATGGATAACAAGTTTTCAAAGTCACGTATGGGAATTGGATATTCAAGTAATTTGGCTCAGTTGGCAATGACTTATTATTGGACGGAATTACAAAAAGATAATCCTGATGAGAAAAAACTTAAAGAACTCTATGACAATTTTATTATTCTTTCTGTTCTTGCACAGGTTATTATTGATGGATGCAAAAGAGAATATGAAATTGATGGCAATAAAGAAATTGATAGAATTAGCAAACTCCCTTGCATGAACATTAAAAGAATCGTTGGTTATACGGAATCAGGTAAGCCAAAGTATAAAAAGTACGATTTCCCTGAGTTTATGAAATATACCAGAGAAATTAAATACACCAAAGATGGTAAAGAATTACCGCAAGAGGAAGTTGATGAATCGAAAAACAAACTTAAAAGTCGTATTAATAGAGAATTATTATGTCCTATGAACTGGCTTGAAGATTGGATTAATAAAATTCAAGCCTCGGAAACCACTATTGCTATTCCTACAAAAGATTTTTTTATTAAAATGCAAGGAAAAGCAAATGATAGACAAATGACAAAAATAAGGCAGATTATTGAAGATTACGATTCCTATGTTAAGCAGATAAAAATAAGTTGTGATGATGAAGAATATGAAGAAATGTTAATATCTAAATCAGATGAAGTATTAGACAAGCTAAAAGGAATTAAAATTGGGAATATAGTAACTATTAATAGACTTATAGAAACTGCTTTGGGATTGAATAGCATAAACAACAATCCTTCATGTTACAAAAAAGCAACAAAATATACACGAAAAACATTGAATCTCTTGTACAAAATGAATCCAAATAAATTTCTATGCAACTTTAATTGTAAATAATGTACAATTTTTGCGGAACGAAATTGTTAAAAATGTAGTATTTTCAATAGTTTAATGGGTATCAAATGAGGGTGTAATATGGAGGGAAGAAAGCGCAGAGTTGCGTTAGTAAACTCCCACGCCATTGCCAATGCGTGTAATAAGTAAGGGCTTGCAAGTTTAAAACGTATACTAGGGGCAGACGTATCATTATCTGCCCCGAATATAAAACAATGAAATCAACTTTTCTTGGCTGATAAAACAGAGAATATATAATTGTCGAGAGACATTATAATATTTCGTCTAACATATGACTATAAGTTAGTTGCTGTGACGTCATATGAAAAACTTGTGTATGAGTGTAGAAACCAAGTGAGTTCAGCAAGCAAAAACTTGTACCATGCATTTCTGTGGAAGTAATTTGAAGGCTATTATCATTATGATACGTGAGTCAAAGGCGT
>ERZ773147.4110-NODE-4110-length-10403-cov-3.702648_pt1 | contig 10403 bp, 8 predicted proteins | sample MGYA00580851_ERZ773147 | MGnify/ENA primary metagenome ERZ773147 (study PRJEB29015, sample SAMEA2737818) | human gut metagenome | biome: human gut; feature: human-associated habitat; material: faeces | place: China | collected 2012 ... | reverse complement strand
CGAAGGGTTGGCGATCCGTATCATCCGGAAAAAAGTGTCACGGGTATTGTTCGATAAGCGGGTAGTAGCTTTGGATATCGCGTCTATTGTTGCAGGTACGAAATACCGGGGACAATTTGAAGAGCGGATGAAAGCCATTCTGAACGAATTGGCTAAAAACAAAAATATTATCCTTTTTATCGACGAGATTCATACCATTGTAGGAGCCGGAGGGTCGGGAGGTAGCCTGGATGCGGCAAATATGCTGAAACCTGCGCTGTCGAGAGGGGAGATTCAGTGTATCGGGGCGACGACCCTCGACGAATACCGGCAGAATATCGAGAAAGACGGTGCTTTGGAAAGACGCTTCCAGAAAGTATTGGTCGAACCGACTTCTTTCGATGAAACGGTCGAAATCCTGAACAATATCAAATCCCGCTACGAGGATCATCACAACGTCCGTTATACCGATGAGGCGATCAAGGCCTGTGTCAAGCTGACGACGCGTTATATTTCCGACCGGGCGTTGCCTGACAAAGCGATCGATGCGATGGATGAGGCCGGTTCACGGGTACATATCGCCAATATCCATGTGCCTCAGGTTATCGAAGAGTTGGAAAGATCGGTGGAAGAAATCAAGAATAAGAAGAAAGAAGCGGTCAAACAACAGAATTTCGAGGTTGCAGCTGCTTTTCGGGATAAAGAACGCCAATTGCTGGCCCAGCTCGAGCAGGAAAAAGACAACTGGCAGAAAGAATTGAAAGAAAACCGGGTGGTGGTCGATGAAGAGAGTGTGGCCGAAGTAGTGGCAATGATGACCGGAGTACCCGTAAAACGGATCGCTAAGACCGAGGGTATGAAATTGTTGCAGATGCGTGAAGAATTGGCGGATAGTGTCGTCGGACAACAGGAAGCGATTGAAAAGATCGTTAAAGCGATACACCGGAACCGGGCCGGATTGAAAGACCCCAACCGACCGATCGGATCGTTCATTTTCCTGGGGCCTACCGGTGTCGGAAAAACTCAATTGGCCAAAGTATTGGCACAATATCTGTTCGATACGCCTGATTCGCTGATCCGGATCGATATGAGTGAATATATGGAGAAATTTGCTGTTTCCCGGTTAGTCGGGGCACCTCCCGGATACGTAGGATACGAAGAAGGCGGACAGCTGACGGAGAAAGTGAGACGTAAACCTTATTCGGTAGTATTATTGGATGAGATTGAAAAAGCACATCCGGATGTATTCAACATCCTCCTGCAGTTGCTGGATGACGGCCAGTTGACCGATAGTTTGGGGCGGCGCGTCGATTTTAAAAATACGATTGTGATCATGACTTCCAATATCGGAAGCCGGCAATTGAAAGATTTCGGACGTGGTATCGGATTTATGGCTGCCGATAAGACGAATGACAACGATTATGCCAAGAGTGTCGTGCAGAAAGCGTTGAAGAGTGCCTTTTCTCCTGAATTTCTGAATCGTATCGATGATGTGATCGTCTTCAATCCTTTGAGTAAGGAAGATATCCATAAGATCATAGATATAGAACTGAAAGGACTGCTCAAGCGGGTAGGTGAATTGGGATACCACATCCAGGTTTCGGATGCTGCAAAAGAATTCCTGACCGAGAAAGGGTATGATCCTCAATATGGAGCACGTCCGTTGAAACGGGCTATCCAGAAATACCTGGAAGATGAATTAGCCGAAGTGATCATCAAAGGCGACCTTCCCGAAGGGGGGACCCTTTATGTCGACTGCGATAAGGAAAACGATAAGCTGAAGGTAAAAAGTAAAAAGCTAGAGGCTAAAAGCTAGAGGCTAAAAGCTAGAGGCTAAAAGCTAGAGGCTAAAAGCTAAAAGCTAGAAGAGGCTAAAAGCTAGAAGCTAAAGGCGAGAAGGTAACCTTTAGCTTCTTTGCTTTTTTATCTTTTCAGCTTCTCGCTTTTAGCCTTTAGCTTTTAAGCCTTTTCGCCTTTATTGTTCCTCCGTACAAATATCCACCTGTTTTTCGATGAGCTGATCCAGGGAGATGAAAGATTCGGTTTTAGCAATACCGGGAATATTTTGCAGAGTATTGATCAGGATATCCATCAGATGCTGGTGGCTGTTACACCGGATTTTCAGGAAAAAGGAGTAGTGACCGGTGATGAAATGGCATTCGATTACTTCGGGGATCTTTTCTATTTCTTTGACAACTTTTTTATATTGGGAAGCATTATCCAGAATGACCCCGATGAAAGCACAAATCTTGAATCCCAGTGCGCGTGGCTTTACAATGAATCGTGAACCTTCGATGATGCCGGCATCTTCCATTTTTTTCACTCTTTGGTGAATAGCTGCGCCGGATATACCGCATTCACGGGCAATCTCCAAAAAAGGTACTCTGGCATTTTTTACAAGATAGGATAGAATTTTTCTGTCTATATCATCGATCTGGTATTTCATTGCATTTAGGTATTGATTAGTAAAATGAGATTATCTGAAGTTCAGAATACTATACAATTGTTTGCGTTGTTTGTAATATCTTCTTCCTTCTTCGTTGGTAATGTTTTTGATGACTCCGTCTATCAAATTATTGAATATCGTTGCAAAAGTAAATCCTTCCGGAGGGTAAATATCCGGATTATGAATATCGTTTAGTTTGGCGATATACATCCGGGCGATCATCTCGCTTGAAATATCCTTCTTATACATGCCTTGTTCCATGCCTTTCTCGATATTGATTTTAATCTTCTCATAGATAAAATCCGAACGCATTTGCATATGTTCTTCGAAAATATCCGGGAAAGCTTTCGATAACATAATGGTGAACGAAGGAGATACATTGAAAAAACGGTTGTTGATTTCATCACTGACGATCAACATAATATCGATAGCGTTCCACCCTTCGAAATTGTATTCATTGAAGATTTCTTCAAAACATCTCCGTTCATGCTCCAGTATGGCTTTGACAATGTCTTTGCGGTCGGTGAAATTTTCTTTCAGTTCTTCTAAGGTCAGGCCCACCTTTTGCAAGTGTTCTTCGTTGAAATCATTAATTCCGTATTTCGAAATATAGGTTCGTAATTTTTCTGCCAGTTGAAATCTCTGTTCTGTCATTGTTCTGCAAAATTCGGTTTGATGCCGTAAATATAATAAACAAAATGGGATAGCGCTAATTTAAAGTTGTAAATTATTATTTATTCGATCTTTTTTCTTTTAAAATATAGTTGATAATAAGAAAATTGTTTCAATTCTGTTTTTGATAGGATTTCATGGAACGACATACTATTTTAAGGTTGTTTTTATACCTTTGTACGATCAAGGGTTGTGATATCTAATTTGAAAATAAATGAAAAAGGGGATACTGGGATTTTTGTTGATACTGCAGGGAATGGTATCGATGGCTGCTGAGAATAAGACGAAATTGATCGTAGGGATTACAGTCAGTAATTTTTATCCGGAGTGGGTAACTATTTATAAGAACGATTTGGCAGAAGGAGGCTTGAAGAGAATTTGTGGGCAAGGTAGAGAGATGATGGCCGATTATCGGTATCTGTATTCGCAGACCGGAGTGGATCAGGCAACGATTTATACGGGTTTATTGCCATCCGAACATGGGGTGATCGCTCACGATTGGTACGATCGTTTGAGAGGAAAGCGGCAGAATAATGTGATCTCGGATAATTGCCTGATGTTGGGGGAAGATGGAGTCAAAGGGCTTAGTCCTGAAGGCTTACAAGCCTTGACACTCGGATGTGCTATGAAGATGAATAATGTTTTTTCGAAAGTATATAGTGTTGCTGTCAATGGGGAAGAGGCGGTTCTGAGTGGAGGAAGCTGTGCGAATATGGCTATTTGGTTGAGTGAAGAGTCAGGTAAATGGATCTCTTCCGATTATTATGCCGATTCGTTGCCGGGGTGGCTGCAGGCTTATAATGCCAAAATGGAAAGCGATTTTTTTATTCGCCGGGGGTGGATGGCTTTGGGGGATGAGGATGGTAATGCAACCTCCCTGCGTTTGAAGAACAAGATCGGTTTGGGAAATAATTTTTATTACGATTTGGCACAGGCGAAACGGAAATTCGATACCTATCGGATTTTAAAAGCTACTCCTTATGCTAATACCCTGGTGACGGATTTAGCGCTTGAATTACTCAAGACGGAGCAACTCGGGCATGATAACGATGCTGATTTACTGGCACTGAATTTTTCCTGTCTGGACTATATGAACCGGGATTATGGCGTATATTCCCGCGAATTTCAGGATGTCGTGATGCGATTGGACCGGGATGTCGAAAAGCTTTTGAATGAATTGGATAGCCGGGTGGGAAAAGGAAATTATACCGTTTTTCTAACTTTTTCCGAAGCCCGTGAATTGTTGCCGGAAGAATTGGCCAAGATGAGATTGACCTCCGGATATTTCAGTATTTTTAAAGCCGTTGCCTTATTGAAGTCTTTCTTGAACCTGGTATATGGAGAAGGGGAATGGATTTTGGATTATGATGCCGAACAAATTTACCTGGATCGTCAGTTGATCGAACAGAAAAAAATTTCTTTGAAAGAGATGCAGGATAAGATCGCTGATTTTATGATCGAATTCGAGGGGGTCGGACATGTACTGACTGCTTATTCCTTGACTCATAATGCGTCGTCGGCAGGTAAGGAAGTCTTGTTTCAGAATGCTTTTTCTCAGAAACGGAGCGGAGATATTTTGTATTCCCTGGTACCGACCTGGATTCCAACCCTAAAGGAACGGGAAGACAATTATGCGCGCTATAGCAAGAGAAACCGGGTTCCGCTTTATCTGTATGGGGCTGGGGTACCTCAGGACTTACCTCAGGAGTGTCAGATGACCGCTTTGTTACCGATGTTGTGTCGTATACTGGAAGTACCGGTTCCCTATACGGCCGGGAAATAGAAGTTTTTTCATTTGTTTTTAAAGCGGAGTGTTTCCATCAGAGTGACGATGTCTTCCCGTAAATAATCGATGACCGGAGCCAAAGAATCTTTATCGGGGTGCTGGTTGAAATATAAAGCTCCGCGCAGAAAATGACGGATGGAATCGGTGATGAAAAATTGAGTGGAAGAAGCGGTATTTCCTTCGATATAATAAATGAGTCCGAAAATTTCCCGATTCTTGAAATATTTTTCGTTGATCGATTCGGCCTTTATCGTATGCGTATAGGCCAGATGATGACAGTCTTCGAGATAATGATTCAGGGCGGTATCGTTGTTGATCTCTTTATAGGAGAGATGGAGTTTGGCGTTGTATTGCGGATAAGAAAGATTCATCCACCCTGGTTCTGCCTGCTTATCGGGATCGGCTTCCAAGATGGCCTGTGCCGATTGCTCGAAACAATAGGGTAGAGTGTCGGGAGAAGCGACCCACTGTTTTTCAGGAAAGTCGATCCTGAAATATCCGTAAGGCTTGGGAGTATATTGGTCCTTGCAACCCGACGCCAGGAGTAAGAATAGAATAAAAGCTGTTTTTAGCATCACATGAGGTATTTATTTTTCAGTAAACCTGTATCAATTTTTTTCGTATTTGATTTTTTTTATCCGGCGGTTATCGACTTCCAAAATTGTGAATTTATGGCTTTGATAAGTGATTACGTCGTTCTTTCCGGGCAATTCTCCCTTGATTTCCAGAATCAAACCGGCCAGGGTATCGGCTTCTCCTTCGATATCTTTGAAACTATCCGGATCTGCATCTACGATTTTAATAAAATCATTTAATAGAGTACAGGCTTCGAAAATATAGGTGTTGTTGGATAATTTCGTATAGGTTTCTTCTTTTTCATCATATTCATCGTTGATTTCTCCGACAATTTCTTCCAGAATATCTTCCATGGTTACGATCCCGGAAGTTCCTCCGTATTCGTCGACGATGATGGCCATATGGACCTTTTTTACCTGGAATTCTTCCAGCAAATCATTGATTTTTTTGGTCTCCGGTACGAAATAGGCCGGACGGATCAATGATTGCCATGCGAAATTCTGAGGCTCTTTCAGATGGGCAAGCAAGTCTTTGACGTACAAAATACCTTCGATGGTGTCCAGATTTTCACGATATACCGGCAAGCGGGAATACCCGTGTTCGATTACCACATTTTTGACTACTTCGAAACTATCTTCGATATCCAGGGCTATAATGTTGATGCGGGGACGGATGATATCGATGGCAGCGATATTGCTGAACCGTACGATTCCCTCTAAAATATCTTTTTCGTCGTTGATTTCTGCATCTTCGGTCAATTCCAGGGCTTTGGATAACTGATCCATGGATAAGCCGTCTTTTTTGGCCATTCGTTTGCTGATAAGGGAAGTTGACCGGATCAATAAGGTCGATAAAGGACGGAAAAGATAAGTGAGGAAAGTCAAAGGACCTGCCATAAAAATGGCCATTTTTACCTGTGAGCGATTAGCGTATAATTTGGGTATAATCTCACCGAATAAAAGGATGATGAAAGTGACCCCTATCACCTGAATGATAAATCCCAACACAGGATTACCCGAAAAATCGAATAAAGAATTAACCAGATAAGTCGATAGAATGACTATACCTACATTTACGAAATTATTAGTAATCAGAATGGTCGATAGTAATAGATTCGGCTTTTGGTGAAGATTGGCTACTTTATCGTAACCTTTTTCTTTCAATTTTTCTAATTCTCCGGGAGATAGAGAGAAATAGGCTACTTCTGAGGCAGAAGCTAATGCTGAACATAACAGAAGGAATAGAAGAATAATCAGAAAAACAATGTCTGCAAGATCGAAAGTTCCGCGGAATATACTTTGTGCCGCGTCATAAGCGTCTGTTTCCAAAATGAAATGAATTAGTTAAACAAATTAAGCTAAAGGCTATAAGCTATAAGCTAAAAGCTGATTGCTATGAGTTTGAAAAGCCAGAGCTTTAAGATTAAAACTCCAGGCTATACTGGGACAAAGATAATTGAAAAACTTTATTTTTATAGCTTTTCACCTTTCGCTTTTCGCTTATAGCCTATAGCTTATCGCCTTTCAGCCTTAAAATGGCAGATCGTCGTTATCGTCCGGTGTATTCATCGGAGGAGTAGCGGTCGTTGAAGTGCTACTTGAAACCGACGGCGTATAAGATCTGGGAGCATTTCCTGTGGCCTCACCGTCTTGTCTGGAAGATAACATTTGCATATTATCGGCATAAATTTCGGTCGTATATCTTTTTACTCCATTCTGGTCGTCCCAGGAACGGGTACGAATCCGTCCTTCGATATAAAGACGCATTCCTTTTTTGACATACTTTTCGACGATTTCAGCCAATCCTCTCCATAATACGATGTTATGCCACTCGGTCTGATCGATGTTTTCGCCGTTTTTGTTTTTATATCTTTCCGTAGTTGCCAGACGGAGATTGGCAACCGCTACTCCGCCTTCCAGGTATCTGACTTCCGGATCAGCACCTACATTTCCAATTAAAATTACCTTATTTACCATAATGCGTCCTAATTAAATTATTTAAATAATTGAAGCAGATAATGAGTGAATCATTGTTCGAAGCCCATATACACGTGTAAATTTCTTAACTGAAATTTTACACAAGTTACGAAAAAAAACGGACATGGGATACATCGTCTGCATGATTTTTTTCAGAAAAGCGAAATTAAGGAAAAAAATCTGATTCAGAAAAAAATGACAAAAATCATCCCGTTTTTTTTATTCTTAATAGAAAAGCTTTATATTTGCAGACTGAAATTTGAACGAGAAGAAATAAATTATTGAATATTAAATATTTAAAGAAAATGACAAAAGCGGATATTGTTAACGAAATTTCGAGAACGACCGGGATTGAGAAAGTAGCTGTGCAAGCAACTGTGGAGGCTTTTATGGAGTCAATTAAAAATTCCGTTGTTGAGGGTAAAAACGTGTATTTAAGAGGTTTCGGTAGTTTCGTTGTGAAGAAGAGAGCTGAAAAAACAGCCCGTAATATTTCTAAAAACGTAACTATCAAAATTCCGGAACATTTTATTCCTTCATTCAAACCATCCAAGAGTTTTGTTAACGACGTAAAGGGTAATGTTAAAAAATAAGAAAGGAGGAATTTATGCCAAGCGGTAAGAAAAGAAAAAGACATAAGATGGCTACCCACAAACGGAAAAAAAGACTGAGAAAGAATCGTCATAAGAAGAAGTAAAATTCTTCGCGTTTGTGAGTAAAGATATAAACCTAAAGGCACACGTCTTTAGGTTTATTTGGTTAAAAGATAATGTAATACGGTATCTTAAATAGATAAAAGTTGTGAGTAGTGAGTTAGTTATTGACGTCAAAGCAGATGAAATTGTCATTGCCCTGTTGAGAGAAAAGAAACTGATCGAATTGACAAAGGAAAAGACCAGTATGCAATTTGCTGTCGGGGATATTTATCTCGGAAAAGTGAAGAAAATCATGCCGGGATTGAATGCTGCTTTCGTGAATGTAGGGTATGAAAAGGATGCTTTTTTACATTATCTGGATTTGAGTCCCCAGTTTCATTCGCTGGATAGCTATATCAAACAATGTATAGCTAGAAAAGGAATGCCGGTATCGAAGTTGAAACTGGAACCGGAAATTCCCAAAAATGCCGATATTCTGACAGTCGGACAATGGGTGGCCGTTCAGGTGGCCAAAGAACCGATTTCTACCAAAGGACCCCGCTTGACTTCCGAACTGAGTATTGCAGGACGGAATCTGGTATTGATGCCTTTTGCCGATAAAGTGTCGGTTTCCCAAAAAATAAAATCTCCGGAAGAACGGAAAAGACTGAAACGTTTGATCGAAAGTATCAAACCGAAGAATTATGGCGTGATCGTCCGGACTGTCGCCGAAGGAAAGAAAGTAGCTGTTTTCGATAGTGAGCTCAAAGAATTGGTCGAACGTTTCGAAATGGCTTTTAAACACATCCGGGAGATAGAACCTCCGAAATTGATTTTAGGAGAGATCGATCGTACCAGTGCCATACTCCGGGATATCCTGAATCCCTCTTTCGAAAATGTATATGTCAACGATATCACGCTGAGTAAAGAAATCCGGCATTTTCTGACTACTATTGCTCCGGAAAAGCAGGATATTGTCAAATATGTTTCTCCTGAGATACCGATTTTAGACCATTTTGGTGTGGATAAGCAAATCAAATCTTCTTTGGGAAAGACGGTTTCCTTTAAAAACGGAGCCTATCTGATTATCGAACATACGGAGGCTTTCCATGTGATCGATGTGAATAGCGGTAACCGGACCAAACTGGGGGACGATCAGGAAACGAATGCCCTTGAAGTCAATCTGGCAGCAGCCGAAGAAGTGGCTCGGCAATTGCAGTTGAGGGATATGGGAGGGATTATCGTCATTGATTTTATCGATATGCAAAAGGCGGAAAATCGCCAGAAATTGTTCGATAAAATGAAGGAATGTATGGAAATCGACCGGGCAAAGCATACGATCCTGCCATTGAGTAAATTCGGGTTGATGCAAATTACCCGCCAACGGGTACGCCCCGCTATGACTGTGGATACGACCGAACTGTGTCCGGTATGTCACGGTACCGGTAAAGCGGAAGCCGCTATTCTGGTGATCGATAAGATTGAAGATGAATTGGAATTTTTTGTATATGAGAAGAAAAACAAACGTATTATCTTAAAAGTGCACCCTTTTGTCGGTGCCTACCTGAAAAAAGGATTACTGTCCATGCGGCGGAAATGGGCTTTCCGTTATCATATTTCACTGAAAATAGTTGATGTCCCTTCCTATTATATCTACGAATACCATTTCTATAACCGCTATAACCGGGAGTTGGAGAATTAGAAAAAAGTAAAGGTGAAAAGTGGAAAGATCGATCGTCCGGTTGGGAAGGAGGATTGATCGGGGGAGGATTTTATATTGCTGAGAAGAGGGATTCCGGGTGTATATGCTATGGCTGTCAACTTATGAAAATACAGCGGACAGAGATTGTCCGTGGCCTTCTTAAAGAAACTTGAAAAACGTTTGCATACCCATTAATTATATGTTAAACTTGTATTTGCGTCTAGTGTGAAAAAAAATTAATAATATTTTTGTATGGAGATTTTGCATCAGACGGTGTAGAGGCAAGAATGAAAATTAATTAATAATACACTTAATAGTTTATGAAAAAAGGATTGTTTGCTTTTTTGTTGACGTTCATGCTGGGTATTTTTACTGTTTCGGCACAGGTAGAAAATCCGGCTCAATGGTCATATTCTCAGAAGAGTCTGGGAAATAATGAATACGAACTTGTTTTTAAGGCCGCTTTAGAACCGGGATGGCATATTTATTCGATGTATACGCCCGAAGGTGGTCCTATGGCTACAACTGTTACTTTTGAAGAAGCCGGAAAAGGGATCGAATTGGTTGGAAAAGCAACAGAGAACGAACCCAAAAAAGAACATGACGATGTATTCGGTGTGGACGTTTGGTC
>ERZ773147.4106-NODE-4106-length-10412-cov-3.019214_pt1 | contig 10412 bp, 6 predicted proteins | sample MGYA00580851_ERZ773147 | MGnify/ENA primary metagenome ERZ773147 (study PRJEB29015, sample SAMEA2737818) | human gut metagenome | biome: human gut; feature: human-associated habitat; material: faeces | place: China | collected 2012 ... | reverse complement strand
CGGCAGAATGCCTGCGGCCGGTGGGCCTGGAAAATGCTGCGTATCTTGCCGCACTGCTCCATGACGCAGGCAAAGCCGCTCCCGCGTTCCAGAAGTATCTTGCTGCTGGCGACCACAGTGCGCGGGGGCAGGTGATTCACAGCTTTCAGGGCTGCCGATATCTGATGGAACAGTTTCATGAGGAAACGGACCCCGTTCGTACCGGCGTCATGGCGTCCGAGCTGCTCGCGTTTGCTATCGGCGCGCATCATGGCCTGTTTGACTGTGTGGATCCCGCGCGGCGAATCGGGCTGAAGTACCGCGCTGAAAAGCAGGGGATCTCCTATGAGGAGTCTGTACAGGGCTTATTTTCACAGGGAATTTCCAAGCAGGAAATAGAACGGCTCTTTTCTTCCGCAGTGGGGGAGATCGATCCGATTTTGAAACAGTTGGAGAGGGAATACATCGATGATCACGAATATTTTTTCGTGGTCGGACTGTTGGCCCGACTGCTTCTGTCCGCTGTGATCGAGGGCGACCGGTATGATACGGCTGCGTTTATGGAGGGAAACACACCGCCGAATTTGCCGGAGGATATGACGCCGGTCTGGGCGGCGCGGCTTGCCTATCTGGAAGAAAAGCTGCAGGGGAAACCGCACGATGGAGAGATCGACAACGCGCGGCAGAAAATTTCCGAAACGTGCGGAGCGTTTGCGGAGAAAGCGTCCGGCATCTATCGGCTGAACGTTCCGACCGGCGGCGGAAAAACGCTCAGTTCACTGCGGTATGCACTGGCGCACGCGAAACAATTTGGGAAAAAACGCCTGATTTTCACCTCGCCGCTGCTGTCGATTCTGGAACAGAACGCGAAAGAGATTCGGAAGTTTGTAGGGGACGATCGGCTGATCCTGGAGCACCATTCCAACGTTGTGCAGACGGATACATCGCAGGACGCGCTTGACGAGTGCGAACTTCTGGTGCAAAGCTGGAACGCGCCGATCATTCTGACGACGCTGGTTCAGCTGCTGAACACGTTGTTCGACGGGAAAACGACTTCCATTCGCAGGTTTCAGGCTCTTTGTGACAGCGTCATCGTGATCGATGAGGTCCAGACCGTGCCGACCAAACTGCTGTCGCTTTTTAATCTTGCCATCCAATTTTTGAGCGAGCAGTGCCGCGCGACGGTCGTTTTGTGCTCGGCAACGCAGCCGTGCGTTGAGCGGGCAGAGCACCCGCTGCGGCGCGTGCCGGAGGAGATCGTGCCGTATGACGAGGCGCTTTGGGCAACATTTCGGAGAACGGAGCTTCAACTGGCCGGCGGCCGCCGTCTGGACGAGCTTCCGGAGATGATCTGCACACTGATGGAAACCACGGACAGCCTGCTGGCCGTGTGCAACAAAAAGAGTGAGGCGGCGTATCTGCTGGAGCACACCCGCTCGGCAGAATATCGGAGCTTCCATTTGTCGGCTGCGATGTGTATGCAGCACCGGCGCGATGTACTGGACGAAGTACAGGCTGCGCTCGGGCGGAAAGAAAAGGTCCTTTGCATTGCCACACAGGTTATGGAGGCGGGGGTGGACATTTCATTTGGCGCGGTCCTGCGGCTGGCCGCCGGAATGGACAGCATCATGCAGGCTGCCGGACGATGCAACCGCGACCGAGAATCCGAAACGCCGCGCCCGGTCTATGTTGTAAACTGCACAGATGAAAATCTGGGTATGCTGCGCGATATCCGGCGGGGAAAGGACGCTACGCTGGCGCTGACGGAGGCATTCAGTGCCTCTTCGGAACGTTTTGACGGCAGCCTGTTCTCGGCCGCAGCCATTCGATATTATTACGCCGCGCTATACAGGGATATGGCGGCAGGCGAGCAGGATGATTACGTTCAGGAACAAAAAACGACCCTGTTGGATCTGATGGGATTGAATGAAAAGTATACGGCGCGCTGCCCGGAGGCGGAGAATTTTTACCTGCGGCAGGCATTCAAAACAGCGGGGCAGCATTTCTCCGTTTTTGAGGAGGAAACAACGGATATTCTGGTCCCGTATGAGGAGGGACGGCGGCTCTTGACGGAACTGGATTCGGAACGGTGTCGATCGGACGCGTCCTATCGCGCAGCGGTCCTGAAAAAACTGAGTCCATTTACGGTCAGCGTATATCAATATCAGAAAAAGTGGCTGGAAAAGGAACAGGCGCTGGTCCCGGTCTGCGGCGGATGTGCTCTGGCGCTGGCAGAGGGATTCTATGACGCTGAGGTCGGCCTGAAGGCGGAATGAAATTCAATGGGATTTTGGGAGGTGTGAAATGAAAAATACGGAGCATGAAAACCTTGTGGAATTTCAGGTGAGCGGAGACTATGCGCTGTTCTCGGACCCCATCATGCGGGTCGGCGGCGAAAAATGCACTTATCAGGTGCCGACCTACGAAGCGCTCAAGGGCGTTCTGAGTTCTGTCTATTGGAAACCAACGCTGACGTGGATCATCGACGCGGTTCGGGTGATGAACACGATCCAGATGGAGACGAAGGGCATTCGGCCGATCAAGTACGGCGGCGGAAACGATCTGAGTTACTATACTTATCTGAAGGACTGCCGCTATCAGGTGCGCGCACATTTCGAGTGGAACGAAAACCGTCCGGAACTGATCGCTGACCGCAACGAGAACAAGCACCATGAGATCGCCAAAAGGATGATCCGCAAAGGGGGACGCCGGGATATTTTTCTGGGGTGCAGGGAGTGTCAGGGCTATGTGGAACCGTGCGTATTTGGAGAGGGGACAGGCGCTTACGACGAAGTGCCGGAACTGTCCTTCGGACTGATGTACCATGGCATTACCTACGCGGACGAGGCGTATTCCGAGGAAACAAAAGGAAAAATGACCGTGCGTTTCTGGAACCCGGTGATGAAAAATGGCGTGATCACTTTCCTGCCGCCGGAACAATGCCCGCAAAGCAAAACGATCTGCGACATGGAAATGAAACGATTCGGCACGGAATTGCAGAACTTCTCAGGCCTGCGGGAATTTGAGGAGGCGACGTGATGGGACTTTTGCAAAAAGCGGTAGAAACCTATGATGCAAATGCCAAACTGATCGGCGTGTATCAGGCGGGACGCGACCCGCTTGCGCCGATCGGGCACAGCCTGACGAACGCGGACGTCGAGATCACCTTGAACGCCCAGGGCGCGTTCCTGTCTGCGCGAAAGGTGGAAAAAACAGAGCCGAAGATCCTGTTTCCCGTCACAGAGGATTCCAGCGGACGCACCAGCGGACTTGCGCCGCATCCGCTTTGCGACCAGCTGAAGTATATTACCTGCACGAACGAAAAGGCACACACGCTTTACTTGCAGACGCTGCGCGCATGGATGGAGTCGCCGCATTCGCACCCTTTTCTGCTGGCGGTTTTCTCCTACGCGGAAGACGGTTCGATCCTGAACGACCTGGCAGGGGCGGGGCTTTTGGAGGATGCGGAGCACTATGATGAAAAATGGATGATATGCTGGCGCGTTCACGGCTTTGCGGACGAAGAGCCCGCCTGTTGGAAAAACCGAAAGCTGTTCGCTTCTTTTGCCAACTACTACTGCGAACGGATCTCGGCGCGGGATCGGAAGCTTTGCATGGTCGAAGGAAAACCGAAGGCGGCTGCGATGCAGCATCCAAAAGGGATGATCCCTGTAAACGGAAACGCAAAGCTGATCTCCGCCAATGACGCGAGCGGCTTTACCTACCGCGGGCGCTTTTCGGAAGAATGGCAGGCGGCGAGCGTTGGCTACATCGCTTCCCAGAAGGCGCATAACGCTATCCGCTGGCTGGCGTCGGATCAGGGCGTATACGAGTTTTCAGGCAATCGTATCTTTCTGTGCTGGAACCCGCAGGGCGAAGCCATCCCCAAGCCCATGCGCAGGCTGCGCGGCGTGGAGACGGAGGTGACGCGGAAGCCGAGCGACTATCAGGAGCAGCTCAAAGCCACGCTGCTGAGCCTGCGGAAGGAACGACAGCTCAAAGATACGGACTCCGCGATCCTGGTGAGCTTTGACGCCGCAACCACTGGGCGGCTCGCCGTTACGGATTACAACGAACTTTCTCTCGACGTATTTTTGGAGCGGATGCGGATGTGGGACGCGCACTGCTGCTGGTATGCGGGGAAATACGGCATTCAGGCGCCGGACCTGTTCCAGATCGTGGAATGTGCCTTCGGCACACCGCGTGGAAGCTCTCTGGCGATCGACGACCGGATCCAGCGTCACCATTTGCAGCGGCTGCTGGACTGCAAGGTGGACGGCGGTGTATTTCCGCGGGATATGGTAAGTGCGTTGGCGGAGCGGGCATCCATGCCGCTGGCCTATGAGGAAGCGGTTTGGAGGCGGATCCTGCACACGGCCTGTTCCGCCATTCAAAAGTATCGGTACGACACAAAACAGGGGGGCGATGAAATGGCTTGGGAATTGGACAAAAAAGACCGCAGTTTTCAGTATGGCCGGCTTCTGGCGGTCATGGACCGTGCGGAGCAGGATTATTATTACAAAACGCAGGAGAAGCGGCAGACAAACGCGATCAAGTTTATGAACGAGTTCCGCCTGCGGCCGTTCTTTGTGTATGAGCGGGTCAACCGCCACCTGCATCAGGCCTATCTGGACCGCGTGGAACCATGGCAGGCGGATCGGTATGAGCGCCTGACCGGCGAGATCATGGGGATCATACGGGAGTTCCCCGAGGAAGAACTGAACAAACCGCTTTCTGATCTCTATTTGATGGGGTATGAACTGCAAAGAAATACGTTCTTTGAAAAAAAAGAAACAAGTGAAGAAAAAGAGGAGGAATAAACATGGCGGCATTGGAGCATAAGATCGACTTTTTGGCACTGGTATCTGTGACAAAAGCAAATGGGAATGGCGACCCGCTGAACGGAAATCGCCCAAGAGTGGATTATAACGGCATCGGGGAAATTTCTGACGTATGCATCAAGCGAAAAATACGCAACCGAATGCAGGATATGGGGTATGCGATCTTTGTACAGTCGGACGACCGCTGCGACGATGGTTTCAGAAGCCTGAGCGAGCGCGCAGCTGCGGCGACGGCAGGGATCAAAGATAGAGAAGCCTATGCGCAGCTTGCCTGTGAAAAGTGGATGGACGTGCGTAGCTTTGGACAGGTGTTTGCGTTTAAGAAAGAAAAGAACGGCGTTTCCGTTGGCGTTCGCGGCCCGGTTTCCATCCATCAGGCGCTCAGCCTGTCCCCGGTTGAGGTGGAGTCGCTTCAGATCACCAAGAGCGTCAACGGAGAACCGGGTGAGAAGCGCGCCTCCGATACGATGGGCATGAAGCATTTCGTGCGCTTTGGGTTGTACGAGATCAAAGGCTCCATCAATGTCCAATTGGCGGAAAAGACGGGTTTTTCTCAGGAAGACGCGCAGGTCGTGAAGGAGTGCCTACGGACGCTGTTTGTAAACGATGCTTCTTCGGCGCGTCCCGAAGGCTCGATGGAGGTCGTGAAACTTTATTGGTGGGAGCATAATTGCAAGGACGGCCAGTATTCTTCTGCAAAGGTGCACCGCAGTGTTCATGTGACTGCGAAGGATATTGCCGCGCTTCCGAATAGTGTGGAGGACTATACGATCACGCTTGACGAACTGCCCGGTCTGATGCCAGAGATCATTGAGGGAGTGTAAGCGGAAACGGCCTGAAAAACCAATCCGTTTCGCACTGCGGGGGAATGGGAAAAAGGGATAGACCCTTTCCGTCCTGATGGTGTGCTTCTTCCTACTGAAAACACCGCTGCCCTACGGCTTTTACAACCGGGGCAGCGGTGTTTTGATTCGGAATCAATGGGAAACTACTTGGCCCTACGCCTGAAAGAACGCCGTGCAGAGGCGGACGAAAGCGTCCTGATCAGCCGCACCCATGGTCTCGCAGGCGGAGTGCATGGCCAGAATCGGAACGCCGATGTCAGCAGCAGGCATGGCCAGCAGGGACGAGGCCATGGAACCTACCGTGCTGCCGCCGGGCAGGTCGGCCCGGTTCATGTAAATTTGCAGGGGAATCTGGTTGGCGTCGCAAAGCCCCTGTATGACCGCGCAGGTCTCCGCATCGGAGGAATAACGGGGGCTGCGCTTGAGCGCAACGCCGCCGCCCAGTACCGGCGCGCAGGAAAAATCCGCGTATTCAGGATGATTGGGGTGCATGGCGTGGGCCGCGTCGCAGGAAAGCAGCATCCCGTTCAGACAGGCGTCCAGCAGCGCCGTGCGGAAACTGCCGCTGCCCCGGTCTGCGGCCAGGTGCTCCGCCCGGCGGGCGCAGATCTTCCAGAAGGCGGAGGCCAGGGCAGCCGCCGCGGCGGCGTCCGGCTCCACGGCCACGTTGATACCGTCGCCCTGCGCATCCGCCAGCCCTTGCAGACAGGCGTGGACGGAGCTGAGGTTGTCCAGCCGGGGAGAGGACAGAATGTCCTGCTCAAAGCCCAGCAGCGTGGGCTCGGCGCAGCAGTAGGCGCAAAGCTCGAAGGACAGCACGTCCTCCGGCTGCACCTGCAGCCGCTTCGCCAGCTGACGCACCAGATAGCCGTTTTTTTCAAATTCGCCCTGCACGGTGCGGCAGATGGGCAGCATGTCCACGTTGGCCTTGTAGGGGACGCCCTTGTTGACCTCCCGGTTCATGTGGATGGCCACGTTGGGGATGACCATCACCGGCTCGTCCCACGAGATCAGGCGGCGCTCCGGCTGCATGGGGTCGGCCGTGCGCAGAAGGACAACGCCCGCCAGCCCCAGAGGCCGATCCAGCCACGTGTTCAGGATCGCACCGCCGTAAGGCTCGACGCTCAGACGGCAGCAGCCGCCGGAGATCAGCTCGGGCTGGGGCTTGATGCGCATACAGGGCCAGTCTGTGTGGGCCGCCGCAATGCGGATCACGTCTTTCTGCCCTACGGTCACGGCTGCCAGAAAGGTGCCGTTTTCCACAAAATAGCGTCCGCCCCGGCGAACGGAGAAGGGCCTGTTCAGCGCGCAGCTTGAGGCCAACGTGGCCCGCAGCCTCATGATGCCCGTTAAGACCGTCAGCCAGTGGGCCGCCATATCTACGGTATGCCACGGCGAATGACCGCCGCTGAGCCATTTCATCAGTTCATTGGTAAATTCAGCCATGTTCTTAGCTCCTTTGGTGGGTTCTGCGTGCGGGCAAACCGCTGCCCCGCGCCGCGTTCAAGGGTATTATATTTCTTTTTGGTCAAAGAAACAAGTCGGAATCCCACAGCCGAAAACGTGGAAAATGTGGAAAAAACCGCTTGCTTATGGTACAATCGGGTTGTCCTGTTCAGGACGTTACAGGAGGTCTTGGTGTTTCAGATATTATTCGTCTGCCATGGCAATATTTGCCGCAGCCCCATGGCGGAATTTGTCCTGCGGGATATGATCGCCCGGCGCGGGCTGGAAGCGGAAGCGACGGTGGAATCCGCCGCCACCAGCACGGAAGAGATCGGGAATCCCGTCCATCCCGGCACCCGGGAGAAGCTGCGGCAGGCGGGAATCTCCTGTCAGAGCAAGCGGGCCCGGCAGATCAGATCGGAGGATTACGAACATTTTGACTGGATCGTCGGCATGGACGATTGGAATATGCGCAATCTTCGTCGGGCGTTTCCGGGCGACCCGGAGGGAAAACTGCATAAGCTGCTGGATTTCTGCGGCGATGGCTCCGACGTGGCCGACCCGTGGTATACCGGCGATTTTGACGTGACCTGGCAGGACGTTCAGCGAGGCTGCCGGGCGATGATGAAGCAGATCGAAAAGGAGCTAAAAAAAGAATGAGCCAACTGAAAGAAGCGGTGGGGGAGTGGTTCGCCCACGCTGACCCCAAGGCGGGCCTGAAGGAATGGACGAAGCAGCTCTGCCGCATTTTGAGCGAGCATGAGGATGAACTGAAACATATCACCTATTCCTATCGCCTGTGCGCCACCGATACGGGCTATGTGTGCGCCTTTTCGCTAGTGGAGGGCCGCTATATCCCAAAGACCGAAATAGACGAAGCGGACGTGATCGTCTCCGGCCGGGAACGCGACCTGATGGACATCCTGCAGCGGAAGGTGTCGCCCCTGTCGGCACTGCTGCGGGGAAAAATTCAAATCAAGGGCTCCAAGGCCGCGTTGATCGCCTTCGGCGAGTTTCTGTAAGCGGAAAGGAAACATTCATTGAATTATTGGGAGAAAGGAGGAGGACTCATGGAAGATCAGCGCCGGGAAAAGGACAATCCGTTTCAGCCGATTTCGTTGGACGAACGCCTGTCGCGGCCTGTGCCGAAGACTCGCCATACGGCTCACGAGCCGATGATGATGCGCCCGGGCCAGCTGTACGGCCGCACGCCGTTTTATCAGCCCGCCGTCATGGGTTCTCCTGCCCCGACCGAACCGGCGGCTCCGCAGACGGTCCCCTTTTCTTCGTTCCAGCCGTTCGGTTCGGTGAACGCATCCGTTGCGCCTATGCAGCCAGAGCCTTTTGCTTCTCCGAGCTTTCGGCCTGTGGAGGAAATTCAGCCCGCAGCGCCGTCCGAGCCTTCCTTTCAACCCCTCTGGCAAAGCCCGATGGAAGGATCGCCCGCCGAAAAAGCAGTTGAGGAAAGTCCCTCGCCGGAATATATTCCCGAATCCCAGCGCCCTGTGGAAAAGGATGCGCTGGGTGTACCCAAGTATTTGCAGCGCAGCCCGTCGCTGGGAGAAGCCCAGCCCCGTAATTGGGTTCCTTCTGTTTCCACGACGGCCGAAACAACGGCCCCTGCAGTAGAATGGCCGTCTCTGGACGTGCCGCTGTGGCCCATGACGAAGCCTGTGCCGCTGGAAGAACAGGCCGCGCCCGAAACGAATGCGGCGGAGGAAAACACCCCGCAATCGGCTTCGGAGAGCGAAATGCCGGTTTCCGCAACAAAGCCGGAAAAAATCGCGAAAGTAGAAACAAGTGCGGATGCGCCCGGTGAAGCGCCCCTTTCGAACAAAGCCGAAAACACCGAGACTGTGCAAAGCCAGCCGACCCAGTCGTCCCAGCCCCGACGGCGCAGCCGTATGGCGCGCCGGGAGCTGGAAAAAGCCTCGGCTACGGGGGAAGGAACGCCGATTCCCTCCGAATTTGCCGAAGCGCCCACAGCACCCCATGTCGAGACGGGTACTGTGGAAGAAAGCGAAAACTCCGAGTCGACCCCGGAAATGGCGGCAGAAACGCTTTTGACAGCTGCACCCGAAAAAGAGGAGCCTGCCGTCGCTTCAACGGCAACGGAGAATGGAGCGGATTCCGCTGCATGGGGCAGCCCGGCAGAGACTTCCGCAGCTGCATCACAAACCGAAACGCCTATAGTCGAGCGTCCGTCTCCTGCAAACGGCGAACCCGTGAGAAAGACAAGATTCCATGGGGAGAGCGTACAGCCAGCGGAAAAGCCCGCGAACGAGACGATTCCACAAGAGACCGAGCCGCCTGTCAGTGTCCAGCCCCAAACTGCCGAAACACCCAATGATGTGCCGCCACTCCATGCGGCAGAACTGTCCATGGATGAGATGATGCCCCCAGCGGTACCCGTGTTCGAAACCCAGCCCCAAACTGCCGAGGCATCAAGCGGTGTGCAGCCACTCCATGAGGCTGCAGCGTCCATGGCCGAGTCAGCGCCCCATGCGGCTGCGCCCGTATTCGAAACACAGCCCCAAGGGGCTGAAACGTCCGCAGCCATGTCTGCGGCGCAAGCAGCGGAAGAGTCTGCCTTCAAGCCGCAGAACCCGGCTGCCGAAATGCCCATGATGGAGCCGCAGCCGCAATCGGACAATGAGTTCACAGCGGAAGATAAGCCCGCCCCCCCCGCCGCCGAGCCGCTGTTCTCCGCCGCTCCCTGCCGGGCTGAAAAGCCCGTGAAAGAGGAAAACACAGCGGCAGCCGCTCCTGCCGCAGGGGAAGACGAATGGTACAAGGTTTTTCAGCAGAGTGGCCCTCTGTGGGATCCTGCCGCTTCGCCCATGGGCAGCGAATTGGACGCATTTTTCAGCGACGATGCGCCCAAGGCGGAAATCCACTGGAATTTCAACGAAGACGACCCCTTTGTTCCTTTACAGGAGCAGCCGGTTTCGGAAACGCCCGCGCCAGTGTTTTATCCCTTTGAGGAGGACATGCTGCCGCCCACGGAGGAGAGTCCCTCGAAAGAAGGCTCCGCGCCGCTGCACGGCTTCGACCAGCCCTTTGTTGGCGGTGGTCTGCCGCCGCTTGGCGGGCGGATGGAGCAGCCATCTGCAGATCAGCCCTTCTTTGCCGCCGCTTCTGATTCGGAAGAAACTTCGTGGAAAGCGGGCGGACAAGCTGCCGCTCCGGAAATGCCGTTTCAGCCCGGCCAGCCTTACCATTCCGCGCCGGTAGAAAACAACGGTTTTTATGCCGGCGTGGAGTCGAAGAAACCCGAATCGAGCCGCCCGGCGCCCCATCG
>ERZ773147.4104-NODE-4104-length-10416-cov-2.810829_pt1 | contig 10416 bp, 8 predicted proteins | sample MGYA00580851_ERZ773147 | MGnify/ENA primary metagenome ERZ773147 (study PRJEB29015, sample SAMEA2737818) | human gut metagenome | biome: human gut; feature: human-associated habitat; material: faeces | place: China | collected 2012 ... | reverse complement strand
CCGGCTCGATCTGCTTGAGGCCGCCAAAGCGGCTGCCCATGCCCGCGGCCATGATAATAAGGGCCGGGGTTGATGGTTCATATTCTGCCTCTGTGCCTGTTTTCCTTCGTCTTAATCGTGTTCGCTTTTTATGACAATTGATTTTCCACTTTGGCAGGATGTGATAAAAAACGTACAGTATTTGAGAAATTATTTGCAATCACCTCGCTTGCTTGATAAAACAAGACAAGCGAGGTGATTGCATGAACATTCGGAATCTATCTCTTGCGCAGCCGATCAGCTGGTGCGCGGAGCCGTTAAAAGCAAAAGACGTTTATTGTGCAAAACACGCTTTCGGCACACTATGCGCAATACAGGGTACTGGATTATTCGTCTTTTTCAGCTTCGTTCTTTTTCACAACGGCATAGTTGCGCAGCTTTGACGGCGAGACACCGTAATACTTTCTGAACACCGTCGCAAAGTATCCAGCATTACTGTATCCAACAGCCATCGCGATTTTGGCAACCTCCTCATCCGGCTTGAGCAAAAACAGATTGTAGGCTCGCTCCATCCGGAGCTTTGTCAAATACTCCGATACACTGACACCGGCAAATTGCTTGAACAGCTTACCGAAATATGACGCGCTGATATTCATCTTCCTTGCCAGAATATTGGCATTCAATGTCGAATCAGAATAATTATTCTGCATATATGTCATTGCATTTTCCATAAGACTGATGGCATTTCCTAAATTCATCTTTTGCCGCTCGGTATTTGTCCGGTCAAACAACTGCATCATCCAGTTCACCAGTTCATCCCTGCTTGTAATGGAGTCAAGCTGGCCTCTGATTCTTTTTTGTCCGAGCTGCAGATTGTCGCCCATTGCGGGCACGGAGGCATGCGCCACCATGATTTGGGCGATCAATTCTTCCATCTTCTGAGAAAACAGTTCCCATGATGCATCAGCCATACTGTCAAGGAAAGCATCTATCGCCTCCCTGTAAACGTCTTTGTCTCCATCCTTGAGACAGGCAAGGATCCGTTCTGTTTCCACTTTACCCATTCCATCAGAAACATCTGCGGGCGAAGTCAGGATCTGTGGCTCGGGACGCAGAAGGATTCGAGTTTTCAGCCGATCATTCATTTCCTTGAAAATATGATGCAACGGCTCCTTGCCGTCTGCAGAGCTTTGCACGACCACCAAATAACCGGCTCCTCCGAAGTCTTCAAATGCGCGCTGCAGCAGCCTGTTGATGTCCCTGCTGTCGCGTGAGGTTTCGGTCAATAAAAACAGGCATCTACGGAAGCTGATCTCAAACCACGTGCACTTGCCGTACTGGCTCAGGTCGATGGAAATCAGCTCGCTGACGCGGTTGCAACGAGTAACATAATCCTCCAACCGACCGCTTGATGCTTCCTCGGTCATGTATGCAAGCACAGCGTAATAATTCGCATTGGGATGTAGTATTCCCCATTTGTTTATCAACGGTTGCACATTGTTTCCAAGAATCAGGTTTTTGGCAATCAGATCCCGATGAGACGTTCTTTCCAATCTATCAATATAGGAAGACACATTCCGATAGTATTCTTCCATATATTGAAGCTCGTCACCCCGGTACTCCGTCAGTTGATGCATTACGCTGCTGTTCTGGATATTCCGGATCATCATGCGCAGCGGTGCAAAAAGTTTTCTGCTCATTATACAGGATGCGGCAATCGTACCAATATACGCTGCCAGAATCACAAGTGCAATCAGCAGAAGGATGTTTGTGATACCTTGTATTTGATCGGAATGATTTGAGCGAGCGATAATATAAAAGCCCCGCTCCCGCGAAGCGATGGCATTTATTTCATAGGTTTTTCCGTTTTCTTTTTCAGTATTATCCAGCAGATTTCCGTTTAGAATCTGCTGGACACCGCTTCTTTGCGACCAGTCTTCACCATAATATTTCTTCTCGCTGTGTGCAATCACATATCCACGGTCATCTATGATATAAAACTGTGTATAGTCGCTTTGCTTAGAAGAAGAAAACAGATTTGCGCTGATCCAGTTCAAATCCAGATGAACGACAATCGCGCCGGTATAGTAGCGAGAATGGCTGGAGGCATCCCGAATATAGATACACAAAAGCGAGACATCCTCTTTGTCCGGCAGCCATCCTGGCACGGTCCAAACAAACGGTCTGTCCCCGTACTCTTGCTGATCCAGCCGTTTTGGGAGCATATCGTCCAAAGATACGGAATAGTTTGATGTTCCCGATGCATGCAGAACGACTTTATTCTGCTGATTAATAACATAAATGGAATGAATGCTCGGATTAACGTTGACTGCGTTGCGAAGCTCCTGCAGGAACTTCATCTGCAAATCCTCCTGGATCGGTGCTTTCATCCGCACAGAGCATCCGTTGCTTGACGAAAACAACAAACGCGCCTGATCCTCCGCAGACTTGATGTATTGAGAAAAAAGCAAATCCACCTGTGAAAGCGATCCCTCAAGCATTTGCTTTCGCTCCCGCTCAAACTGACTTTGCAGATAAGAAAAAAGCAGGCAACCAAGAAATGCTAAAATCAGCAAAACCAGCATACCGTAAAAAGTGACAACCTTAAAAGAGATTGAAGCTGTCTTCGATTTCAACATGCCTGCAGTTTTCTTCATACTGTCCGTCCCTTATGAATGCTTCACCTGCTGACTCTGCCCGGAAAGAGCAGAGTCAGCATCCGTTTGTTTATTTCGCTGCGTACCATGCAGAGAACTGGCGCTGATACTCTTCGATGACAGCATCCAAACCGGCGTCCTTTAGCTGCTGTAAAGCGTTCGCAAAGTTCTCATCGTAATCGGAATAGCCGAGAAGGATCGGCTGCATATACTCAGAAATCGCTGCCTTCAGAAGTGCAACCTCAGTGGAAACCGGCGTGGAGTCAAACGAGAAACCCGCTGTTTTTGAGAGGATGGCATCTTTATCCGTGTTATTATACACCTCAATCGCTTCTTTGGATACAGAAGGATCGTATATCTGATAACAATTCGCCATCATGAACCAGTCTTCCCAGAATACATCGGAGACAAGTTTATTGACCGTTCCGTCGGCGTTGAATTCATAGTCTTTTCCCTCAACGCCGTAAACCAGGAAGTTGTAAGTCGCCTGATCCTTATACATCCAGTTGAAGAGCTTCAGCCAATTCTCTGTATTCTCCGCGTCTGCTGTCGAAATGCTCATGCCCCAGTCAAAGTCCATATTGCTGTAGTAAGGAGCATCCGTGATATGAATACGTGCAATTTCAGCATCGGGGAGCGTCGCCTTAAAGGAGTTCTCGATCACATGAGATGCTGTGCCATATTTTGCGAAGCAGTTGCCGGCATTCCAATCAGCTACGGCCTTTTCGGGATCGGTGAAATAGTCTTTGCCTGCATAGCCCTTTTCGATCAGCATAGCATTGAACTTGCTCACTGCCTTGAACGCTTCCGACTCATACCAGCTGTAGACATTGTCATTCTTTTCATACTCATTGACATATATTCCTTTTTCAACGACATTGATCAGCTCACCTGTAAGGCTGTCGCCCAGCATCTTATACATAACATCGGTATCGGATACAACACGCATTCCGGGAAATGCCTGATGGACAGCCTCAAAGACCTCCAGCAGCTGATCTACAGTCTTGATCTCATCTGCCTCATAGCCGAGAGTCTTGAGAATATCGTTACGAACGGTAAAGAACTGTGCGGTACCTGCCGTCGATTTGCAGCCAAAGGGAATATAGTAGATCTTACCGTTGATCGAAGCACAGTCAAAGCCCTTTGTTTCGCGCATCGCAAGATACTCCGGGCAGTTTTCGGTGATCATATCCATCGGGATCTCTGCGCACAGGCCTCTTTGTGCGAAGTCTGTGAAAGCAGGTGTATTGTTGAACGCGATTTTCTCACCGCCGACCAGCATGGTCTGCAAGACGTCCTTGCCGGACCACGGCAAAAACTCAACGGTCAGATCAAAATTTAGCTCATCCAGAACCTTATCGTGGAATTCCCCCTTCATGTACTCTTCACGTCTGGGGGTCAGATCGCCGAACATGACCAGATGAAGCGCAACAGGCTTCTCGCTTTCCTTTGTATCCGTATTGGATTTCGACTGCTCTGCGGGCCCTTCCGCCTGTGGGTTCTTGGTGGACGAATCCTGCGCAGGCGCTTTCGCACACGCAGCCATGGAGAATACCATAACCAGCGCCAAAAGAAGAGCTACAACCTTTTTCATACTCATTTCCTCCTTTTAATATATAGCGTAAATACTATCTTATCAGGTGGCGTCTTGGTTCGCCACCCAGATAATCCGCATTATCCCTTTACGGCACCGACCGTAATGCCCTTTACAAAATACTTCTGAGCAAGTGGGAATACAAATGCTACCGGCAATACCGTAAGCACAGTCATAACCATTTTCGCTGTGTTTGTAGGCAGCACAGCATGTGACAACACAGAAGTATCAACGCTTCCGGAAACAAGGAACGAGATGTTCGCCATCATCGTATACAGCATCTTCTGAACCGGGAAAAGCTCACTGTTGTTGACCAGATAGAGTGACAACTGGAAATCATTCCAGTACCCCAGAAGTGTGAACAGGCCGATCGTTACAAGGCCTACTTTCGCCAGCGGCAGACCGATTGAAAGAAAAATGCGAAGATTCGATGCGCCGTCAATACGGGCTGCTTCAATCAAATCCTTCGGGATTGCCTTGAAGCTGTTTCGAATAACAAACATATTGAACACATTCAGCGCACTCGGAATGAACAGTGCCCAAAGGTTATTATACAGGCCGTAATACCGTGTGCAGAGAATGTACCATGGGATCACGCCGCCGCTGAAGACAGTTGTAAACCATGAAAAAAAGGACAGCACATTGGCAGGGGGAAAATCTTTTCTGTCCTGAGAAATTGCATAGGCAAAGCAAACAGTCACAAACATCGTATATGCCGTGCCGACAATGACGATTAAAAACGATATACCAAATGAGCGCAGCAGCATGATTCCCTTATTGTTCAGCAGATACTTATAGCCATCTAAGCTCAACTCTTTGGGAATGATAGAATACCCGCTCAACGTGACAGAGTTTTCCGACGCAAAGGAGTTGACAACTGCAACCCAAAACGGAAACAGGCACAGCAACGCCATAATACCGACAATGAGACACGATGCATAGCTTTCCTTATTCAGAGCGCTTTTCTGATTCATAACGACCTCCTTAGAACAGCACATACTCTGGTTCGACTTTTTTAACGATGAAGTTTGAGATCATGACAATGCAGAAGCCGAACAGAGATTCAAACAGTGTAATCGCCGAACCGGACTCAAAACTGCCGTTTACCAGCGCGGAACGGTACACAAATGTCGAGATTGTGTCCGTAGTCTCCAGCAGCGATGGGTTCAGATTTGTCATTCCCATCACCATAGAAAGATTGTCACCCAAAACACCGCCGATGCTCAGCAAAAACATAATAATGATTGTTGGCTTGAGCAGCGGGATCGTGATCCGTTTGATCTTCTGCCAACGGCTTGCTCCGTCGATCGCAGCAGCATCATACAGGTTTTGATCAAAGCTTGTCAGCGCGCTGAAGTAAATCAAAGACCCATAACCGGCACTTTTCCACACGTTTGCAAATACTAGGATCGGCCACCAGTACCATGGGTTTGAATACCACATAATTGGGTCGAGCCCTGCATCAATTAGTAAATTATTAACGATCCCGCTGCTTTCGCTGAGAAGGACATTGAAAACAGCACCAACAACGACCCATGAAATGAAATGTGGGAAGAGCATCACAGACTGCGTGATCTTGCGAAAACGTGTACTACGGATTTCATTTACGGCAATGGCAAGCGCGACATTGATCACCATACTCAGGAAAATAGAACCAAAGTTGATCACGAGCGTATTGCGCAGCGCCCGCAGCGCGATCTTCATGTTGCGGAAAAAAAACTCAAAGTTCTGAAGCCCTACAAATTCACTTCCGAAAAGACCGCCCTGATAGGTATAGCGTTCGAATACAATGTACAAGCCAGCCATCGGGAGATATCGGAACAGCAGCAGGTAGACAATACCGGGGATTGTCAGAATGTAGTATAACCAATTGACTTTTTTTATCCGCTCCGAAAAGCATTTTCGCTGCAGCATTTCCGGCTGCCTTTTTAATGTGCATTTCAATGTGAGCCCACCCTTCGAGACAAGAATATGACTTCATGATAACCGCGAGGCTGGAACGTGGCAATTTAAAAAACGAGCAATGCCTTTATTTTTTTGTTCGCTTTTTACATAATTCGATTGTTTTTGGTAAAAAAACAAGCAATCTATCCAAAACGGCATCTCTGGATAGACTGCCTGTTATTTGAATATTAGTTCATGTTGTACGCAGCCGAAATAAAGCTTCTCGGCGAAGCGACTTCTGTCAAAGGCCTCTCAATTCCGTTAAAAAAGAATCTGTCCGCTTCAAGTTCTTCGATTCGATTAATTTCATCGCTTAGGTACATCTGCACCCGATGATGTGCCCACTTTGTTCTTTCGTCTACCCATGCCATATCAAGATCAAGTGTTTCCCAGCCGAATGGCTTGTATGTCCTGTGCCAAATATTCCCGTATTCTAAATGGAATTGCTCGCACTTTTTATTCAGGCTCTCCAGTTCATCACATATCGCCTGCATAGTTGCTCTGTTCCCGCTCCGATAAGCAGATGTCAGGCGCGGCCCGATATCGCATTTGATCAAAAGGATTTCTGCAAGTTTGCGATGGCTGTCAAACAGCCACTGCATATCTCCCTGATTGGGAAGCTGGCACAGATTCTCAATGATGCGTTGGTACCGCGTTTTAAAGTCGAAGCCAGACAATGATTGATCAAGCAGACCAATCAAAACGTCGTTGTGGTAATGCTGGAAGGAGGGATTGACGCAGAAACTGCCATCGCTGTACGTTTCTTTTTCCTCATCCGTAAAATCATCAAAATACAGCTTGGAAAACGCGTGCATATCGTAGCCAGTGCATATTTTGAACATCCTTTCCAAATGCTTGTCGGACACCTCATCGCAATAACACTGCTCCGCATACATCTGCAGCCCCGGCAGCGTAGCATAGATGTTGTATGCGTTTGCACTGCCGCTTCCCCAGATCGTGACAAACACAGTACGGATTCCTTTCTGCTTGCGAAGCTGGCAACGTGCGGTTTTAAAGCTTTTCTCCATATTCACGACCATTCGATTCCATGTCCAGATCCCACCTGCAAACATGACCTCTCTTTCAAGCACATCATGCATCTGAAGGATTTTGTGTGTTTGATCCGTACTTTCAAGACAGTAATCCCAATATACCAGTCCAAGCTGTTTCGGCAGCCTTTGTGCCGCATCCGACGGCAGGATTGCCTCAGGGTCATAATCGCCCTGCGGCTTACCCAAGCGGAAGAACATATCGCTCCACATCATCGGCGTAAAGTCGTATTTTTTTGCAATCGCGGAAACTTTTTCGATATGGCGGATCATAAGCTCATACTTGTTCGAGCTCCCATGAAGCTCTTTATATCGTCCCTCTCCGAGGCCAAAGGCTTCATCCAGTCCGATATGGATGCGATGGCTCGTAAAGCACATTCTGCAGGCACGGATCATCTCCTCGATAAAATCATATGTCTTCGGTTCATCTACCAGCAGAACACTTTGTGTATCGCGTATTTCATCGGCATATGGCCATCGAAGCGTTGTCTTCAAATGCCCGAGTGTCTGAATGCACGGGATGCATTCAATACCGAACTTTTGACAATGCGCATCGATTGCCCTCAGTTCATCCTGCGTATAGGCACCTCGCATATATCCAAACCACGGATACTGCTCGATCTGGTATGTATCCTCAGTATAGAGCATCAACATATTGAGTCCCATTAACGCGATACGCTCAATGAAATCTTTTGCTGTCTGAAGTGTAAGAACTCCATTTCTGGAAACATCCACCATCGTCCCACAGGTGTCAAATCTGGAAAATTCCGTTTGTATAAAATCATGTTCCCCTTTTTTGATCCTGTCAATCAGAATCGAAAGTCCTCGAAAAAACTCAGCTTTCTTCTGATATTTGATGGAATAAATGCCGTGTGTTCCTGATATCTCCAGAAAACCGTTATCGGAGATGACCTGGACTTGTTCTCCGTCAGAGCACAGCTCGATCAGAAGCCGGTTTTTTATTGCGTCAAGGCCGTCGAAAACGGAAGAAACATCGCCGAAAAAATGCAGCTTCATAGTTATAAACCACCTTTCTGCGAAGAGCACCGACGTGATTATAAAACCATGGTGCCTTCGCCGGTAAATGTGTTTGTTGTATTATCCACGTGAGCGTTCGGTATCCAGCTATGAGGAGACAGAAACGGGTGAATATGATGAGACTGCTGATTAGTAGCCTACCTTCTCCCAGCATTCAAACGGCGCGGCCAGCTCCTCGGAGATGTAGACCTGCGTCTTTTTTGTCTGAAGCATGGAGGACGGAACATACGGCGTGACGGGGCCGTGGGTGACCAGGCGGGAGGTCATTCTCTGCCAGCTGGAGAAGGTGTTGTTGGTCGCCAGTGCGTGGACCTCGATGCGCTCCTTTGCACGCATGACGTCGATCGGGCCGATGGTAGCAGCTCTGGGCGGGACGTTGGAGATGTCGCCGGACTGGCCGAACGTGCCGTTTAGCGAGTTCTGCATGATGGTCATCGGATGCAGGGTGACGATCTTCGCGGGCTGGCTCAGCCACTCCTCGATGTCGCCGCTGCCGACAAACTCGGGGATCGGGTCGACAAAGGCCACATGGCCCGTCCAGCCGGGGCTGGTGGAGATGATGTCTGCGCCGCCCTCGGAGACGTCGTTGATGATCTTGGAGTAGTCATTGATGTTGGCGTTGGTCGGGAAATGCACATTTTCCATCGGCATGCGCAGCTTCGGATCGATCTGCTCGTACAGATACTTGATCATGGAGTGAACAAAGCCGGCTTCGTAGGTGATGGGGGCGATGTTGCCCTGATCGTCCGCCCATTCGTCCTCGGCAAAGATATGAACCTTGGAGCAGTCAACCTTGAAGTAGTTGATGAGCTGCGCCAGCGGGATGTAGGTTTCAGGCTCGGGATTGCCGAGGATCATGGTGAAGGTCTTGCCTGCCTCGGAGGCAGCCTTCAGACGGCTGAACAGCGTTGCGATCAGCACCGGATGCGGGTTCATCATGACCTTGACATTGAATTCCGGATGCCACCAGTCCTCACGCTTTTCCAGTTCCTTGCCGCTCATTTTGCGCACGCGCTCACAGACCTCGCGGTCCTTGAAGGGGACGAATTCGGAGGGGTTGAAGTTGAACTTGGTTGCGGGTTCGGTAATAAAGTCTTTCATTGCAATTCTCCTTTCTGCCTTACGCAATACTTGCATGCGACCGCATTTTTTAGACGATCTACCCCAGACGTATCAAGATACCCGGCCATATCGTATATCAAGTCATTCAAAAATTCAGTTTTTGTCATATAACCCCTCCAAATCAGTCTTTACTACAAGCCATGTGGGTGCTATAATGACTACATCACCAAGTCATTAGCACTTGCGACCGGATGTTCCCGCATCCGGTTTTTTTCTTGTCTGCCCTTAATTAAATGGCATCTCTTCGTCTACTCCATCCGGAATGTTCATAAACCCATCCCCAGCTGATCCGGCTGATGGTTCCTGCTGCTGTCCCCCTTCCGTCCTTTTGCTTTCTGCAAATTCCTGTTCTTCAACCACTACATCCGTTGTATATACTCTCTTCCCATCTTTATTGTTGTACGATCCTGTCTGGATGTGCCCTGTAATTAACACCTTTACCCCCTTTTTCAAAAATTTTTCTGCAAATTCCCCAGCTTTTCCAAAAGCCACGCAGTTAATAAAATCAGCTGATGGTTCTCCATCTCTTTTATACATCCGGTCTACCGCCAAACTGTAACTGGCAATAGCCATCGGCTTTTCTCCCTGTGAATATCTTACTTCTGGATCGCGTGTGAGGCGTCCGATCATTATTACTTTATTCATGTCATACCTCTTTTCTTTTTAGTTCTCACACAATAACTAAAATCGTTATGGTGAATATTATTTTTGTCATAAACCGCACGCATTTGTCTTTGTGAGTGCTCTTAATGACTTCCCATACTGCCAAAATCTTTTAATGGATATTCATGCTTATGTTTATTTGCGAACATTTTCACAAGACATTTTCCATCTGCTGTCTTAAACTCACATTCATTGCACCTGAATACAAGGTCTTCCTGTTTTTCTGTTTCCTCGCAGTTCATACACCAATTCTTTGTAAAAATATCAAGTCCGTGTACCGCTTCTGTTGTATTATCTGAATTTCCACTTGTAAAACTAATCAAAACGGACATTCATCTCCTTTCCTTAAAACCCATTCCTTATTACGCTC
>ERZ773147.4094-NODE-4094-length-10436-cov-5.118775_pt1 | contig 10436 bp, 12 predicted proteins | sample MGYA00580851_ERZ773147 | MGnify/ENA primary metagenome ERZ773147 (study PRJEB29015, sample SAMEA2737818) | human gut metagenome | biome: human gut; feature: human-associated habitat; material: faeces | place: China | collected 2012 ... | reverse complement strand
CCTCGAAGGCAACGCCGTTGTCAAAGCCCTCGAAGTCGATGACGGCGGTATCGCCCTTCTTGACCTTGCGGTCGACGGAAACGAGGCGGGCCTCACGCTCGGCCATCTGGTTCAGGCGCTCCTTGACGTCGTCCGCCGTGACCTTGACCTCTTCCTTCACGGCGCTCACGCCCTTGTACTGGCCCAGCTCGACCTCGGGATAGACCGCGACGGTCGCCTTGAAGGTGAAGCCGTCCTTGCCGATCTGATCGTCCACGATCTCGATCTCGGGATAACCGACCACATCGAGGCCGCTGGAGCCGATGGCCTGCGTATATGCATCGGGAAGCGCAGCGTCCACAGCGTCGCTGTAGAACACGCCCTCGCCGTAGAGCTTTTCGATCATTTTGCGGGGCGCCTTGCCGGGACGGAAGCCGGGTACGCTGATCTTATTGCGCATCTTGAGATACGCCTTCTGAACGGCGGCTTCAAACTCCTCGGCAGTCACTTCGACGGTGACGGCGACCTGGCTCTTTTCGAGCTTTTCAACAGACTTGACATTCATGTTTCTTTTTCCTCCGTATTAAGCAAATGATGCTCATTGCAAAGCGGTATTTTACCATAGGTTTTGGAAAATATCTACCCTTTTTTTATCATTTTTCCTTTAATCGCAGATTTTTTTTGGGACGAAGCCCAGATAATCCGCGGAAACGAGGGCATATTCGGTCTCTCCGCGCCGTCCCTCAAAGGCGCGGCGGTGCGTGGGGCCGTGCAGATGTCCGTAATAGCAGCGCTCGGCGCGGTAGCGGTCGATGAGCTCGAGCAGCTCCGGACACCGGTAGCCCTGGTAGAGCGGCGGATAGTGCAGGAAGCAGAGGATGGGCCGCTCCCCCGCCGCCTTGAACGAGGCCTCCAGCCGCAGCGCCTCGCGCGCAAGCATCTTGCCCGTGTGCGTGCCGGCGGCGTCCTCCTCATAAAACCAGCCGCGCGTGCCGCAGAGGGCATAGTCCCCGTAGAAGAAGCAGTTGTTGAACAAAATGTCAATGCTTTCGATGCCGTGCGCTTCGAAAAATTTCTTCATTTTCGTGGCGGTGCCCCACCAGTAGTCATGGTTTCCCTTCAGAATGATCTTGCGCCCAGGCAGCGCGTCGATGAACTGAAAGTCCGGCAGCGACTCCTCAAGCGAAATGCCCCAGGAGAGGTCGCCCGCAAGTACCGTCACGTCGTCCGCCGTCAGGTGCGAAAAGGACTCACGCAGGCGCTCAACGTGGTTCGCCCACTTATCGCCGAAAATATCCATCGGCTTGCTCCCGCCGAGCGAGAGGTGCAGATCGCCGATCGTATAGAGCGCCATAGCCGCCCCCTTTCCTGCCGATCACTCAAATGCATTCTCAATGTACTCGATGCGCGGCGGCGTTTCATCGTCGTAGACCTCCGCCACGTCAAAGCGGGCGCAGAGGTCGGGATCGTGCCGCGTCATGTAAAAGGCCGCCGTGGTGCGGATACGCCGCTGCTTGGCGGCGGTGACAAAATCGCGCGGCAGACCGAAGCGCCGGTCGCTGCGCAGCTTGACCTCTACAAAGCAGAGAATATCGCCCCGCCGGGCGATGAGGTCGATCTCGCCGAAGCGGCAGCGGAACTGCGAGGCAAGGATCTCATAGCCGTTCTCGCGCAGATACTCCGCGGCCATCGCTTCGCCGCGGTCGCCGGCTTCTCTGGTCGTGCTCATGGTCTCCCCGCCTCCCACTTTTTGAGAAAAGTCTTTCGGTGACAGGGACATGGACCGTACTCGTCGAGCATGGCGTAGTGCAGCTTGGTTCCATAGCCCTTGTGCCTTGCAAATTGATACTGCGGATATTGCTTGTCCAGCACGTCGGTCACGAAGCGGTCGCGGCTGACCTTGGCTAAAATCGATGCCGCGGCGATGCTCATGCTCACGCCGTCGCCGCCGACGACCGTGCGGTGCGGCGTGGAGACGGCGTATTTCGTCCCATGGTCACGGTTGCCGTCGATGAGGGCAAAGTCCGCCTCGATGCTCAGGCCGTCGATGGCAAGCTGCATCGCCTTCATGCGGGCGTTCAAAATGTCGATCTCGTCGATCTCCCGCGCGTCCACGGACGTGACGCTGTAAGCGACCGCCCTTTCGCGGATGATGTCAAACAGCGCCTCGCGCTTTTTCTCGCTGAGCTTCTTCGAGTCGTCCAGCCCCTCGATGACGCAGCCCTCCGGCAGGATCACCGCGGCGGCGTACACCGGCCCCATCAGAGGACCCGCGCCCGCCTCGTCCGCGCCGCAGACATGGGCATACCCCTCTGCGCGGGCGGCGGCTTCCAGCTCATAGCTTGCGAGCGAAATGTGCTTGCTCATGCGTTCTCCTCCGGCAATTCAAGTGTAAAGCGTCCCAGCTTGCCGGCACGGTATTCGTCGAGCAAAATGCGCGCCATGCGCTCGGTGTTCACCTCGCCGCCGGACATGAGGAAGCCGCGCTTACGGCCCGCCTTCTCCAGCAGCTCCCAGCCCGGCTCTCCCGGCTCGACGGTGATCTTGTAGCGCTCGGTCAGCGCGTCTGGATAATGCGCACCGAGGTACGCCATCAGGCGGGAGGCCAGATCCTCCATATCCATCACGTCGTCGCGGATGGCGCCGGTAAACCCGAGGCGCACGCCCACATCGGGGTCCTCGAATTTCGGCCAGAGGATGCCGGGCGTGTCCAGAAGCTCCAGCGTTTTATCCACCGGAACCCACTGCTTGCCGCGCGTCACGCCGGGGCGGTCCTCCGCCTTGGCGGTCTTTCGGCCGGACACCTTGTTGATGAAGGTCGATTTGCCGACGTTCGGGATGCCGAGCACCATCACGCGCAGCACGCGCCCGACCTGCCCCTTTTCCTCGTAGGCGCGGAGCTTGTCCGCAAGCAACGCGCGCACGGCGGGTGCGAACTGCTTCACGCCCGCGCCGGACTTGGCGTCGACCTCCAGCACCGCATAGCCCTGCGCGCGGAACCATGCCGCCCACTGCTTTGTCGCCTTGGGGTCCGCCTGATCGACGCGGTTGAGCACCACGATGCGCGGCTTGCCCGCCGTCAGATCGTCGAGGTCGGGGTTGCGGCTCGCGCGAGGGATGCGCGCGTCGATGATCTCGCACACCGCGTCCATGCTGCCGATCTCAGAGGCGACCATGCGGCGCGTTTTTGTCATGTGTCCGGGGAACCAGCTCAGACTTTCCAGTTGCATGACCGTTTCCCCCTTACTTCATTTTCAAAGAACCGAGACGGCTGAAATCGCGCTTGTCGGTCAGGCTGTCCCTGCCCGGAAATACCAGCAGCACCGCCTTACCGATGATGAGCCGCTCGTCCACCGCGCCGAGTCGTTCGTCGCGGCTGTCGCTGCTGCGGTTGCGGTTGTCGCCCATCAGGAACAGCTCGCCCTCGCTGAGCGTCAGCGGGAACTGCGTCCCCTCGTCGAGATAGGTCAGGTCGTTGACATAATCCTCCTGCAGCAACTCGCCGTCCACGAACACGCGCCCGAGCGTAAAGTCAATGTCCACGGTCTGCCCCTCGGTGGCGATAACGCGCTTGACGATGGGCTCGGCATCGAAGCTCTCCTTGTACGCAATGACGATGTCGCCGTATTTGTAATCGCCGCACAGCCAGCCGCTAACCACGATCAGGCGGTCGCCGTCCTGCAGCGTCGGCACCATCGAATGGCCGTCAACGCCCATCAGGCGCACCACGAAGGTAAAGAGCAGCGTGATGACCAGCACCGCGCCCACCAGCGAGCGCACCCATTCGTAGGTCTCGCGCCCGGCGACGCGCTCGGTGATCTCCTCTCCCTCGTCGGGATCGGTGGGCAGGATCTCGTTATCAAAATCGTTCATACTCGTTTCTCCATCACTCGGGCGGCGCAGGGCCGCAGAATATTTCATGATGTATGATACCACGCGCCACGCAAAAAAACAACAAAAATAAAAACGACGCGGTCGCCCACGTCGTTTCTATTTTGCTTTTCTTACAGCTTCTCGCGGATCTTGGCAGCCTTACCAACGCGGTCACGCAGATAGTAGAGCTTCGCGCGGCGGACAAAACCGGTGCGCACGGTCTCGATCTTCTCGATCGAGGGAGAGTGCAGCGGGAAAACCTTCTCGACGCCGACGCCATAGGCCAGACGGCGGACGGTGATGGTCTCCTCGATGCCGCCATGCTTCTTGGCAATAACGGTGCCCTCGAAAACCTGAATACGCTCGCGGGAGCCTTCCTTGACCTTCACATGCACGCGGACGGTATCGCCCACCTGCACCTGAGGCACTTCCTTCAGCTGCTTTTCGTTCAATGCTTTGATGAGATCCATGGATTTTTCCTCCTGTATTTATAGGTGTTCATAACGCCATTACAAGGGTGCATTTTTGCACCGGCGACAGAGGACCGCCCTTTTCATGCCATGATAGAATACCATACAAATCCGGTAAATGCAAGCATTATTTTCACTTTTGCGGGAAAATCATCGAAAATTCTGTCCATTCGCGTCCAGAATGGCACGGCGGCGCACTCGGGCAAAGTCCGGCGTCAGCGCCGGAAGATAGGCCGCGATGGCCTTTTCGATGAGCTGGGGGTTCAGGCCGGGATTCTGGGCCTGAACGGTGATATTGATGAACACATTGTGATCGTCCGCCATCACATCCGCTTTGCGGATCATGGGCGCGATGTCAACATCCGCCAGCTCTTTGCGCTTGGTGCGCTTCTGGATCACCAGCGTGTCCCGTGCCAGCAGCTCCCGCAGGCGCTCCGCCGCACCCTCCGGCACACCGGCGTCGTATTCCAGCGTCACGTCCGCCCGCAGGCTGTCCAGCTCGCGAATGGGGCGCTTGGCCTCATAGCAGTCCAGCACCCGGATACCGGTGGGCATGCCGCTATTCAGCTTTTCGGCAATGCCGCTGCCGTCGCTGGTCTGTGTCACCTCGAAATCCAGCAGCTCACAGTCGCTGCTCTGTCCCACCGGCAGCGGCAGGACAATGGAGATGATGGGATGGGGGTGATAGCCCTGGGTATGCTTGATGTCCAGCTCCGTGCGTGGAAAGCACCGCTGGAAGGTGCGCATCAGGTCAAGGTGGGAGATATAGGACGCCTGCGCCTCCTTGACGAACAGCAGTCTCAGCTTAGACATCGCACTTCCCTCCTACCAGCTTGTTGGCGCCGCAGCCGTTGCACCGGGTGCGGCAGTCCGGCGTGGTAACGCCCGCCACGGCGTTTTCGTGCTCACGCCACAGATACTCCTTGGTGACGCCGCTGGAGATCGTGTCCCAGGGCATAATCTCATCCTTTTCCCGGCGGCGATAGGCATAAAACGCTGGGTCAACGCCGCACTCGTCAAAGGCCTCCAGCCAGCGATCCAGAGAGAAATACTCCTCCCATGCGTCAAGGTGACCTCCTTTACGCCATACGGCTTCCAGCACATTGCCCAGTCTTCGATCACCCCTGGCCAGCACCGCCTCGATGAAGGAGGTCTGCCCATCGTGCCAGTTGTAGGTGACAGTCTTGGTGGTCATATTCTCCCGCAGCAGCTGCACCCGGCGTTCATATTCCTCGCGGGTGATCTGAGGCTCCCACTGGAAAGCCGTGTGGGGCTTGGGGACAAAATAGGAGGTGGACACGGTGATGCGGACGCCCCGCTGCTTGTTGGGGGCGCTCTCCCGCCAGGCGTGCATGACGCGGGCCGCCACATCGGCGATCCCCAGCACGTCCTCGTCCGTCTCCGTGGGCAGTCCCAGCATGAAGTACAGCTTCACCGCGTTGTAACCGCCGGCAAAGGCGGTATGGCAGGAGTTCAGCAGCGCCTCCAGCGTCACGTTCTTGTTGATGACGTCTCGCAGCCGCTGGGTGCCCGCCTCCGGAGCGAAGGTCAGGCCGGTCTTACGGCCCTTGGCCAGCCGCTGCATCAGCGCCATGGAGAAGTTGTCCGCCCGCAGACTGGGCAGCGACAGGTTCACATGGCGGCTCTCGCAGAAGGGTTCCAGCTGGTCGCACAGGTCGGTCAGTGGCGGATAGTCGCTGGTGCTGAGGGAGGACAGCGTTACCTCCTGATAGCCGGAATCGTTGCAGGAATCCAGACAGTACTGTGCGCACAGGTCGCGGCTGCGGTTGCGGACAGGGCGGTACACATAGCCCGCCTGACAGAAGCGGCAGCCCCGGATGCAGCCCCGGAACAACTCCAGCATCACGCGATCCTGCACGATCTCAGTGCTGGGAACGATGGTATTCACCGGGAAATACGCCTTGTCCATGTCGCGGACGATGCGTTTGGTCACCACAGTGGGCGCGCCGTCACGGGGCGTGATGGCGCTTACCGTGCCATCGTCGTGGTAGGAAATGTCGTACAGGCTGGGTACATAGATACCGTCCAGCTGAGCGGCGGCACGGAGGAATTCCGCCTTGCTCCAGCCCTCGCGCCGCGCCCTGCGGTGCAGCTCCACCAGCTCCACGGTGATGTCCTCTCCCTCGCCCAGACTGACAAGGTCAATGAAGTCGGCAATAGGCTCGGCGTTGTACATGGCGGTGCCGCCGGCGATCACCAATGGGGTCAGGCCATCACGCTGGGCGCTGCGCAGGGGGATCCCCGCCAGATCCAGCATATTGAGGATGGCGGTAAAGGCCATCTCATAGCCCACGGAAAAGGCCACGATATCGAAATTCGTGATGGGATCGCCGGATTCCAGCGCAAAGAGGGGCATACCCGCCTTACGCATTTCCTCCTCCATGTCGCCCCATGGGGCAAAGACCCGCTCGCACCACACACCGTCCATTTGATTCATGACGCCGTACAGGATCCGCATGCCCAGATTGGACATGCCGATCTCGTAGGTATCCGGGAAGCAGAAGGCGATACGGGTATCCACCTGCGCCTTATCCTTGATGACCGCGTTATATTCGCCGCCCACATAGCGGGCAGGCTTCTGCACCCGTGGCAGGATGCGTTCCAGCTTTTTATCCACAGTCGTTCTCCTGTCGTATACTTGAATATCGTCTTATTTTACCTTCTTTGCCGTGGTTTGGCAACCCCTATTTACCGTAATGGTGTGCCATAGCAGCGCCACCGATGCCAGCAGCAGGAAAGGGCTTCCCCCCTTCCACAGCGCCGCGGCCGCCGCCAGCGTCAGCAGCGCCGTCATGCCGAAGCTGACAACACCGGCAATCCGATCCGCGGTGTACGGCTCCGTCAGCCACGCCAGCAGGTTCCAGAGCATGCTGCCGCCGTCCAGCGGAAGGATGGGCAGCAGATTAAACACACCCAGCACCAGCTGTGCGCCCGCAAACAGGTACAGCACCTCCCACAGCCGCCCGCCATAGGCCAGCGGCAGCGCCAGCAGCAGGTTCGTCACCGGCCCGGCGGCTGCCGCCAGCAGCTCGCCGCCGTAGGAGAGCCGCCCTGACACCCGCATCTCCGCCCCCAGCGCTGTGACGTGGATCGCCGTCACCCCGGCACGCATCCGACGCAGCATCCAATAATGTCCCAACTCATGGCAAAGCGCCGCCAGCAGCAGCGCCGAAAGCAGCAGCGGCGAGGACAGCATCACAAACAGCGCCAGCAAAAGCGGCGCTGACGGTGAGACATGTATCCTGACAGGTGTGTTATGTGACATAATAGACCGGATTCAGATAAATATTATCCTGATGCAGCTCGAAATGCAGGTGATAGCCGGTGGCGTCTCCGGTATCCCCCACCTCAGCGATGGGATCGCCCATACGGACAGACTGGCCCGACGAAGCGTTGATGCGGCTGCAATGGGCATACAGCGTGGTATAGCCGCTTGCGTGAGTCACGATGATATACTTCCCCAGCTCCGTGCTCTCCGCAATGGCGGTAACGGTGCCGTCAGCAAAGGCGCGGATGATCTCCCCTTTTTCACAGCCGATGTCCATGCCGTAATGGAACCGCTCCGTGCCCTCTACCGGATGGTCGCGGAAGCCGAAGGCGGAGGTCACCGTACCCTCCACCGGCTTCTGATAGTCGAAGCCCAGCACCTGCTGGAGCATGTTCACGATTTCCGGCGTGGTGCCGTCACCATAAATAACGGCGTTTCGGTCCACCTCATGGCTGATCTGCGCTGTCTGGGTACCGAATACCGCCACGCAGGCGTCGTTGATGGCATCGGCCAGATCATCGCCGCCGATGGCACGTCCCGCCGCGGAGAAGGCCGCCACGAAGTCAGTATCCTCCCCCATCAGCCGCAGCACCTCGTCGCCGTATTGACGGGCCACATCCGGCATGGTGAATTTTACCGTCACGACCACCACCAGCACGGCGGCGCTGACCAGTAATTGCAGCATGCGGCGGGTGCTGCCCCGCCGTGGCTGCTGGCGCTTTCCCGGCGTTCTGCCGCCTGCCGCTCCGGGTCTTGGCGGTGGCGGCGGCAGCTTCCTGCTCCGTACCCGTTTTCCTGTTGCCATATGGCGCACCTCCTGTCCTTTTGACCACTATATGCGCCGCAGGACACGCAATATGCGCAAAACAGTTGCGCCAGATGAAAGAAACGAAAAAGCCCCATCCAAACGGATGGAGCTTTTTTGCAAAAAGATTATGGAAGAATTGCAAATTCAATATCCACAGGATATGCAACATCAGAATCGTGAGGCCAATCGAAGAAAAATGTGATATCACGCACATTTTGATTGGGATCATTCTTTGCGAGAATAAGTCGAACTTTCTTTGGGTTTTGAACCCAGCCGAGCTTTTCGATTTTCTTTATCGTCTTTTCTTTATAAGATTCTGATTCATCTGGATGAAAACATACTCTTATCTGTTTCATTTTTCTCCTCCTGATAGATAAAATTTTCTGTCAGAGCTATATTTGTATATTTTACCACAAAAGTACAAAAATGAAAAGCCGGAACCTGCCTAAAGACAAATTCCGGCTTTTGTCATGCCATATCAGAATAGATTTCCCGTCTTCCGCAACAAGAATTACTTGGTTCTTCGTCGAATAACAATTAGAGCATATGCGAGGCTTCCTTTCCGGCGGGCAACTACTTACAAGTCTTATTGCTTAAAAGGAGATGAGACTATGCCAAAAGAAAGCGTTACCAAAAGGGAGAATCCATTCAATCGCTCAGTCAGGAATTGCATATCGCGCAAAGCACACTCTACGACTGGAGAAGAGAATACTGTTCCATCAAAACAGCAAATCGTACCTACACACCAAAAGAGTTCGACACCCTTTCAAGGCGGCTGGAAAAGTTGGAGCATGAACTGGAGATCATTCGGCTCACGGGGTACATATCAAATGTGCCCTTACAGAAAAAGCTGGTCTTCTTGGAAAGCCTCTACCAAAAGCCAGACAACCCGTATAGTGTCCACGAGCTCTGTGAAGCGTTGGATGTTGCCCGCGGAACCTTCTACAACCACATCTTCCGCCGGGCCGACCGCAGCAAGCGCGATCAAGAGCAGGCGCGGCTTATGCGGCTGGTACAGCAGGTTTTTGATGACAGTGCCCAGCGATTCGGTGCCGAAAAAATTCGCATCGCTCTGGCCGAAAGCGGCATCCGGGTCAGCACCAAACGCATCGCGGCGATCATGCAAGAGCTTGATCTGCACAGCATCCGCCCAGACGCAAAAAAGCAATTCAAGAAGCGTCAGCAGTACAAAAAACAGAATCTACTGGAGCAGCAGTTCACCGCGGAGCGTCCCAACCAAATCTGGGTCAGCGATATTACATACTTCAAAATCAACGACTACTGGCTCTACTTTTGTATGATCCTCGACCTTTTCTCCCGCAGGGTCATCGGCTATCGGGTGTCCCGCAACGCAAGCACTCATCTGGTCACAAGCACCTTCCGGGACGCCTATCAAGCACGAGGCAATCCCATCGGGCTGACCTTTCACAGTGATCGCGGCGCACAGTATACCTCAGCCACGCTTACGGAACTGCTGCAAAAATGCGGTGCGAAACAGTCCTTTTCCGCTACAGCACAGCCCCATGACAACGCGGTCGCCGAAGCGTTCTTTGCTTCCTTCAAAAAAGAGGAGGCGTACCGCAGGGAGTACACCTCGGAGCAAAGCTACCGTAAAAGCGTGGCGCAATATGTCCAATTCTATAATGAGCTGCGTCCCCATCGGACCTTAAAATACAAAACTCCACAGGCTTTTGAGGAGGCGTACTGGGCGAGTTTATCGTAAAACTGTGTTCAAATAACGACTTTGCGTAAAAATATTCGTTTTGTGTTTTGAGAATTTTCGCCTTCACTCGTGAGAAGTGCAAAAGAAAAGAGCCCTGATTCCTCAAAGCTTTGCAGGCATGTAGAAGCCCGCTTTTCGATAAAAATGTTCGAAAAGCGGGCTTCATTCAGTCTTATTGCTTAAAAGGAGATGAGACTATGCCAAAAGAATATCCCGCTGAATTCAAGGCCAAGATTATCAAGCGTTACCAAAAGGGAGAATCCATTCAATCGCTCAGTCAGGAATTGCATATCG
>ERZ773147.4093-NODE-4093-length-10437-cov-7.608361_pt1 | contig 10437 bp, 9 predicted proteins | sample MGYA00580851_ERZ773147 | MGnify/ENA primary metagenome ERZ773147 (study PRJEB29015, sample SAMEA2737818) | human gut metagenome | biome: human gut; feature: human-associated habitat; material: faeces | place: China | collected 2012 ... | reverse complement strand
AGCCGGGCAGCTCCACCGCAAAGCGGTAAGCCTTGGCGTCGTCCGTCTCGCGGATATCGGTCTTCATGAGGTTTCTTGCGTGCTTGCCGAACAGCGCATCGTGACCGCCGAAGAAACCGTTGCCAAAGAAGTCGTCGAACATATTTTCACCATAGATGCTGGGTACCATAACAATTCCTCCATTCGAAATGAACTGACAAATTAGAATGATGTGGGAAGCGCGGCGGCGTGTTCCGATCGCACAAGCGTCAGACACTTGCGGCGGTCAAAACCGCGGCAGCAGATGCATTCATTCTGCGCACGGTATTCCATGCACCGATGCATCTTCTTTCTTTTTCCGTCCTTCTTTTCTCGTTCTGCTGTATAGTTTATCCTTTCCTCTTGCAAAAACAAGAAACTGTCGGTACAATAAAGAAACAATTTGTTGTGCCAAAAGCACAAGATTGGAGGAATATACCGCATGGGCGAAGCAACATGGGAAATGTGCAGCGCCGAAACGCTGCTTGAACAGTTCTTTGCGCAGGACGATCTCGGAAAGCTCACCGTCAGCACGGGCGAACTTCTGGGCTGCCCGCTTCTGGTGCTGGACGACACCTTCCACGTCGCGGCGCACTATCTGCCGCTCGGCTTTTCCGATGCGCTCTTTGAAACCGCCGTGCGCCGCGGCGAGATCTCCTATGAGGCCGGCGCGATCATCAGCGAAAATGCGATGCTCACAGCCGGTTGGGCGGACTATGTCCAGCTGGCGGATAGCCCCTACCGGCGGCGTTTTGCGCCGCTCGTCAGCGCAGGCGTGCGCCTTGGCTGCCTCATCTGCGTAGATACGGACGGGCACCTGGAAAAGATCCCGCCGCAGACCTGGGAGCTGGTGGAGCACATTCTCTCCAAGCAGATGTTTGTGGAGGCAAGCCACCAGGACAAGCTCTTTGAAACGGCGGAGGACATTCTCATGCACCTGCTGGACGGCGGATTTTCCTCCGCCGCGCATTTTCAGCTTCAGGCCTCCGGCACCTATCTTGCGGACTTTCACCCGCGCGCCTTCGCCCTCATCGACCTTGAGACCTACCACAGCGCTTACATGGGAAAGCGACACTTAAAGGAGGAACTGGAAGCACAGATTCCCGACAGCCACCCCTTTTTATATAAGGGCGATGTTTTCCTCTTCCTGCACCGCGAGGGGGACGGCGACATTTTTTCCGAGCTTGCGGAGGAATTTCAGCTCAAGATCCTCATCTCCGCGCCGATCGACGACCTTTTCACCCTCCCGCAGCTCTACCGCACGGCGCGCGAGGCACTGGAGCTGATGAAAGATGCGCGCTTCCACGGTGAATCCGTCTGCTCGGCGCAGCAGCTGCGCACGCCGCTGCTGCTGAAAAATCTGGAGGGCCGGGGTGACCTTGTTTCGCCGGAGCTTCGCCGCCTTGCCGTTCACGACCGTGAAAAAGGCACGCAGTACTGCGAAACGCTCTACCATTACCTCACCTGCTGCCACTCGCTCATCAAAACCAGCAACGCGCTCTACACCCACCGCAACACCGTGCTCTACCGCATCCGCAGATTGCAGGAGGATTTCGCGATCCCGCTGGAGGAGCCGTCCCAGCACGCAGACCTGCTGCTCGGCGTATCGCTCATTTTGTTTGATACCAAGGGGCCGGACTTTTTCCTGCGCATACCGAAAAATGAAGCATAAAACCGACGCGATCACGCGCCGGTCAGATAGAAAAGGATGATAATATGAAAGAAAACAGAAAGCTTTTGAGAGAAGTCCTCAAGGATATCCGCCACGACATGACGGATGAAGAGGTGCTGAACCTGCTGGCGGACAGTAAGATTTCCGAAAATCTCGCAGGTGAAAAGGGAAAATACACCATCGGTCAGCGGGCGGCGGACGCCATCGCGAAATTCGCAGGCAGCTGGGCGTTCATCTTCGCCTTCACCGGCGTGCTGATCCTCTGGATGCTCGTCAACACGCTGCTCGCGGTGAAGGCCTTCGACCCCTATCCTTTCATTCTGCTGAACCTCGTGCTCTCCTGCGTCGCGGCCATTCAGGCGCCGCTCATCATGATGAGCCAGAACCGGCAGGAGGAAAAGGACCGCCGCCGCGCGGAGAACGATTATAAGGTCAACCTCAAAACGGAGATCATGATCGAAGACCTCTACGACAAGGTAAATGCCATCCTCGCCCGGCAGTCAGCACTCGAAAAGCATCTCGAGGAGGAGAGCAAAAAGGCAGAAGTCTCTTCTGCGCAAGCCACCACCGAAAACAAATAAAAGCCGGAGGAGACCAATATGTCGCAGCTGTCATTGAACTGCTTTAATCGGCTGAAAGATGCACCTGAGATTACAGGTTTGCCGTAGGGTCTGCCCCTCGTTCTCCCATTCAAACAGTGCAGGAAGGGCACGAGGCACATACCATACTGAATGCTTTCAAGCCACAGCGGGTCGGCTGACACGTCAGAAAATGTGACTTCCGCAGCGGACGCGGAGACTGCCGTCATCAGCAGTAACAGAAACAGCCGGACATCATTTGCTAAGCATTGACGTCCGGCCGTTTCTTGTTGCAGTAAGTAGTGGGCCTCAATTCGTCTGTGTAAAAGTCTTAATAGGTGCTGGGTACATCGTCCTCGCTGGCGGCTTCCATCTTGAACTTGTTCATAGCGGCCTTGGCCTCGGGGATGTTGAGCTTGTTGCTGTTCTTGCTGGACATAATGATTTTCTCCTTTTCCTACAATTGTTTTGTTTCACGGATCGCAAAGGGTCTTGCGCTTTGGGTATCGCAAGGGTAGTTTGGCTCAAAAAAAATCGGATATGCAGGTTTTCTGTTGGTAAGTTTTTCAGCGTGCATTCACACAGGAAGTGAAATTTGACAATCGTTTTTCTTTCCACTATAATTTATGATAAATCTTGCAGGATCCGGAGGTACTTATCCTATGATCTCTCCCGATAACCGCCGCTACGCCTACGGCAAGGCGCAGCTCATCGAAGTCATCTGCCAGCTGCGCTTCCCCACCATTCTTTCGATCGACACGCGCGAACCCGCCGACTTTCAGGAGACGGTGCGCGAAGCCTTCCCGCGCTACCAGTGCCAGGTGGAAACGATCCCCGGCGTGAACGGCGCACCGAATAGAACCATCAACAACCACACATTTCTCTCCGAAGACGGCGGCTACAAGCTGAGTCTGACGAAGGATTTCATTGCTCTTTCCACCATGCGCTACACGAACTGGGAGGATTTTGCCGCCCGTCTCGACGAACCGCTGGGGCAGTTCATCAAGATCTACCGTCCCAACTGCTTCGACCGCATGGGGCTCCGCTTTGTCAACGCTTTTTCGCGCGAGCAGCTGGGTCTTGCCGGCCGCCGCTGGAACGACCTTCTTCAGCCGCCGTACCTTGGTGTGCTCGATGAGGACGAGATCGACGAAGAAAGCGTTGTCAAATGCTCGGTCGACGTCGAGCGCAAGCTCGACGCGCTTGCGGCGCTCAAGCTGCACGCAGGCCCCGGCTTTGTGCAGCGCAACATCAGAAACGGCAATCGCGTGCAGCAGGTGCAGGAAAAGGAAGTGCGTTTCATCTTCGATCAGGACGTGTACTCCACGGCCAAAGTGAAGGTTCCCGCCGTGGCAGAAACGCTCAACGCCCTGCACGCGCACGCTGACAGCGTCTTTTCCGACGCGATCACCACCGTGCTCCACGACGCAATGGAGCCGGAATATCTGTAAAAGCGATGTGATTTGAGTTTTGGCAAAGAAAACACATGAACTGGCGCTATGCGGCGTGCTGTGCGCGCTGTCGGTCGCCTTTCTCTGGCTGAGCGGCATCCTTCCGCTTTCCACCTACTTCTGGCCGATCCTCGCCTCGGCGGCGCTGCTGCCCGCGCGCGAGGAATGCCGCAAAAGCTACGCCTGGAGCTGCTTTGCCGCCGCGGCGATCCTCGGGCTCCTTCTCTGCGCGGACAAGGAAGCGGCGCTGCTTTTCTGCTTTCTCGGCTATTATCCCCTGCTCAAGCCGAAAATCGACGCAATTTCCTCCAAAGTGCTGCGTCTGCTGCTGAAGGTCGCCCTCTGCACTGTGAGCATGGGTCTCATGTATGCGCTCATCATCTTCGTTTTCAAGCTTCCCGCCGTCGTGCAGGAATTTTCCGAGACTGCCGCGTGGCTGCTGTGGGTAACGGCCGCGACGGGGCTTGCGCTATTTTTCCTGTATGATATTGCCATTGACCGGCTGTCGTTCCTTTATCGCCGCCGCCGTGGTAAAAAAGCATAAAAACAGGTGCTATTTGTTATCGAACTTACCGAAAAAATGTCGAACGCGCGGTTTTCCGTTGTGGGAAACCGCGCGTTGCCATATACTGGTGATGAGTAAAATTACTCGCTTCCATTCCCTCCCGCCCGCGCTACTCCACCTTCAACGTAACGCCTGCGGGAAATACAAAAGGAGGAACGTTTTCCGCCGAACCGGCGGTGCGGCAGTGTGGAGACCTGCCGTAAAGCGGCGCGCTCAGGCGGCTGCGAGGCTCTGCATCGCGGAGGCGGCAGGGCTGCGGTTCATCACTATGGCAGAGGTCATTCTGAAAAATGTCCGAAAGGTCTACCCCAACACGGAAAGCAAGAAAAAGAAAGCCAAGGACGAAAACAGCGAAAAGAAACACAATCTGGAGATCACCGAAGAGGGCGTTGTCGCCGTGCAGGACTTCAACATTGACGTGGCCGACAAGGAGTTCATCGTACTCGTCGGCCCGAGCGGCTGCGGCAAGTCCACCACGCTGCGCATGATCGCCGGTCTCGAGGAGATCAGCGGCGGCGAGCTCTTCATCGACGGCAAGCAGATGAACGACGTCGCGCCCAAAGACCGCGACATCGCGATGGTCTTCCAGAACTATGCGCTTTATCCGCACATGACCGTCTATGAAAACATCGCCTTCCCGCTCAAGCTCAAAAAGATCGCGGAAACAGACGCGGACGGCAAGACGCATCTCAAGAAAATGCCCAACGACGAGATCGACCGCCGCGTGCGCGAGGCGGCAGAGATCCTTGATATCACCCAATTTCTCGACCGCAAGCCCAAGGCGCTCTCCGGCGGCCAGCGCCAGCGCGTGGCCATCGGCCGCGCCATCGTCCGCAGCCCCAAGGTGCTGTTGATGGACGAGCCGCTCTCGAACCTTGACGCGAAGCTGCGCAACCAGATGCGCGCGGAGATCATCAAGCTGCGCGAGAAGATCGACACCACGTTCATCTACGTCACGCACGATCAGGTCGAGGCCATGACCCTCGGCGACCGCATCGTCATCATGCGCGACGGCTACATCCAGCAGATTGGCACGCCGCAGGAGGTCTTCAACCATCCGGCGAACCTGTTCGTCGCGGGCTTCATCGGCTCGCCGCAGATGAATTTCTTTGAAAATTGCCAGCTCACAAAGACCGCCGACAGCTATACACTCACCGTCATGGGCGAGACCGTCACGCTTACCGCAGAGCAGAGCGCAAAGCTCGCCGCCGCAGGCGTCGAGAGCCGCAGCGTCACCGCGGGCGTGCGCCCTGTGCATATCTCGCTCGGCGAGAGCGGCATCCCTGCCGAGGTCGACGTCAGCGAGCTGATGGGCAGCGAGCTTCATCTGCACCTTGCCGCAAACGGGCAGGATGTTGTGGCGGTCATTCCCACCGCGAATATTGATCCGATGGCGTATGCGCGGCATACGGCGGTGAAGTTTGGGTTTGATGCCAAACTGGTGCATTTGTTTGATTCTGATTCTGAAAAGAATCTCATTTGATTTTTGGAAAATTTCCCTTTTAAGGGAAGAATATTGCAGCCCAAGGGCTGCGTGAATAAAGGGGGCCATTCTCTCACGTGAGAGAATGGCCCCCTTTGACCCCCAAGAGAACGCGAGGGGAGCTCCCCTCGTCCCCCGACATTGCCGGTCTGGGGCTTGAAGAGCTGCACGCGCTGCGCATTGCACAGCCGTTGGCAGCTCTGCTGCCTTACGGATGTGGCATACCCCTTGCGGGTAATCAGGTGCGGTGTACATGGCTTCGCCATGAATCTTCTGCGAGTCGTGACCAGTCGCAACCGCGCCTTACTATCGTGAGGCGCGAGTGACGTTACCTCGGCGGCAGACTGCTTGCGGAATGCGGCATTGCTGCGCTCGCCGCATTGATGAGTGCTCCGTTAGACGGTGATTAGGCTGCACTTCTACAAGACTGGCAGAGCGACACCCGCAAGGGGTGTGCCGCATCCGTAAGGCAGCAGAGCCGCCAACGGCTGCGCAACAGCGGATAGTAGGAGTAGGTCAAATCGTATAGCAACACTAAACGCGGCAATGCCGCGCGCAGGGAAGTGCAATCGGCAAGCATCGCAGCTCTTCGAGCTGCTCGCTTGCAATGTCAAAACCTTTCTCTTGGGGGATTTAAAGGGGGTTATTCTCTTTCGTGAAAGAGAATAACCCCCTTTGACTCGTGCAGCGCTGCATGCGCTGCTATCCCCCTCGCGCCCAACGGGCGCGACTTAATCCCTCCAAACCAGTTTGGAGACCTCATCCCCAAAAGTTCGAAGAGCTTCCTCTTCGATTCTTTTGCACTGCAAGGATTGTAAAGGTATTAACCATGTCAATTCAACAGCTTTCCCGCGGCGTTTCCAAACGCCGACGATCTTCCCGTCGAGCAGGATGCTCGGTCTAACGATACCGGCGAGCGTGAACACGCCGCGCAGAGCCTCTTCGGGCAGGAACGGGTTCGAACGCTTTTCATATCCGAGCATCAGCGGATCAAAGCCAGCGAGGAATCGACAGCAGGACAGGTCGCCGATAATATTGATATCGCATAAGCTGTAAAATATTTTGCCTTCACAGATAAACTCTTGCGGGGAGAGCGATTCGATGACCGGCAGCAGCTCTCGCTGGGGCAGTCCGAAGAAGTATGCGGCGTCCTGTACTGTTACGGGGCCGTAGTGTGTCAGATACCGCCGCATGAGAGCGCGCAGGGCGGCGGCTTTTGTCATCGGCGCAAACGGCGGACAGGGGCGGAAGGCCTTTTTCTGCTGCGCGGTGTGGCCGAGCGTGCCGCTTTCACACAGTGCGCGGAGCAGCCCGCCCCAGGGATCGAACGCGCTTTGCTCTTCATCGTCGGTCATGCCATGCCCGCGGCAGAGAAGGCGCAGCTCCTTGCGGCCGCCGCAGCCTTTTTGGGCGGCGTCTAAAATGATCGCGGCCAGCTCGCGCTTGCGCGCGGCGGAGAGGCGGCCGTCGTCTGACATCGTGTCGCACGGACGAAGAAAATGACTGCGCCCGTCGTAAAGAAAGATCGGCAAGTCGCTCTGTGCGATCAGATGCAGTGTGCCGCGCAGCGCCCAAGTTTTGACGGTGGAGGTGCGCAGGATATCCTCATCCGGCGCTTTCCCGCAGCGGAGACGCAGCGCGTGCAGGCAGTTGCCGTAAAACTGCGACTGCAAGCCGCAGAGGTCGCGCAGCACGGTGAGCTCGTCCTCTGCGGGGGCAAAAAGATACTGCCGGTTCATGCGAAGCAGAAGAATATCGTCGATCTGCATAGAGCGCCTCCGTTCGGTGCAAATTTTCCCACCGGAATACTTGCGAAAAATGCGGTATTTTGATATGCTATTCTGCATTGTAACATGTGTGATATCCGGGAGGCAACTATGAAAAATCCGAAAGTCCGGCAGGTGGTGCTGCCGCTGATCACGGCCCTGATCTGGGGCAGCGCATTTGTCACGCAGAGCCTCAGCGCGGCGCATCTTGGGTGCTTCAGCTTCAACGCGCTGCGCGCCATTCCCGCGGTGCTGGTATTGCTGGTGCTGCTGGCCGTCATGCAGCGCATCCACCCGCGCGAAAAATACAGCGCGGAGGAAAAGCGCGCGCTGCTGCGCGGAGGGCTCGTCTGCGGCGCGTTTCTGGCGCTTGCGATCAACTTGCAGCAGTTTGGCATGGGGACGACGAGCGCGGGCAAGGCGGGCTTTATCACGGCGCTCTACATCGTGCTCGTGCCGGTGTTCAGCACGGTGCTTGGCAAAAAGGCGAAGAAAAGCATCTGGCTCTGCGTGATCGCCGCCGTCGCGGGGCTTTACTTCCTGTGCTTTGACGGCAGCAGTACGCTTTCGTTCAGCAGCGGTGATATGTATGTGTTCCTCTCGGCCTTTGCTTTCACCGCCCAGATCCTTGCTGTGGACTATTTTGTGCAGCAGGTGGACGGCATTGCGCTGTCCTGCGCGCAGTTTGCAGTGGTCATCATGCTCTCAGCCATCGGCGCACTTGCATTCGGCGAGCACACCACGCTCGAGGCGGTGAAGACCTGCATCCCGTATCTGCTCTATGTCGGCGTGGTGTCGAGCGGCGTGGGCTACACGCTGCAGATCATCGCGCAGAAGGACGGCGACCCGACGGTCGTGTCGCTGCTGCTGAGCCTCGAGTCGTTTTTTGCCGTTGTCTGCGGCGCGATCGTCCTGCACGAGCGCATGAGCCTGCGCGAGTATTTCGGCTGCGCGCTGATGCTTGCGGCGGTCATCCTCTCGCAGCTGCCGGAGAAAAGCGCCAAAGCGGTTGAAAGCGGCAAAAAAGAGTGATATAATAAACTGCTTCAATAAAAATGTGAAAGAAACGGACAGACTATCATGCGGATCAATATTTTAGGCGTTGGCTTTGATAATGTGACGATGGACGAGGCGCTTGCGCGCGGGGAAGAGCTTCTGTGCTCCGAGGGTGCGCACTATGTTGTGACGCCCAATCCCGAGATTGTGGAGACCTGCCGCGCGGATGCCGCGGCGAACGCCGCCGTCAACGGTGCGGACCTCGTGCTGCCGGACGGCATCGGCATCGTGTACGGCGCAAAAATTCTGCACCAGCCGCTCAGAGGCCGCGTGCCCGGCATCGAGTTCGGCACGGGCATGATCGAGCGCTGCGCCAAGCTCGGCAAGAGCGTTTACCTGCTCGGCGCAAAGCCGGGCGTCGCCGAGCAGGCGGCGGAAAATCTCAAAAACCGCTTTCCCGGCCTTGTCATCGCCGGCACGCACGACGGCTATTTTAAGGAGGATGCCCCCATCGCCGCGGAGATCAAGGCGAGCGGCGCGGACATGGCGCTCGTGTGCCTCGGCGCGCCGAAGCAGGAGCTCTTCATGGCGAAATACGGCGAGGCGACGGGTTGTCATCTGCTGATGGGCCTTGGCGGCTCGATGGATATTTTTGCGGGCGTCGCGCAGCGCGCGCCGGAGTTCTACTGCAAGCATAATTTGGAGTGGTTCTACCGCCTTACCAAAATCACGGGAAATGTCAATGTAACCATAAATGTACGCGAAAGCAGCCGGGATACAGGAGCAAGGGAAGATATTGTCATCAATGAAATTGAATCCAATGGCGACGCAACTGACTGGGTTGAAATCTATAATAAAGGAACAAAACCGGTTGATATAAGCGGATGGTATATCACAGATGATAATACCGGAAGACTTGCATCAAATAAAACAACGCCTCTTGCACAGGGAACAATCCTTGCGCCGGGTGGCCATTATGTGTTCGACCAGTATGTGAATTTTGATTTTGGACTTGGCGCTCCGGACGAAGTCAATCTGTTTGATGAAACCGGCAGACTCGTGGAAAAATATTCCTGGAGTACACATGCCGCAGGCGTGTATGCACGTATTCCGGACGGAACAGGTGCTTTTACGGATGTGGCAAATTCCACAAAAGGAACCGGAAATGTTATGACAGAGCCGGATAAGCCTTCATATCCTAATGCGATTGCATGGCCGGGCAGCGATAAAGTCATAACATATGATGACGGAATAAGCATGTTCCAGTCAGATTCATCGGGACTGGATTTCTATAACGGAAAACTCTATTGTATTAATAACAAGAAAGGCACATTCTGGGTGCTTGACGTTAACAAAGACGGTACAATGGATTATTCCGAGGGATTTACGAAAGCCGGTAAGAATCTTGCATTTATGGCAGATGCAGCCAATCCGGAGGAATCCAACCCGGACGCGGAAGGAATTACCGTTGATGATGCAGGCAATGCTTATGCCGCAGTTGAGCGTGACAATAATAACAAAAATGTAAATTGTAATGTAATACTTAAGTTCAATCCATGGGAAAACAGCCCGACCGTAGTTGCATCAAGCGAGTGGGACATTACGCGACTGCTTCCTGATGTTCCAGAGTCACATTTTCGGCTGTTGGAAGCGCATCAATCTGGGCAATCACTGCATCCGCTGCTTCTTTATCTGCCTTTTCTTTCTTAAGGGCTGCCAGTTGTTCCTCTGCTTTTAAGAGTACATCGTAATTATTTACATAACCCTTTTCCTCACGGGTCAGGGCATCATAAGCCTTACGTGCTGTGGTAATCTTTGCTTCACACTCATCTGTCAGTTCAATCGTTTCGTCAATCTGTTTAATCTGATTGATGACTTTGATTGCATTTTCCTTTGCGCCAGGAGTTT
>ERZ773147.4086-NODE-4086-length-10454-cov-3.783729_pt1 | contig 10454 bp, 7 predicted proteins | sample MGYA00580851_ERZ773147 | MGnify/ENA primary metagenome ERZ773147 (study PRJEB29015, sample SAMEA2737818) | human gut metagenome | biome: human gut; feature: human-associated habitat; material: faeces | place: China | collected 2012 ... | reverse complement strand
CGAATCCGGCACGCTGGCGAAGATGAACCCGCCTCTGCGATCGGCCGCGGATCGTCAGGCAACGATTGCCGCGATCGCGGATGGCACGGTCGACCTGCTGGCCACCGATCATGCGCCCCACACGCTGGAGGAGAAGGAACGCGGCTTCCTGGAGGCGCCCAATGGCATCATCGGGCTGGAATGCGCGTACGGCGTGTGCCACAAGGTGCTGGTCGACGGGGGTTACATCTCCGACCAGCGGCTCATCGAGCTGATGAGCGTCGCGCCCTCGCGCCTGATGGGCCACCGGCCGACCGACGTCGCCGCGCTGCTCAACGTCACCGCCCCCTGCGCGTCCAAGCGCACTCTGGACCTGTCCGCCGTGGAGCACCCGGAGAACGTCGACCTCGCCATCCTCAACACGTCCGAGGCATGGACCGTCGACCCCGAGAAGTTCCTGTCCAAGGCCCGCAACACGCCCTTCGGCGGATGGCATGTCACCGGGCGTCCGCTGGCGACCGTCATCGGCTCCACGCTGGTATTCAGCCGCATTCACTGACGGCAGATTCGAACCGGCCCGCAAACCCGCCGTCAGCGGCGGGACAGACACATGAAAGGAAGCACCACGCATGGATCGTTTGATCGAAGCCATCGAGGAGGCACAGAACCCCAGCGTCGTCGGACTCGATCCGACGCCTGCGCTGGTCCCGCCGCAGGTCGTGGATTCGTTCACCGACGAGGTGCGGGAATCCATCGAGGATGAGTCCGAATTGCCCGCGGCACGTCTGGCCGTAGCGTATTTCGAATTCAACCGGGCGATCATCGATGCGGTCGCCGACATCGTGCCCGCGGTCAAGCCGCAGATCGCCATGTATGAGGCGATCGGCCCGGCCGGGGTCGACACATACACGATGACCTGCGAATACGCCCAGCAGCAGGGCCTGTACGTGCTCGGCGACATCAAGCGCGGCGACATCGGATCCACGGCCGCCGCATACGCCGGTCATCTGTCCGGAGTCACCGACGGCGACGGCCTGTATGACCCCTGGCACGAGGATGCCGTCACCGTCAACCCTTATCTCGGCACGGATGGCATCACGCCGTTCGTCGAGGCAGCCACGGCGCACGACAAGGACATCTTCGTTCTTGTACGGACGTCCAACCCTTCCAGCTCCGAATTGCAGGAGCTGGAGCTTGCCGGCGGCGAGAAGCTGTACGAGCGTACAGCGGACCTGGTGGAGGGCTGGGGCGCCGACACCATCGGACGCCACGGGTATTCGCACGTCGGCGCGGTCGTCGGCGCGACCCATCCGCAGGAGGGCAAAGCGCTTAGAGCCCGGATGCCCCACACTTTCTTCCTCGTGCCGGGGTACGGCGCGCAGGGAGGCAAGGCGGGCGACGTCGCCGGGATGTTCGACGCCGACGGCTCCGGTGCCATCGTGAACTCCTCGCGCGGCATCATCGGCGCATGGCGCAAGAGCGAGGAATACCGCGAGGACATGAGCGCCGACGACGCGCTCGACCTGGTGGCGCGCTGCGCCCGCAAGGCCGCGCAGGACATGCGCGACGACCTGCGCGTCAACGTGTACCGCTGAGGCGGTGAGCCGCATGCGGTGATTCGGCTTCGGGAGACGCCGCCGAATCACCGCATTTCGTTGCGCCACGAGCGCGTCACGGCATCGTCATGCCGTAATCTTGAACTGATGGTCACATGGATGGAGGAGTGTATGCCAGCAGCCACCTTCACGCCGGTCGATGATGTCGTAAGCCAAGCGACTTCCGCCGGTTTCTTCCCCGGACGACATGCCGTCGACGTCACCGATGTGCGCAGGCTGTCGGACGGCGTATTCCGCCTGACGTTCCGCGACGGATACATCGCCGCCCACGCCAAGGCGGCGCAGTTCGTCAACCTGTTCAGCCATGACAGCATGATGCTGATGCCGCGTCCGTTCGGGGTGAGTGAGGTGCGCGACGATCTGGTCAGCGTCATCTTCGCCGTCGTCGGCAAGGGGACGCAGGAGTTCTCGCGTCTTCATGCCGGGGACCGGATCGACGTGCTCGGCCCGCTCGGCCGCCCGTTCAACACGAAACGCGACGCACACTATCTGCTGGTTGGCGGAGGCCTGGGCGTGCCGCCGCTGATCTATGCCGCGCAACGGTTGCAGGCGTCGGAAAAGTCACACTCGACCGCGGTGTTCGGCTACAGGAACGTGCATTTCGCCGATGAGATCGTGAGCCCTTACGCACACCGCACGCTGAGCATCGACGAGTCGGAAGGCAACGTCATCACGTTGCTTGACCGCATGGAATCACAAGGGGAACTGGCGGCCGGCGGCCTGGAGCCGGTCGTGCTGTCGTGCGGCCCGCTGCCGATGATGAAGGCGGTGGCCCTGTGGACGACCGCGCGGGGCATCGAATGCCAGCTCAGCATGGAGCAGCGCATGGGATGCGGATATGGCACATGCGTGACCTGCGTGGTCGATACGGTCGCCGGGCGCAGCAAGGTGTGCTCTGACGGACCGGTGTTCACCGCCCAGCAGCTCGGATGGGAGGCGTGACCATGGATGCCATCACCGACACGAACGTATATGAGCCGCACCAGTGGAAGCATTCGACCATCGTCGCCGGCGTCGAATGGAAGAACCCCGTCGGCACCGCGTCTGGGACGTTCCAGCTCGCGGCATGCCGTTGGTTCTATGACGTGAGCCAGATGGGCGCCATCTGCACCAAGGGCGTGTCCCCAGAGCCATGGCAGGGCAATCCCGGCCCGCGCACGGCGGAGACCCCCGCCGGCATGGTGAACTCTGTGGGGTTGCAGAATCCCGGCGTGGATCATTATCTGGTGGACGAGCTGCCCAAGCTCAAGGACCTCGGAGCCACGGTCATCACCAATGTCGCCGGGCACAGCGACGACGAGTACGCCGAAGTCGTGGCGAAACTGGCCGACTCGCGCGCCGACATGCTGGAGATCAACGTCAGCTGCCCCAACGTCAATCACGGCGGCATGAGCGTCGGAACCGACCCGGAGGCGCTGCACCGCCTGATCGACCGCCTGCGCAAGATCACCTCAAAGCCGATGATCGTGAAACTGTCGCCCAACGTCACCGACATCACGACGATCGCACGGGCCGCGGTGGATGCCGGCGCCGACGCGCTGAGCCTCATCAACACGCTGGTCGGCATGCGCATCGACATCCGCACCGGCGAACCGATCCTCTCGAACCGCACGGGCGGCGTGTCCGGCCCGGCGATCTTCCCGATCGCGCTGAGCTACGTGTGGCGCGTGCGTCAGGCGCTGCCCGACATTCCGATCATCGGCATCGGCGGCATCGACTCGGGGGAGAAGGCACTGGAATACCTGTATGCGGGCGCGAACGCCGTCGAGGTCGGCGCGGCTGCCCTGTACGATCCGACGGCACCACTGCGCGTGGCCCGCGAGCTCGACGACCTGTTGGATTCAAGGCCCGAACTTGCGGCGAAGCTCGCAGCGGGGGAGACTTGGAGATAACCATCAATTGAGGAGGGTATTGTGACCATCGCGACTCTTGACCATCGCTTCACCGAATTCCTGCTGGAATCGAACGCGCTGAAGTTCGGCGACTTCACCCTGAAATCAGGGCGTCAATCGCCGTATTTCATCAACGCCGGCGCGTTCAATGACGGTCGCAAGATCGCCACGCTGGGTGCGTTCTACGCCGAGAAGATCGCCGAGGAGATCAAGGCCGGGCATCTTCCGCACGACATCGACACGGTGTTCGGCCCGGCTTATAAGGGCATTCCGCTGGCCGTATCCACCGCGATCGCGCTGACCTCCGGCCACGGCATGCAGGTCGGCTACACGTTCGACCGCAAGGAGAAAAAGGACCACGGCGACGGTGGCATGATGGTCGGCACGCAGCTGGCCGACGGCATGAAGGTGCTGCTCGTCGACGACGTGATGACCGCAGGAACCGCGGTGCGCGAGGTCATCCCCAAGCTCAAGGCCGAGGCCGACGTCGACATCGTCGGTCTGGTGTTGAGTGTCGACCGTATGGAGAAGACGAAGGACTCCGACCTGTCCGCGGTGGCCGCGGTCGAGAAGGAATTCGGATTCCCCGTGCTCGCCATCGCCAATGTGCGCGAGATCTTCGAGGCCGGGCGCAACATCGTCACGTCCGACGGCCAGCCGTACGTGACCGACGCCATCAAGAGCGCGGCCGACGACTATCTCGAACGCTACGGCGCCTGATTCGTATCCGGCGCTGACGGGCTGCGGCATTGCATTTGCCGTAGCCCGTTTTCTTATGGGCGTGTCGCCGTTTTACTTCAAGTACTTGAGGTTTTTAGAGTTGACGATATGAGCACAACGACCACATGGCATACGATTCGCGAGGCGTCGATGATTTCCGGGCTTCCGGAGTCCACGCTGCGCTACTACGAGCAGATCGGCATTATCGCTCCCATCACTCGCGACCCGAGTTCGGGGCATCGCGCCTATTCGGACGCCGATCTCGAACGGCTGACCACAGTATCCTGTCTCGCAGCCACGGGCATGCCGCTCGAATCGATGCGCACATACCTCGCCAACTCGCAGGGCGGGCGAGAAGGTGCACGCCGCCAGCTGGAACTGCTCGACGCGCAGGCCCTGCGTCTCGCTGCCAAAGCCGAATCCATTCGAATGCAGCAGGCGTACGTATCGTTCAAGACACTGTACTGGCGGGCTAAGGCTGAGGGGCGCGACGAGGAGGCGCAGCAGCTCATCGAAGAGAACCGGAACATCATCGAGCAGGTGAAGCGCCTGCAGCCCGACGCCGAACAATAGCCGGCAACCGACAGATATTCACAACAAAGGAGTGATTGACATGATCGAAATGATGAAGGCTGCGATATTCGTGGAGCCCGGCAAGATGACCGTCGAGGAGGTGCCGAAGGCGACGCTTCGGCAGGACGACGACATCGTGATTCGCGTGGTGCGCACTTGCGTGTGCGGTTCCGATTTGTGGTTCTTCCGTGGGCTGAGCAGACAGGCCGCACACAGCCAGGTGGGTCACGAGTCCATCGGTGTGGTCGAAGAGGTTGGCGCGGCGGTCGAATCCGTCAAGCCCGGCGACTTCGTGGTTGTGCCGTTCCCGTACAGTTGCGGCAAGTGCCCGGTGTGCAAGGCCGGCTTTGAATCCGTGTGCCCGCACGGCGGCTACTTCTCCGCCTGTCAGGCCGAATACCTGCGCGTACCGGAGGCGGACGGCACCGTGGTCAAGGTGCCCGGTTCGTCGGAAGACTACGACGACGCGACGCTCGCTTCGCTGCTGACCATTTCCGATGTGATGTCCACCGGTTATCACGCGGCGGCTTCTGCCGAGGTCAAGCCCGGTGACACCGCCGTGGTCATGGGCGATGGTGCAGTCGGCCTGTGCGGTGTGATTGCCGCCAAGATGCGCGGTGCCACGCGCATTATTGCCATGAGCCGTCACGAGGATCGCGCGGCGCTCGCCCGCGAATTCGGTGCGACTGATATCGTGCCCGAGCGCGATCAGGCCGCCGTCGACAAGGTGCTGGGGATGACCGGCGGCTATGGTGCCGACGCTGTGCTCGAATGCGTGGGCTCCAAGCAGTCCTTCGACACGGCGATCGGTCTGATCCGTCGTGGTGGCGTGATCGGCCGCGTGGGCCTGCCGCATGATGTGGTAATCAGCGCCGAAGGCACGTTCTACGGCAACATCGGCATCAAGGGCGGTCCGGCTCCCGTGCGCCACTATGATCTTGACGCCGGTCTGCTGGACGCGGTGCTTGAGGGGAGGATCAACCCCGGTCGCGTGTTCACCGCCGAGTACGACCTCGACCACATCCAGGACGCCTATGAGGCCATGGACCAGCGCAAGGTGATTAAGGCGCTGATTCGCCTCTAGGCGAGGCAGTTGTATCAGCGAATCGTTCTCAATAAGAAACGTGCGAGGATTCCTCACAAAACAGCACAATCGAACATCAAGGGGATGCTCGGAATTGCAACGTTCCGGGCATCCCCTTGTTCGTTTTGGCCTCAGCGACGGCTCGCACTTTTCTTATTGAGAACCGTTCGCTGAACACCCGGCGCGCGTCTACTGCGCCGTCGAGGCGCCCACTGAAACGAGTCGCTGATTCACGCGGGTCTGAACCTCGATATAGTACTGCTGCTCCTCGGTGGTCAGCGAATTCTCGTCGATGGCGTCGAGCTTCTTCATGGCATCGTTGTACTTGACCATTATCTTCGCGTAGTCGGCCGCCATGCTCGCCGGGTGCCCGCCGGCGTTGTACTTCTCCATGAAGTCGGCGTACTCGTTCATCAGCGACTCGTAGCTGTCCATCGCGGCCTTGAAATCGTCGTCGGAGCTGGATCCGGTGGAAGCGTCGCCGGAACCCGAATCATCGTTGTTTTGCGTGGCGCCGTTCCCGGACGTGCCGGAAGTCGAGGAGTCGTCCGGGGCGAAGACGTAAATGGCCATGATGGAGTCGCCCTTGGAATCGTATCTGATATTGACCGAGTAGCCGGCGGCGTTCTTCGCGTTGAACACGGAGGAGCTCTTGAAGTAGTCGACGGTGAATCCCTTCTCCTGCAGAGCCTTGACATAGTTGTCGTACGCTGTGGCATCGGTGCCGCACACCTTGATGTAGAACGTGCTCGAGCTATCCCTCTCGATCTTACCCTTGGAGGATTCCGGCTTGGGCAGCTGACTGGCCAGGTCGGTCGTCGGCCATGAGTAGGCATCGCATTTGGCCTTCGCGGCATCCTTCGCGGCATCCTTCGCGGCATCCTTCGCGGCCTGTTCCGCGGCGTCATGAGAGGCCTTGGCCTCGAGGCCGTTGCGTACGACATCCACGCCGCCGACGATCAGCGCCACCACGGTGATACCGACCGCGACCCAGGCGAGCACGCGCCCCTGCGCCTTGCCGTCCTTGCGGGTTGTGTAGACGGAGAATCCGGACAACAATACCGGCAACAGCGCGAAGAATGCCAACAGACCCCAGCTGTTCACACCGATGAAGGTGATCAGCAGGAACACCGCGGCGACGATGATCGCGAACACCGCCAGCTTGGAGGTCTTCTTGTTGCGGACATTGGGTGCGTCGGGTGTATTGGGAGTGTTAGGAGTGCCGGAGGCGATGGGGATGATGCCCGGCGTCTGCGGCGGCACGGTGTTCCCCGCGGGCTGGACCGGCACGGGCTGAGTGGGCTGGACGGGTTGCGGCCCCGATCCTTGGGGTGGCTGTGGCGTGAAATCGGATGGGTTCGTCATGGTCTGCTCTTTCTCTTCAATCGCGCGTTTATGCGCGGACACTGGTGACATCGTCCATTGTCATGGGCGATGCGGCGGCCCGTCATCAGTTGCCAACTGAATTTCGGAAATTTTTTCCGCATGGATGATTCCGGCACCGGAGCCGTGTCGCACGCCGCCGCGCCATGTAGTCTGGTCACAGTGAAACGAACGGGCCAGTCGATTGACGCTCCCGACGGGAGATCTCCCGGCGGTCCGGTATGTGAAGACATACCAAGGGAAGGCGAGGCATGAACGTCAACGATCCGGCGCATCTGACCGAGGAACCGCATGAACGAGCCGACGCTACTCGACGCGGACTGACCGCGGCGCTCGGGGGACGACGACGATTATGGACGAACGGCAGACCATGCACGCCATGATGCTCGACGACGCCTACTGCGTCGAACGGGTGCTGGCGGACGGCGCATACGGCGTCACCGAAATGGTGAGCCTCGATGGAGCCGGGCCGTTCGTGCGCAAGAAGATGCCGCTGCGGCTGGCGAGGCGGCGCGCATCGCCATTTCGCTCATCCTGCGCGACGAGAAGGGGAACTTTGTGTTCTGGCGTAGTGAGTATGTGCGTAAACCGGCCAAAGGCGAATCCCGCGCGTTCTCCATCCAGATCTATGGTCTGCCCAAGTACGCCTCCTATGAGGCGTACGCCTATGCCTCGTAGATGTTTCTCCTTTGGAAGAGGTACATTTGTCTTGTTGCGGAGAGCTATCTGCGTTCAATGAAGTGCCTGAAACATGAGAACCCGAGTATCAACGCTGCAATGACGGCGTTTGTACTCGAGGGTTCCCATTCGGTACCTCTCTGAAGACAGTCAGCATTCTGCAGGAGGTCGAATGTACCTCTTGCAACGAAGATAGATGCTTGCAACGGTCCGAATATGTCCCTTGTCGGCCAGTTGGCGTCCCTACAATGGGGGATGACGTGACGCGTCGTAGGAGACTTGAGTGAAGGGGTGCCCAAAATGCAGCGGATACGGGACGATGCGCGCCCGGAGTCGATCGAGGTGCGCGGCGCGCGCGTGCATAACCTCAAGAACGTCGACGTCGACGTGCCTCTGGGCGAACTGGTCGGTGTGGCCGGCGTCTCCGGTTCGGGCAAGAGCTCGCTCGCACTCGGCGTGCTGTATGCCGAAGGCTCACGGCGATATTTGGAGGCGCTGTCCACGTACACGCGCCGCACTCAAGCGAGCCGCGCGCAGGTGGACGAAGTACTGCACGTGCCCGCCGCGCTGGCCCTGCACCAGCGGCCCGCGGTGCCCGGCATACGCTCCACCTTCGGCACGATGACCGAATTGCTCAACAGCCTGCGTCTGTTGTTCTCACGTCTCGCCTCACATGTGTGCCCGCATTGCGGCGCACGCAACGAACCGACTCTCAACGTGGCCGCCGGCCTGCCCATCGTCTGCGCGAATTGCGGCAAGGATTTTCACGCGCCCGGCGCTGAATCCTTGGCCTTCAACTCGGCCGGCGCATGCCCGGCCTGCGCCGGCACCGGCATCGTGCGCGAGGTGAACCGCGCGGCGCTCGTACCCGACGAATCGAAAAGCATCGACGAGGGCGCGGTGCTGCCATGGGGTTCGTTGATGTGGGACCTGATGAAACAGGTCGCCGGCGCGATGGGCGTGCGCACCGACGTGCCGTTCAAGGACCTCACCCCCAAAGAACGCGACATCGTCTTCAATGGCCCGGCCGTCAAGAAGCACATCCTGTACAAGCCGAAGAAAGGCGACGACTTCGCCGAACTCGACTTCACGTATTTCAACGCCGTGTACACCGTCGAGAACGCGCTCGCCAAAGCCAAGGACGAGAAGGGGCTGAAACGCGTGGCGCGGTTCCTCGAGGAGAAAACCTGCCCGGATTGCGGCGGCACGAGGCTCAGCGAGGCGGCGCGCGCCCCACGGGTGCGCGGACTGAATCTCGCCGAGGCGAGCGCGATGACCTTGGACGCGGCGGTGGACTGGGTGCGTGGCGTGCCCGGGTCGCTCGGGGCCGACATGCGCCCGATGGCGACGAACATCTGCGAATCCTTCCTCGATGTGGCCCGCCGGTTGTTGGAGCTTGGACTCGGCTACCTCGCGCTCGATCGCGCCGGAGCGACCCTGTCGACCGGCGAACGCCAGCGCGTGCAATTGGCCCGCGCCGTGCGCAACCGCACCACCGGCGTGCTCTACGTGCTCGACGAACCGTCCATCGGCCTGCACCCGGCGAATGTGGACGGTCTGCTCGGCGTGATGCGTGACCTCGTGGCGGATGGCAACTCCGTGGTGGTCGTCGACCATGATGTGCGTGTGCTCAAGGCATGCGATCATCTCATTGAAATGGGTCCGGTCGCCGGTGCCGAAGGCGGGCATGTGATCGCGCAGGGCACGGTCGGCGACGTGGCGGCGAATCCGCGCAGCCGCATCGCGCCGTTCCTGGCCGATGGCGAAAGTGTCCGTGAACGCGGGTGCATGCCCGTCTCGCATATGTTCGACCTTGGGCATATTCGCATGACAACCAGTCAGCTGCATACGGTCAAGCCGCTGGATGTTGATATTCCGCGCGGCCGTCTGGTGGCGGTGACCGGCGTATCCGGCTCCGGCAAAACCACGATGGTGCTCGAATCGTTGATTCCCGCGCTCAAGGCACGGTCTGCGGGGGAGAAGCCGTCCGAGCATGTGCGCTTGATCGACGCCGACGGCATCGAGCGTGCGAACCTCATCGACGCCACGCCGATCGGCGCGAACGTGCGTTCCACCGTGGCCACCTACGCCGACATCCACGACGACCTGCGCCGCGCCTTCGCCCGAAGCGACGAAGCCAAGGCGGGCGGTTGGAAGGCCGGCGACTTCTCCTACAACACCGGCAGACTGCGCTGCCCTACATGCGACGGCACCGGTTCGATTTCGCTCGACGTGCAGTTCCTGCCCGACGTCGACATCGAATGCCCCGACTGCCGGGGCTCCCGGTATGCGCCCGAAGCCGACGCGATTCACCGCACGACCAAGGACGGGCGCGAACTCACTCTGCCGCAGCTGATGGCGATGAGCGTGGATCAGGCGTTGGCCGTGACCGTCGACATGCGCAAGGTGCATGCGCAACTGACCACGCTGCACGATCTGGGTCTGGGCTACCTGACGCTCGGCGAGCCGACGCCGGCGCTTTCGGGCGGTGAGGCGCAACGCCTGAAGCTTGCCAGCGAAATGGGCAGG
>ERZ773147.4082-NODE-4082-length-10459-cov-8.604479_pt1 | contig 10459 bp, 13 predicted proteins | sample MGYA00580851_ERZ773147 | MGnify/ENA primary metagenome ERZ773147 (study PRJEB29015, sample SAMEA2737818) | human gut metagenome | biome: human gut; feature: human-associated habitat; material: faeces | place: China | collected 2012 ... | reverse complement strand
CTGTCGTGGCTGGCAGGCACGGTATTGGGAGGTGTTCGCAGATGAAAAAACTATTGTGTGTTTTGCTGATTGCCCTAACTCTTGTACCTCTCGCCGCCTGCGGAGGTGAAAAAGATAAAGTGACTGCTGCAGCTGATTCAGCCGATAACCAAGCGCCAGAGGCTTCTGTTTCACAAAAACAGCCCTCAGAAAAGAAATCGGAGTCTAAGCCTGCAGCCTCTGAACCAACGCAAGGCACAGACGGTGTTGATGTTGACCTCACAAGGCTTAGCAGTACAATGGTATATTCCGAAGTCTATAATATGATGAACGCCCCCGGTGATTATATTGGAAAAACCATTAAAATGACGGGACAATTTGTATATTACGAAAACCCTGATACGAAAGCCCAATACTTCACCTGTATCATTGGCGATGCAATGGCTTGCTGCTCGCAGGGATTGGAGTTTGTACTGACCGGTAAGCATACCTATCCGGATGATTATCCGGAGCTGGGCAGCGAGATTACGGTTAGTGGTACATTTGAGTTATATGAGGAAGGAGACATCCGATATTGTCGGCTGGTTGATGCGGAAATGATTGGGCAATAACGCAGCCTCCTGCAAAAAACAGACAGCTTTCCGCCTAAGTCGCATTTCTGCGTGAGAGTTGGCGAAAGCTGCCTGTTTTGCTATGGAACTGACTATCGGTGCGATAGTGAGGCATTTTGACTATATCTTTGTCTTCTGCTTCTTCACCGTATATGAGCATTGACTTTGCAGCATTCAGCCTATAGCAGGAACTTTCAAGGTTCCACTTGCGAAATGGCAGAATCCCTGCTATAATGTTCATGTAAGTTTCAGAATTGCCACCGAGCAATTACAGTGAATGAGTAACACAGTGCCTGAGGATGAACATCTTCAGGCACTTTTTTGTTTCTTCTGCCTCTCACAAACAGAGGCACAGACGGGGACGGCGGGGAGTATGCCCCCTCCCTGCTGACAATTTCATATCTGGGATCCTTGGGTCCAAAAGCGCTTAGAGAGCTTCGGTTCTTTAAGCGCTTTTTTATATAGATCGGAGCCTAACCGCTCCCTTACCCTTTGCTCCGGGGAGCCTTTCGGCATACCCGTACAGATAAATATTACATGCAGGAATGCAGGAATGCAGAAAGGAAATGCCAGTGGAAGACGATTACATGATGGTGATCATCCCGTGTATTGCGGAGATTGCCGCCTCAGATACGCCTGAACGAGTCAAAAAGCTCCGCCTTGGAGCCGTTAGCGAGCTTCAGCGGTATCTGCATTATTACCGGCAGCTTGGCTATATGCCGAAGCTGCTCTATGCCATTGCAGACAAGAAATGCCGGATGATAGGTTCCGCCACAACCAAGGCGGAGATGCAAAAGCTAGTCCGACCCAATTGTCCGCACTATGACGGAGCCGGATTTATCCCAGCTGCTTACAGTGTCCCGGAGGAAGAACTCATCTGTTGGAGCGAAACATCCCTGAAAGGGCCGCTGACCGCAGAGGGCTTTCAGCGGTATATGGAGCTTTTTAAGCAGGTGCTTCCGGAGGAAAGCCGCAGACTCGCGTTGTGAGGTGATGCAGATGGATAACATCGGGAATACCGAGCATGCGTTGACCTTTGCGGATCTGCGTGTTCACTACTATACCGGACGGAGCTACCTCATCTCCGGCGAAGGCCGAGATAAGGTGTTCGGCTATCGGCACGGTGTGATGACCGATATCGGAGATCTGCCGGAAGCCGAATGGACCCGGCTGGCAAAACAACTGATCCGGCAATCCGGTGAGCAGGAGCTATATCAGCAGCTTTTCGCATGGGAAAGAGAACAAAGCCATTGGGAACAAAGTCCTTCTCAGTTTGAACTGGATGTGCTGAGTTTGCATATGGCGCGGCTGCCGGACAATCCGGCGTGGTGCGATTTTATTCCATTCAACCGGAAATATCGCCCTGAAGTGCTTTGCAATGCAGAGATTCTATGGGTCAAGTGTTCCGGGTGCGGAAAACGCCACGAAATGACAGGAACGCAGCTCAAAAATATCCGTGACAGAAGCAATGGTAAGCTGTACTGCCGGAAATGCGGTGATTGGATGCCGGTCCACCCATGCGCTCATCCTAATGAAGGGGGTGATGGGAACGGATAAGGTCGTCATCGTTGTCAAGGACGGAATGGTTCGGGAAGTGTTCGGAGCCTGCCCTTACAAATTCGATGTTGAGATCCTGGACATGGATTTTAACGGAGCCGACCCTGACGCAGAGAATGCTGCACAGGATCGGCTTCAGACTGTCCGGCAGTATCTCAGCAAAATCTATTAACAAAAAGGAGAAGCATTATGCGAGAAAAGAACAATACCAATCTGGAACGGATGCGCGAACTGATCGAGCGGCTCACGGAGGCGGACATCGCCTACTACAAAAACGATGCTCCTATTATGACGGATCTGGAATATGACCGACTGACAGAGGAGCTCGCCGCTTTGGAGCATGATACCGGGCTGGTGCTTTCCGGCTCGCCGACGCAGAAGGTTTCCGGAGAGATTTTGGAAAGCCTGGCGGAGGTGCGGCATACAAAGCCCATGCTGTCCGCAGGCAAGACGAAGTCCATTGAGGATCTGATCCGGTTTGCAGCAGGACGTGCTGTTCTGCTGAGTTGGAAGGTGGACGGCCTTACACTGGTTTTGCGGTATGAGTACGGAAAACTGAAGCAGGCCATCACCCGCGGCCGCGAGGGTATCATCGGCGAGGATGTGACCCATACGGTGCGCACCTTCCGAAACGTACCATTGTCGATCCCCACGAAGGAATCGTTTGAGGTACGCGGAGAGGGCGTCATCTCATGGGAGAGCTTCCGCAGAATCAATGCCAGTCTGGAGGAACCCTATACCCATCCACGGAATCTGGCCTCCGGCAGCACGCGAAAGCTTGACGCCGGTGAGGCAAGCAAGCGCCGGTTGGAGTTTTGGGCTTTCGAACTGGTCAGCGACCATCTGGAGCCTGAGAGCAAGCTTGCGCAGCAGCAATTTCTGCAGCGCAGCGGTTTCTCGGTTGTGCCGTATATCTTTTTGGATGCTGGGCACAGCGGGCAGGACATCCGAGATACAGTCGCCGGCATGGAACCCAAAGACTTCGCATATCCGGTGGATGGTCTCGTCATGGAATATGAAGATCTCCGCTATGGTAAAAGCCTTGGAGCAACCGGACATCACGAGAATCGCCTGATTGCGCTCAAGTGGGCCGATGAACTCTATAGCACGCGTTTTCGCGGCGTGGAGTTGGCCACGACCAGAACCGGTATGGTAAGCATCACCGGTCTGTTCGATCCGATCAGTATTGACGGTACACTCGTCAGCCGCGCTTACCTGCACAACCTTGATATCTTCGATGAGTTTCAGTTTGGCATCGGTGACGAGATCAGCGTGTATAAGGCGAACATGATCATTCCGCAGATTGCGGACAATAAAACGCAGAGCAACACCTATATGCTGCCCATGACCTGCCCCTGCTGTGGAAAGCCGCTAACGGTAAAGTACACATCGGGCGGCACACGGCAGCTGTATTGCGGTAATCCGCACTGTGCAGCCAAGCTGGTGCAGAAGTTTGCGCATTTCTGTGAAAAGACCCGCATGAATATCGAAGGACTCTCAGCAACAACGCTGGAGAAGCTCATCGGTCACGGCTGGGTGCGAAATTTCGGAGACTTATACGAGTTGGAGCAACACCGTGAGGATATTGTACGCACCGAGGGTTTCGGCGAGCGATCCTTTGACCGACTGCAGGCAGCAATTGAAAAGAGCCGCCGCTGCACGTTGGCAAAGTTTATCGCCGGTCTCGGTATCCCGATGGTCGGGCGCCATGCAGGCCGGGATCTGGATCGCTATTTCCATGGCTCATGGGCTGAGTTTGAGGCGGCAATTCTCAACGGCTTCGATTTCACACAGCTGCCGGATTTTGGCGAGACCATGCACAACAACATTTATACCTGGTATGCGGATGCTCAGGAGGCAAAGCTCTGGCGTCCGCTGCTGAGAAAAATTCAATTTGAAACAAAGGAGAATTTGACTATGGAAACCACCATGAATAACCCCTTCGCAGGCAAGACCGTCGTTGCTACCGGGAAGCTGGAGCATTACACCCGTGACGGCATCCAGGAGAAGCTGATTTCTCTGGGCGCCCATCCGTCCGGTGCCGTGAGTAAGAAAACCGATTATCTGATCGTTGGCGAAAAAGCCGGCAGCAAGCTGACCAAAGCACAGCAGCTGGGCGTAAAAACGCTGACTGAACAGGAATTTGAGGACATGCTGGCCTGAATGGCAGGCGGCGCAACGGTTGCGGAGCAGGGATTCCCTGCTCCGTTTCCGGTCTCAGGAGGAAATCAAGATGACAAACCACAAATACCGTTGTCCTGTCTGCGGAGCCAAGAGCTTCGAGGTCACAGCACATGTTACGCAGGATTGGAAAATCGACTGCAACGGCACTTTTCTGGAAGCGTTGAATGAGTGCGTTGAGGTCACGCACTATCCTGACGAAATGGATATTTGGAGCTGTTCCAACTGTGATTTTTCCGCAGAAGGCAAATCGTTTCTCGTAAATACTCACAGTTAGGAGGACACATAATGAGAAAAACGAAGATCGGGGTCATGGACTTCCACGGCAGCGTGGATATCACCGACCCCTGTTACGACAAAGACGTCTGGTGCCGGATGAACAATGTGAAAATCAGTGAAGGCGAATATGCCTGCTATGTCTGGCGTCATACCGACAAAGGTAAGTATGAGGACGGTACGCCGTATTCGTATTTACTGGTTGGTGCGATCGGGATAAGCAAGTCTAGTTTTCTTGATTTCATTCAGGCTATTATACTTGCTCATATCATTGAGATAACTGGCAAGTATCGTATCCTGCGTGTGACGGACAAGGATATAATCTTTCGTCTGTGCAAACTGCATCACACACTCCGGCATACCGCCGACTACAAGATACTGGCGGTAAAGCTGCATTGCGGCATCGTGCAGAGCCGAAGGCAGCGGTGTATTGGTGCTGAAGCACTCTTTAATCTGTGCTACCAAATCCTTTTCGCCAAGCGCCAACATAAATTCTTCCATATCCATCGGATACAGCGTTTTCATATCGACCTTTCCGACGGGGAAAGAGAACTTCGCTCTATTGACCGCAACACCCAGCAAACTGCTCACAGCGATGATGTGATGTTCCGGAGCATCCTCGCAAAAGTAAGTGCATCCATTGCGGCAAATGCCTGCGCGTCTGCCCTATGAATGTGGAGGTCAACAAAGAATCCCGCAAGCGGAAAAACGGAACGGAGTGCATTCTCTGCTACGAATGCACGAAGGTTTGCCCCACCAAGGCGCTGCGTTAGCCTGCGTTCCACGCAAATTCTACTGCCGGGGGATGTTTTCTCCCCCGGCTTAGCGCTATACTCAGAGCATCTTCGACACAGGAGGCATTCCAAATGAACCAGACAGCCATCGGCGGCTATATCGCGCGCAAGCGCAAGGAACAGAATCTGACGCAGGAGCAGTTGGCGGAGCAACTCGGCGTGTCCAACAAGACCATCTCCAAATGGGAGAACGGAAAGTGTATGCCGGATTACAGCATCATTCAGAAGCTCTGTGAAACGCTTCATGTGACGCTTCCAGAGCTGATGGACGGCGAGGACACCGCGGGCAGCAGTGTGCGCGTCTACGATGATGAACAAATCCTTGACCTGCTGCGCCGCACGCAGGAGCTGGAACGGCAGAAGGACATCCTCTGCGGTTTTGTTCTCATCGTCCTCGGTATTGCCAGCAGCGCACTGTCCACGACCACCGGCGGAGCAGATGTGCAGGATTTTGCCTCGGGTATCCTGACGGGGCTTTCTGTGGTGGAAATGCTGGCGGGCATCGTTGTCGCCGGAAAAAACTCTTGCAGCATTGAAGCCGACCAAAGGCATGGGCAGATGCCGCAGCCCTGCACGGACGGTGGAGGCCGCAGAACACACAAACACAGCAGGGGTGAAGCGCTGCGGCTTCACCCCTGCTGTTGCTTCGTTGTTTACTCCTCGTCCTCCGAGGGGTCTGTGCCTTCTGCGGCACAAAGGAAGAAATCCGGCCCTTTCTGCCGGAACAGAACCAGCGATACACTCAACAGCAGATCCGCGTGGGCGGACGGCTCGTCCAAAGGAAGCCGAAACTCCTCCTGCATGCGGCGGATACGGTAGAGCACGGTATTCCGATGGGTAAAAAGGGCATCGCAGGTCTTTTTCAGTGACCGGCTGCACGTTAGGTAGTGGTAGAGCGTCTCGCAGTATTGCGTGTCCCGTTCCCTGTCGTGGGCGGCAAGCCGCTGTACATCCCGGGAGATCAGGTCACCGCGCAGCTCCAGATTCTTCAGCAGAAGCGGCGTCCGCAGCTGCGCCACCGTACAGATATTGCCGCTGTGAAAACGCTCGTCCCGCATCAGCTCCAAGGCCTCGTGCGCCGTGCGGTAAAGTGCCGGAAGCGAGAACAGGTCGTCCAGACCCTCGGATATGACCACCTTCAGTTGGAACTCCTTTACCACCTCGGAAAAAGCGCTCTTATCTCCGCCTCCGTGGAGAAACAGAAAAATATCTCCGCGATATACAAAGGAGTGCGAGTCTGGGAATCGCGTGTTGACCTCATCCTTTAGATGCCGCTTGCCCAAATACAGGTTATGGTAAGCGGTCAGGTCGATGAGTGCAAAAGCGGAGGGGTGAAGGTCGGCGAGATATGTACCGGCTGCCTGAAGCCAGAAATAGGGCGCGGATGGAAATCCGCCGTCCAGCAGGTGCATCAGAACGTCCTACGCCGTCTCGAAGGGCTTATCCTGCCGGCTGGTCTCCACGAACAGCTGCTTGGCCAGCACCCGATCCACCATCTGCCAGACATCCTCCGGTATTCCCCTCAGATGGCCGTCCGTATCCACGCAGATCAGATAGCCCAGCCGGACGCCTGCGCTGATCAACGGCGCGAAGCGGCGCGGGTACACGCTGTCCACCAGCTTGATGTAATCCGCCGTCCCGCTGGAGAGCGCGGTGCTTTTGCTGATGAGCGCTCCCGCTTCATAGGTAATTTCGCCGCAGCGCACGGCATTCCGAAAGACCTCGTCCGAGAAGGACGGCGGCAGGAAGTGCGCTCTGACATGAAATGTATCGTCCAGCACCAGAAGCGGACACCGCAGCAGCATCCCCGTGTCCAGTGCCAGCTGCTGCAGATCGTCCTGCAGCAGAAATTCGGATAACAGCGTGTCGATACGTTCGCGCCATTCCTGCTCCATCATGATCTCCCTTCCAGACTTGTGCTGCTGGCACAAGTCGTTTTTTCTATATTGTACCGTCAGTCCGTTGCTTTTTCAAGAGGAAAGATTAAAATACAGCCATAAAGTAAAGGAAAACAACGAACGGGAAAGTGAGTGAGCATTATGCAGGAAAAATCCTTTCGTATTCTGAATATCGCGGCAGGTGTGCTGCTGGTCATCGCAGGCGTCTACTGCTTGTGCAATCAGGATGTGGCCGTCCTCTCCGCAGGGCTTCTGCTGGGCATTTTTATGCTGGCGTCCGGCATTATTGAGATCGCCATATCCGCACGGATGTGCAGCGTTTTGATTGGCTCGGGCTGGCTGATGCTGGACGGTGTGCTGACGGTTATCATGTCGCTGTTTCTGCTGTTCAACCAGTGGTTTACCATGCTGTCGCTGCCGTTCCTGTTCACGCTGTGGCTGCTGTTCTCCGGCATCTCCCGGTTCGTGGGAGCGCTGGATCTGCACGTCCTCGGTGTTCGCGGCTGGGGCTGGGTGCTGGCGCTGGGCATTCTGCTGATGGCAGCTGGCTTCGTGTGCATGATGGATCCGTGGGTCAGCGTGGCGGCCATTGGAGTAACGGTGGGCATCGTGTTCCTGCTGGAGGGCGTCAGCTGCATCGCGTATGCCTGCATCGCCAAGACGAAGGAAGCGTAACGCTTGCATTACGCTTCGGCGCGGTTCGCCGCGCCGGAGCGTTTACATATAAACCCATACGATGAAAGATATATTGAATGGAGGCATTATTATGGTACCCAGTATTTATGGTGAGAATATGTTTGATGACGTCTTTGGCGGAAGCTTTTTTGGCGGTCACAGCCCACTGTTCGGCAAGCACGCAAGAAATCTGATGAAGACCGACATCCGCGAGACGGACGATGCCAAGGGCTATCGCTTCGCGGTGGAGCTGCCCGGCTTCAAGAAGGATGAGATCAGCGTGGACATGAAGGACGGCTATCTGACCATCAGTGCCCAGAAGGGTTTGGACAAGGACGAGGAGGATAAGAAGGGTCGCATCCTGCGCCAGGAGCGCTATGCCGGCGCTTGCTCCCGCAGCTTCTTTGTGGGCAACATCAAGCCGGAGGACATCAAGGCGAAGTACGAGTCCGGCATTCTGACCGTCCTTGTTCCCAAGGAGGAGGTCAAGAAGCTCCCCACCAGCACTTCCATCTCTATCGAGTAAACATGACAGCGTTTGGCCTGCCGTCTGTGAATACGGGCGGCAGGCCTTTTTTCTCAGAAACGAGGCGATGACTATATGACCACGGCATCGCAGATACGTCTGGATGGCGTTATCGATATGCACGTTCACACCGCGCCGGATGTTATCCAGCGCACCTATAACGATCTGGAACTGACGGACGCCGCCGTCCGCACTGGCGCAGGGGCGATCGTCATGAAGGGACATCATTGCCCCACAGTGGCCAGAGCCGCCCTGTGCAACGCCTATAACCGAAAGGCTCATCCAGACAACGCGTTCTTTATGTTCGGCGGACTGGTGCTGAACCGCGAGGCCGGCGGACTTAATCCCGCCGCGGTACAGACCGCGCTGGCCATGGGCGCGAAGGTAATCTGGCTTCCCACGGTGGATGCAGCCAATGAATACCGAAAACGAGGAAAAAGCGGCGGCATCCAAATGACAGATGAACGGGGCTTTTTGTTGCCGGAGCTGCGTGAGATTTGTAAGCTCATAAAGGAGTATGACGCGGTGCTGGCCACAGGGCACATCTCTCCGGAGGAGAGCTGCAGCGTTGTGGACGCCGCGCGGATCGCCGGCGTTCGCAAGATCGTCATTACACACCCGGAATACTGGGTCGTGGACATGAGCATCGCGCAGCAGCGGGAGCTCGTCACGGACTATCACGTGGTGCTGGAGCGCTGCTTCCGCCAGCCGCTGCCGAACGGACAGTGGGTCAGCAATGTGGCGCGGAATGCAGAGGCCATCCGCCAATTAGGGGCGGACAACACGATCCTGTCCACCGACTGCGGCGACCCGGCTGATCCGCCGTGGGAATATGCAATGGCGCAATACCTTCACGACATGGAGGCGCACGGCGTGAGCTGCGATGCACTGCGCCGCATGACGCAGACCCTGCCCGCGCAGCTGCTGAGCCTTGAGGATGCGGCGGAATAGCACACCGGGATAGACACGGACGTGCGGTGCTCATACGAAAAGAGGTGCGTGAAAGGCATTTCCCTCACGCACCTTTGCTGCATATTGTTTATGTTCCGCTTCCCAGATCCAGCTCGTAAGTACACAAGTAGAACAGAAACGATGTCATCTGATAGCGGCTGATGTGGGTGTCATAGGCCGCCAGCAGTTCGCCCAGCTCGCTGTCGCGGGTGGTGATGTCCCGCTCGTCGCACCACAGCATAGCCTTGACGACCTCGCCGCTGAGCCGGGGATCTTCCCGCATGGTCTGCCGCAGCAGCTCCTGATCTACGCCAGTATCAATGCCAGCCAGGGCGGCGTAGCGATAGATCATCAAACAGGCCGTCTGATAGTCCATGCTGTCATCATAGGCGGTGTGCAGGTCGTTCCGGCGGATCAGTCCCGTCTGATAGGCCCAGCACACGGCGTCGTAGTAGGGACAGGCGGAGCCGTTGAATTCCTCGGTTTCATAGTCGGACGGCAGGGCGGTGTTGTCCGTCTCCGGCCGCTGGGCGATGCGGTACAGCACATCCACAAATTCGCCCAGCTTCGCCGTGGCCTTTCCGCCGAAGGTGTCCGGCGTCTCCGGGTCTATATACCCGTTGCGGTACATATAGAGGACGCTGGCCTGGTTGAAGATGCCCGTGATGTCCGTAAACACCACCGTATCCTCCAGGCTGCCGCCGCTGGACGCCTTGCCGAAGACATGGGCATAGTAGTCACTGTTGACGATGTTGCTGGACATCTGGAACTTGTTGTCCACATACAGCCGGTAGGCCTCCAGCTGCTCGTCGGAGACAGTGATGCTCTCGTCGGCGGGGATCACCGTCTCCGTACCGGCGTCATACCGGAAAGTCTTCGTCAGGAAGGACTTGTCCGACAGTATCGCCATGTGGATGCCGTTGGACAGCACATCGGTGCCCGCCAGCAGCCGGGAATCGTAGTCCACGCCGAACAGGTTCAGCAGCGTGGGCAGGATGTCCGCCGTGGAGC
>ERZ773147.4080-NODE-4080-length-10461-cov-4.662022_pt1 | contig 10461 bp, 10 predicted proteins | sample MGYA00580851_ERZ773147 | MGnify/ENA primary metagenome ERZ773147 (study PRJEB29015, sample SAMEA2737818) | human gut metagenome | biome: human gut; feature: human-associated habitat; material: faeces | place: China | collected 2012 ... | reverse complement strand
GGTCTTGTTGTAGACCAGCTCATCGCCGCTGTAGCTGTTTAAGACGCGCCCCGAGACAGGCTGCGTGGAGGCAGGCGCAGCCGAACTGCTGGCAGGCAAGGACTCGGTTTGCAGCGCGGAGGGTTCGCGCACCGAACCAGAGCCAGACCGCGCACCAGAAGAGGACGCAGCCCCACCGGACGAGCTGTCGGCTTTTGGCACATTGGCCACACTGTTTGCTGCGGGTGCGTTCTGCTGCTGCCATTCGGCTTCCTCCTCTCCGGCGACGCCGGGCGATGTGTTGATGCCCTCGTCGATGCCGGGGGCGGTGCTGGACGGGCTTCGCACCGCGTCCAGATTCTTCTTCAGCTCATTGCGCACGGTGCGCACGGCCCACACCCCGGCCGCTGCCGCCGCCAGCAGGCAGGCGGTGAGCACCAGCGCAAAGGCTTTGTCCCGCAAAAACTTTCTGAATTGCTCCATCGTTCGTTACTCCAATCCATCTTTGTGTACGGAATCGTTTCTTTGGTGGTAGTTTGGAGCGGTGGAGCGGGGTTTATTCATCAGGACGCAAAAAGGCCCCGGATGACCGGGGCCAAAAGTCCTATTTAGTTGTTGCGGCTGCGGCTGTTCATGCCCAGCAGGCGGACGACGTACAGGAAGATGTTGATGAAGTCCAGATACAGGGTCAGTGCGCCGTAGATGGAAGCCTTCTCGGCCAGCTCAGCATCGCCTGCATAGTAGGCGTAGATCTGGCGGAGCTTCTGGGTGACGGTATCGGGGTCGACGGTCTCGAGCGACTGCAGATAGCTGACGCCCGACTGCACATCGGCGCGGTATTCGGCCTGTTTCTGCCCGCTGCAGCCGCTCAGAAGCAGCGCTGCCAGCAGCGCACACACCAGCAGCAGCCCTGTCCGCTTTTTCATCTCTGCACCCCCTCCGTCAGTCTTTCGGAACCTCATCATATCATGCCGTCTGGCGGAACGCAAGGTGTTATGTCGACAATATTTTTCAAAAATCCGGAACCGCCTCCATGAAAAACCTCCCGCCTGCAGCGTGCAGACGGGAGGGAAAAACCGGCCGTTATTTCTTTCTCCATGTACTCGGCATCAGCAGCACCAGCATCGGGTACAGCTCCAGCCGCCCGAGCAGCATATCGAGGCACAGGATCACCTTCGCGAACGGAGAAAAGAACGCGAAATTGCCCGCCGGGCCGCACAGACCGAGGCCGGGGCCGATGTTGTTGAACGTCGCCATGACGGCCGTGAGCGTGGTCGAGCCGTCGTAGCCGTCGAGCGAGACGAGCAGCACCGAGACCGCGGCGATGAGCACATACAGGATAAAATAGGTGCTCACGGCCCGGACCGTCTCGCCGGAGACGGGCTTGCCGTCAACGGTAATGACCTTGACGGTGTGCGGGTGCAGGATCTTGCGCAGCTCCGCCTTGGCCGCCCGCATGAGAATAACGACGCGCGAGACCTTCAGACCACCGCCGGTCGAGCCCGCGCTTGCGCCGACGATCATGAGAAGCGCCAGAATGACGCGCGAAAACTCCGGCCACAGGTCAAAATTCTCCGTGCCGTAGCCGGTCGTTGTAATCAGGGACGAGACGGTAAACGCCGCGTGGTGCAGGCTATAGCCAAAATTGCCGTGATAGAGGCTTTTGATATTGAACGTAATCAGCAGCGTCGAGAGCACAATAATCGACACATACCAACGCAGTTCTGTGTTCTTCCACGCCAGATCAAATTTTCTGCGCAGCAGGAAGAAATAGATCGAGAAATTCACGCCGAACAGCGCCATAAAGATCGTTGTAACTGTCTGCGTATACGCGCTGTAGGAGGCGAAAGAGTCGTTTCTGATGGCAAAGCCGCCCGTGCCCGCCGTGCCGAACGCATTGCAGAGCGAATCGAACAGCGGATCGCCGCCCGCCAGATATAAGAGAATCTGCACAACTGTCAGACCGAAATAAATGCCGTAAAGAATTTTGGACGAATCGACCATGCGCGGGACCATCTTGGAAACTGTCGGTCCAGGGCTCTCGGCACGCAGCAGATGGATGGCCTGTCCGCCGTCCATGCGAACGATGGCCAGCATGAATACGAGAATGCCCATGCCGCCGATCCAGTGCGACAGGCTTCGCCAGAAGAGCATACAGCGGTCAAGCGACTCGACCGCCGGGAGGATGCTGGAACCCGTGGTCGTAAAGCCGGAGATCATCTCGAACACCGCATCGAGATAAAACGGGATCTGCCCCGAGAGCGTGAACGGCAGCGCCCCCACGAGCGACAGCACGATCCAGCTCAGCGCGACGGCGATCAGGCCCTCCTTCGCGTACATGGCGCTGCGCTTCCTGCCGCCCAGACCGAGCGCCAGCGCGCCCAGCACAGCCGCGCCCAGCAGCACCCACAAAAAATACCAGCCGTTCTTTTCCCGATAAATGACCGCCACCAGCAGCGGCAGCAGCATGAGCGCGGCCTCGATCAGAAGCACCGCGCCCAGCACATATACAATGACCCTCTTATTCATGTCCCGGCCCCCTTGCAAGGATATCCTCAAGCCGGCCGAGCCCTGCGCTGCACGTCACGACGATCACGCTGTCGCCGGGCTCGATGGTGTCCTGGCCGCTGGGGATGATGATCTGCCCGCCCCGGCCGATGCAGCCGATCAGCAGATTTTCCCGCAGCTTCAGTTCCTGAAGCGGAACGCCGCACAGCTTTGAGGTTTCGGATACGCGGAACTCCAGCGCCTCAGCTTTACCGCCGACAAGCTTGTAGAGTGTTTCGATCTGCGAACTGCTCTCGGAATTCTGCATGGCCCGGACATAACGACAGATAAGGTTTGACGCGGAGTTTCGCGGGTTAAACACGCTTCCCAAATCCATGCTGTCGATGATGGACTGGAACGATGTGCGGTTGACCTTGGTGATGACCTTGACCTTCGGCCATGTCTTTCGGATATACATGCCGATGAGCACGTTTTCCTCATCGATGCCGGTCAGCGCGGCGACCGCTCCGGTCGTCTCGATGCCGCATTTGCGCAGAAACGCCTCATTTGTGCCGTCTCCGCGCAGGATCTCCGCCTTTGGCAGCAGCACAGAAAGTTCCTCACAGCGTGCCGGGTCGCTCTCGATGATCTTCACGTCAAGTCCCGCCTCGACCAGCTGCTTTGCCAGATAATATGCAATACGTCCGCCGCCGATAAGCATTGCGCTGCGCACACGCCCTGCCGCCAGCTTCATCTGCCGGAAGAACTGCTGCGCGCCCGCATAGGATGCGACGAAAGAAATGCGGTCGCCCGCCTGCAGCCGGAACGAGCCGGAAGGAATATGAATCTCCTGCTCCCCGCGTTCGACCGCGCAGATCAGGACCTTTGCCTTTGTGATGCTGGGCAGTTCCATCAGCGTCCGGCCCGCCAGCGGCGAATCCGCCGGCAGCTGGAATTTCAGAAGTTCGACCTTGCCGCCGAAGAAGGTGTCAGTCTTGATCGCCGACGGCGTGCGCAGCGTGCGCGCCATTTCCGTCGCACAGATCAGCTCCGGATTGACGGACAGGCTCAGGCCCAGATCGTCTGAAATCAGAGACAACTCCTCCGCGTATTCCGGGTTCCGAACGCGGGCGATGGTGTGCTTCGCGCCGATCTTCTTGGCGATCAGGCAGCACAGCAGATTCAGTTCATCCTGCGCCGTCACAGCGATAACCAGTTCCGCCTCATCGACGCCCGCCTCCATCTGCGTGGCATACGTCGCGCCGTTTCCTTCAATGCTCAGAATATCCAGATCCTCGACCGTCCGCTGCAGCGGTGTCTCACTGCGGTCAACAATGGTGATCTCATGCCCTTCGCGCGAAAGCTGCTCCGCCAGCGCGCTGCCGATCTTTCCGTCGCCCACGATCACGATCCGCATAATCTCAACTCCTTTTCTCTGCATCCGCTCTAAATTTGTAAAAAATATTGTACCACGCTGCCTGCCTTTTTGCAACCAGCCCCTGTTAAAGCCGCCGTTCAGGAATGTTCCCTCTTGCCCGGCGAGGGAAAAGGCGGTATACTAGGTTAAAAATCTGCCGCCGTGCATACAAGCGTTGTAGGGGCCGATGCCCACATCGGCCCCTACAACGTCTCGGTGAATCCGTACTGCCCCGTAAATTTCAACTACAAAGCGATTTTACCGCAGTCATTCAAAAGGCAACCGCTATCAAATTTGGAGCACCGTAACAGGCGGCGCGTACCATAGCGCCCGTAGGGTAACTATGTGTGTTCGTAACGACTGAAAAAATCGGTGCTTACCTGAATCGTACCCGCAGCAGGCACCAAACGCGTCCAAGCACTCTTTTCTCCCCTGTCTTTTCTCTTGCGAGAGAAAAGACAGGGCCGTCGGAGGCCGTCTCCCAAAAACATCCACCCCATTCACGGAGGTTTACTATGAAACACCCCTATCTGCAAACCGGAAAGATCGTCAGCACGCATGGCGTACATGGCGAGGTCAAGTTTCTGCCCTGGGCCGACGGCCCGGAGTTCCTGCTGCAATTCCATACGCTTTATCTGGACGGCAGACCCTATCAGGTCGAGCAGTCGCGCGTGCAGAAGACCTGCGTGCTTCTGAAGCTGGAAGGTATCGACACCGTAGAAGCTGCAAGCGCACTGCGGGACAAAATCGTCTCCATCGCGCGTGCGGACGCGAAGCTGCCAGAGGGCAGTCTGTTTATCGCCGATCTTCTAGGTCTGCCGGTCTACGACGGCGAAACGCTGCTCGGAACGCTGGCCGAGGTCATGCCCACGCCCGCGAACGATGTTTACGTCGTAAAGTCCGAGGATGGACAGGAGCACCTGATCCCCTCCGTGCCGGATTTCGTGCTCGAACGCAATCTGGACGAGGGCTATATCAGAGTCCGCCTCATCGAAGGGATGTAACGCCATGCGATTTGATATCATGACGCTGTTCCCGGAGGCTGTTTCTCCCATGCTGAACGCCAGCATTCTCGGCCGGGCGCAGAAAAAGGGCCTGATTGAGATCCACACCCACCAGATCCGGGACTATACCGCAAACCGTCAGAATCAGGTTGACGATTACCCATACGGCGGCGGCCGGGGTGCCATCATGCAGTGCGACCCCCTGTGGCGCTGCTGGTGTGCAGTCTGCGATGAGATCGGTGCGCCGGTGCATACGATTTTTCTTTCCCCCTGCGGCCCGGCTTTTGATCAGGCCAAGGCACGGCAGCTGCAATCAGGCTGCGACAACCTCATCCTCGTCTGCGGCCATTATGAGGGCATCGATCAGCGGTTTCTGGACGAATGCGTCGATGAGGAAATTTCAATGGGCGATTTTGTGCTCACGGGCGGCGAAATTCCTGCCATGGCCATTGTTGATGCCGTCTCGCGCCTCATTCCCGGCGTACTCGGCGACGATATCTGCTTTACCGACGAGAGCCATTGGAACGGCCTTCTGGAATATCCGCAGTATTCCCGGCCCGACGAATGGCACGGGCTGAGCGTGCCGGAGGTTTTGCGCTCCGGCGACCATGCGAAGGTTGCGCGGTGGCAGAAAAAGCAGGCAATTTTGCGGACGCTGCACCGCAGGCCGGATTTGTTTTACAAGCTGCGCTTCCCGTATAAAACGCGGGCCGAGCGTAAATTTATCGCAGAATTGGAGGCGGAGGACGATGCGTTCCGAGATCGAAACCCTAAAAACCTGGATTACCGAAAGTGACAATATCGTGTTCTTCGGCGGGGCAGGCGTATCGACGGAGTCCGGCATTCCGGATTTCCGCAGTACAGACGGCCTGTACCACCAGAAATTCGACTACCCGCCGGAGACGATCCTGAGCCACACGTTTTTCTATCAGAACCCGGAGTATTTCTTCCGCTTTTACCGCGAAAAAATGCTCCCGCTCGACTATCAGCCGAACGAGGCGCACAAAAAGCTTGCCGCGCTCGAACAGGCGGGCAAGCTCCGCGCCATCGTCACGCAGAACATCGACGGCCTGCACCAGAAGGCAGGCAGCAAAAATGTCTTCGAGCTGCACGGCTCCATCTACCGCAATTACTGTGAAAAATGCGGCAAATTCTATCCGCCGGAATATATCCGGGATTCAGACGGCATTCCGCGCTGCACCTGCGGCGGTCGGATCAAGCCGGACGTTGTCTTATATGAAGAAAGCCTCGACCAGAAGGTGATCGAGGGCGCAGTGCGTGCAATCGCGGACGCGGATGTGCTCATCGTCGGCGGCACATCGCTGACGGTCTATCCGGCGGCGGGACTCATTCGCTATTATCGAGGAAACAAACTCGTACTTATCAACCGAGACGAAACACCGTATGACGGCTATGCCAATCTGATCTTCCGCGATCCCATCGGCAAGGTATTGGGGGCAATCTGACACGATGACGAGAACTGAATTTTCCGCATGGTGCCGCTCTGTCCGCCTGCTCGACGGTGCGACGGGCAGCATGCTCCGCACCGCCGGCATGCCGGCGGGCGTCTGCTCTGAAAGCTGGATTCTTTCGCACCCGCAGCCTCTGCTTGACTTACAACGTGCGTATCTCAGCGCGAGCAGCGAGGTGATCTATGCGCCCACATTCGGGGCCAACCGCGTGCTTCTGGGCCATCACGGCCTACAGGACGAGGTTTCTGCTCTGAACCGCGACCTTGTGCAGCTTAGCCGCGAAGCGGTCAGAACTGAAGCGCTTCTTGCAGGCGACATGACCACGACGGGCCAGCCCGTCCTATCCGGCGACGACAGCGCGTATGCCGCCCTTCTGGATATTTACCGCGAACAGGCCGAAGCGCTTCTGCACGCAGGCATCGATCTGTTCGCCGTGGAGACGATGATGGGCGTGACGGAGTGCATGGCCGCGGTCGAGGCCATCCGGAGCCTGTGCGATGTACCCATTTTATGCACGCTCTCCGTCTATTCCGACGGCAAATGCTATTTTGACGGCTCTGCCGAGGAAGCGGCGGAGGTTCTGCCCGGTCTCGGCGCGGACGCCGTGGGTCTCAACTGCTCGTCCGGTCCTGACCAGATGGGCACGGTCGTGCGCATGATGAAAAAAGCCGCGCCGGACACCCCCATCGCGGCCAAGCCCAACGCAGGGCTGCCCACGATCACGGAGACCGGCGAGGCTGTCTATCATATGAATCCCGAGGACTTCGCGCGGCACATGCACGCGCTCAAGGCGGACGGCGCAAACCTTCTCGGCGGCTGCTGCGGCACGGGGCCTGCGTATATCGAAGCGCTCCGCGCGCTGCGCTGAGCCTTATCCGCCCAGCTTTTCGCGCAGGAAGTCCCGCACCTGCGCGGGCGGCATTCCGAGCGCAAAGCCGAATTCGCCGTAGAGCATCTCCTCGGCCATGCGCCAGCTGCGCAGCTCGGTCGAGTTGACGCCCCGGTGGCTGGCCGTCTGGCTGTTCTGCTTGGCATGGAGCGTCTTGCACAGACGCAGGAGCGCAACGCAGTCGTGCCCGGATAAAATGGCGCGGTAATACTCGCCCGCCGCACGGCTGTCGGGCGGCACGTCGCCCAGCGGCTCCAGCTCCGGCAGGCGCGGAAGAAGCCGCTCCAGCTCCTCGCGCGTCAGAACAGGCCGCATGACGGCCTTCCCGTCGACCGGCGTGTAGATCGTGCCGTCGTGATAATACGGGCGCAGACGGTAATACGCGCGGTTTTTGTCCAGTCCCGCAACCTTCAGCTTCCCGGCTTCCTCGACCCGGCACACGCCCTCAACGCCATAAACAATATATTCCCCGACTGAAAACATAGGCTTCCTCCTTCTTTTCCGGATAAACGTAACTTCTTACAGATACCAGTATACCAGATTTCGAGCAGAAAATGTAAGCCTTTTTTCAACTTTTTTTGCGTTTTTCTTCCGAACGGCGGACAACCTTACGGCTTGTCCGCCGTATTTGCGCCGCCTGGGCGGCGGTGCAGGAATTCATCGAAGGCGTCGATGCGCTCAGTCAGGGGTCTGATGGACACAAAGCGGAAGAAGCCGCCGCGCGATTGCATCTTATGCCACAGCTTCTGCACGTCGATGGCGTCATAGACGCTCTTGTCGATCTGCGCAGCCTTTTTCTGCACGACCGCACCCAGATGGACAGAGAAGCACAGATCGATCAGGAAAATGCCGAAGCACACGCCGACCATGAACGAGGCCAGCGGGTGCGCCACGAACCACTCGACCAGCTTCCGGAGTCTCGGATAGAGCAGGAAGTAATACCCCAGCGACAAAACGCCCCAGAAAAACGTAAACAGCGGGCAGATAATGCCCTGAATGTTGCCCCAGAGTTTGCTGTAGTCCCAGAGGCGCAGATGAAAGCCCTTGAAGCTTACAAGCCCGACGATGTATTCCAGCAGCGTCATCGCCAGCGCCATAACGACAAACATCACGGGATAATACCAGAACGTGCCGGAAAACGAGCCGAAGAGCGTATGATCGAGTTCCGAAAGAATAAACAGCAGCACCGTGCCGAAGCCGTAGAGCGGCAGGCAGGGGCCGAACAGGAAGCCGGGGTTCAGCCATTTGCGCTCCGGGTTCGCGCCGGAGAAGAAGCGGCGGAAAAACAGTTCCAGCACCCAACCGCCGACACCGCCGAAGAAGAATAGATACAAGACAATCAGAAAAACCTGAAACCTAGACATAGCAACCTCCATACTCTTTTCTTTCCACAGATTACGACATTCCTCTCCTGCTGTCAAGGCAAAAGAAAACAGTGACGTTTCTCATGAAATGTGGTATACTGTTGCCAGACTATACAAAGGAGCGTTTCATCATGCGTGGCATCCCGTCTCTTATCACCGACATCCGGAAAAAAGTCTTTACCGAGGTCGCCCGAATGGCCTACTCCGGCGACTATACCGATATGGAGGACATCCCCTTCAAGATCGTCCCCGGCCAGAGCCCGCTGCACCGCGAATCAGTCTTTCTTGAGCGCGCCATCGCGGGCGAACGCGCGCGTCTTGCGATGGGTCTGTCCCTGCAGCCCGTACAGACGCGCACGCTTCTGACCGAGGGCATGGACCAGGCAGCCATCGCCGAGCAGTATTATGAGCCGCCCCTCGTCAATATTATCCCCTATGCCTGCCATGCCTGCCCGACGAAGCAGTACCGCGTGACAGAACTCTGTCAGGGCTGTCTTGCCTCCTCATGTCAGCGCGTGTGCCCGAAGGGCGCCATCAAATTCGTCAACGGCAAGAGCCTCATTGACCAGAAACTGTGCATCAAGTGCGGCAAATGCGCCAAATCCTGCCCATATAACGCCATCACCTATCTTGAGCGCCCCTGTCAAGCCGCATGCGGCATGGACGCTATCGGTGTCGATGAATACGGCAAGGCGTGCATCGACTATGACCGCTGCGTCTCCTGCGGCCAGTGCCTTGTGAGCTGCCCGTTCGGCGCGATCGTCGACAAGAGCCAGATCTATCAGGTCATCCGCTCCATGCTCGAGGGCAACGAGGTCGTGGCCATCGTCGCGCCGTCGTTCGTCGGCCAGTTCGGCAAGGACGTGACCGTGCCGAAGTTCCTCACGGCCATGAAGCAGCTCGGCTTTGCCGATGTGGTCGAGGTCGCGGTCGGCGCGGATATCTGCACGATCGAGGAAGCGCGGGACTTTATGGAAAAGGTCCCGGAGGGGCAGCGGTTCATGGCGACCTCCTGCTGCCCGTCGTGGCGGATGATGGCCAGACGGCTGTTCCCCGCCGAATCCGGCAACATTTCCATGACCTACACGCCGATGGTCTATACCGCGCGGCTCGTCAAGCGCGAACGGCCCGACTGCAAGGTCGTCTTTGTCGGCCCGTGCGCGGCCAAAAAGCTCGAGGCCATGCAGGATGATATCCGGACCGACGTCGACTTCGTCCTGACCTACGAGGAGCTGATGGGCATTTTTGAGGCCAGGGACATCGACTTTTCCCAGCTGCCCGACAGCCCGGACCTTGACGAGGGCACCCGCGCCGGGCGCGGCTTTGCCGTCGCGGGCGGCGTGGCCGCCGCGGTGGAGGAGCTCATCCACAAGGAGCATCCCGAATGCCAGATCAAGACCCAGCGGGCCGACGGCCTGCGCGAGTGCCGCAAGCTTCTGATGCTGGCGAAGGCCGGGAAGCTCGACGGATATCTGCTCGAGGGCATGGCCTGCCCCGGCGGCTGCGTGGCAGGCGCGGGCACGGTCGTCTCGGCGGATACAGCGGCAAAAAAGCTCTCGCAGCACATGGCTCAGGCCACCGGCAGCGCCGCCGACGACAGCCGCTACCGCGACTTAGCCGACCAGTTGAATTAAACCGCATAAAAACATAAATCGCCCCGGCGCAGACCGTTCTGCGCCGGGGCATTTTTCTATGTAAGTTGGTCAGGGCTCCATCATCAGGCGGATGATCTGTCGGTCGGTGTCGGCCATGCCGGTGTGGGCCAGCGCGCCGACGGTCTCGATCGTGTGCTCGATGCCGGATTTGACGATGCCGTCCCCGGCGTAGAACTGGTTGCCGCAGCGGTACA
>ERZ773147.4077-NODE-4077-length-10468-cov-4.734755_pt1 | contig 10468 bp, 9 predicted proteins | sample MGYA00580851_ERZ773147 | MGnify/ENA primary metagenome ERZ773147 (study PRJEB29015, sample SAMEA2737818) | human gut metagenome | biome: human gut; feature: human-associated habitat; material: faeces | place: China | collected 2012 ... | reverse complement strand
ACCCGGAAACAGTGGAGATAAGAGCGTCAAAGAGTAAGTAAAACAAATAGGAAACGGCTGAAAACCGCTATAAATGAGCAGAAAAAGTGTTCCCGATAAGTTTGGGAGCAGGAGACCGGGTGTTCAAGTCACCTCACTCGGATTCCCTCTGAAATCGTTGATTTCAGAGGGATTTTTGTCTTTGATTACTGCGGCGCAAACATTGAGGTTGTCATTCTTAACATATCTTTTCGACAAGTACTGACTTAATATTGCTTTCAGAAAAGGAGCTGTTCCGGTTTGACCTCGTCCGCCTCCGCCGGAGCATTTTCATACCCGCAGGCATACGCTGCGGGACGCTTCATCAGGTCGAAAGGCGACGGGGCAGCCAATTTCCCGCTCCGCAATGACCAGATGCAGCTTTCCTCTACGCACGCTCACAAAAGTGTACACAGCCATGCCGCCGCGGCGCAGGCGGGGAGGTAAATCACAAAGTGCAGGATGTGCGTCCGTTTGTTGTACCCGAACATATGGGGGCCAACCACGTCCTTCAGCTCCGGGTAAAAATGGGGAAAGAAGCTGGAGTGGCACAGCAGCACCCAATCAAAGAACAGGATGTCGTAGATCTCCATGGCATAGAGCATGCCCAGAAACCGGACGAAAAAGCGCAGAAAACCGAAATCATTCCGGACGCCGTCCCAAACGCTGAGGGCCGCCGCACCTAGGAAAAGGAGGATGGCGATACCCTCTATCACCCAGCCCACCGCATGTGCGCCGGGGAAACGCTCTTTCCGGTCGGGGATCGCGGCCAGATTCTCCTTCGGCGCGGAGGAGAAAAACCGCTTATCCTGGATAAAGCCCACTCCGCCGTACAGGATGAGAAAATAGGCCAGAAAAATCATGAGCGCTGCGATGATGGTTATTTTCATGTTATCCTTCGCTTTCTTTTTGCCCGTTACTGTTTCTCCACAGCGGGGTATCGGATGAGGTCGTACATCCTGTCCGTAGTCGTAGCAGCCAAAGGCATGGCCGATATCGTGGATCGCGTTTTCATCCAGTATTGTGACCTTCATGGTGTCGTTCCTTTCCGATCGTTTTTACCATTCGCAGAAACGTTCCAGCTCCGATACCAACAGCATTATTCCGCTTTGCGGCAGACGAACCAGACGATGCTTTTCAGGTTGCCGATGCTCACATCCGCATACATCCCCTCCAGCCGCACTTTCAAGCTGGAAACCGTCTCATAGGGCGGCGTGAAGAACCCCTTCTTTTCGTAAACGTGCCGGATGAACCAGTCGGTCCGTTTGTGCTCTCCCTCCACATAGAAGCAGCCGCAGAAGATCCCGCCGGGCTTCAGCACCCGAAAGACCTCCCGATAGGCAGCCTCCTTGTCCGGGAAGGCATGAAAGCCGTTCAGCGACAGGACAACGTCAAACGCGCCGTCCTCATAGGGGAGCGCGCCCACATCCCCCTGCCGGAAGATCACATTTTCCAAATACAGGCGGCTTGCCTTTTTCCGCGCCTGCCCCATCATATCCGCCGAGTAATCCAGGCAGGTAATGTCCGCCTCCGGCAGCGTCCGGTAGACCGGCATGGTCAGGATACCCGTTCCCACCGGTATCTCCAGCAGCCTGCCGGAGAAATGCTCCGGAATGCCGGACAGCGCCTTCTCCAGATAAGTGTCACATTCCGCCTTATCCATATCCCACACCAGGCGGCACACCGCTTTCCCGCTCAATGTGGTACAGGTGATCATGCCGTCATAAAAGCTGTTGCTGCCCGTCAGCCGGTAGGCGCTGCGAATGGCTTCTTTCCGTTCCATTTTATTCCTCCCGAATTTTATAGACGCCAGTTAGAGTCAGCTAACCCTTTGCCTTATGGAAAGCCGCATCTCTGCGGCTTTCCCATCTCTGAAAACGATTCGATTCTTTCGGCCATATCGTAGCAAAGTTTGCTGCCTGTGTCAAGATGCCGAAGGGACTGTTCCGTATACATTACACTTTTCCCAGTTTCCTCAGACGGGACAGGATCGAACCGGAACTTCGTTTGAAATGTGCGCAGAGCTTCTGCTTTTTCATGCCTTCATCAAATAAGCGGCATAGCTCACTGTCCAATTTCTCCGTCCACAGCTTCCCGTCCGGTGAAAGTTGTTGGCAAAGAAGGGCGCCTGCCGGCCGACATTGAACCAGCATCTTTATCACTGCACACCAAAAGGTTTTCATTGTAATGTTCACTATTATAGCGTATAATGTCGTTAGAAATCATTCTGTATACAGTGGATTAAAAATATGATCGCCATGAATAGAACTGACGCCCTGAACCTCTTTTTCCGCAAAAACGGAATCAATTATGCAACTGCATCAAATGTGAATGACGGCAACTATGACAAACGAATTGCCGATCTGCCCAATCAGGTCGATCAGTGGCTCAGGCAGATCGATGATACAGATCATGCGCTTTTTTTAGAAATGCTAAGCTGCTATACATATTTGACAGAAGCACAATGCCAACTGCGTTATGTAGAAATATTGTCAAAATTACAGCAGGATCTGTCAGCTTTGCAAGTGCAGCGCTCAGAGATTCTGTTTGTCACTGTGGAATCAAGCAGTGCCTGTAAATCCGGCGGCGACAATGTCCGCGCAGATCTTCATAAAAGGAATCTAACCGAGCTGAAAAAAGAACAGATCATTGCCGCGCAATCCAACTTGGACGCAGAGTGTTTGAGCCAGTACAAAGCCATTGTTTTCCTGGATGACATCATTGGAAGCGGAATAACGCTCTGGAAAGAAATCGCGTCATTCTGCAAGCGATTTGACATACCCAACCGCTATGACCCCGCTTTGTTTTACGCTTGCATCGCGCCTAGAAGAGAAGGCGTCCGGCATATCGAGAGGAATTGCAGAAAAAGCGGTCTTTCTATCCGTGGTATATTCGACGAAGCTTGGGTCGTAGACCCAGCCTTTTCAACAGGAAGCCCTGAATACTTACAAATCGAGAAATACGAAAAGATGGTCGGCACCTATATGGTCGAACCTCCGAAAACATGGACATAAAAGATTAAAGTACGGTGTATTGACACATTTAGAAAACACCAAAAGCGTTCGGTTTATCAATTACAGGGAACATCTTTACGGTAAAGCGTATTTTATCAACATGGTCGAACCACAAGAAGGTAAACTGTATTTATCGCAGCTGGATCAAATCGAATGGCCGTCCAATTTCATCGTCTAAGCGCAAGTAAGCGTCAGAACACCCCGTGCCTTGTTCTCTAAGCCGGGGCCATAAGATAACATTGCGTTATCTTCCTGCTTACGGTATACTGAACGCAATATTTCCCCATAACTTTTCGGGAGGTCCCTGTATGAAACGATTCCTTTGCCTGCTTCTTTCCCTGCTGCTGACGCTCTCCCTCTGCGCCTGCGGACAGCAGGCCGCCGACCGCACCGCGGGAATGGACCCCGCCGCCACCGCCACCGATGAAAACGGAGAAACGATCTCTTACAGCACGTCGTATTATGTGGATACCGGCGATTGGATTCCTGCCTACTACAACCGGCATTTTTCCATGTGCGGCGATGTGATCTCCTTCCCGCTGGAGGATGGAAAGATCCTGCAATTTCTGAATCTGGATGATCTAAAAGGACATTCTTATTCTGTCAGAGGCATTTGGGACGAGGGAAGATCCTTCCATCTGTTCACGCGCAGCCCCTCGCCGGAATTGGATCTGCCTGCTCTAAACGTAAGAACGATCAATGTCATGTACCGTGACGACACAGACTTCTCCCACGAAAAGGCGGGGCTTCAAATCGGTGAAACGATAGTACGGGACGACGGTTCTTCTTTCACCGCTCTCGACATAAACGACCAGCGTATTGTCAATCTGGAGAATTTTGAGAATGGGAATCAGAGCCTTCAATATATGCTGCCCTGGGAAAAGGCGTATTGATCCTTCAGGTTTCTTTCGAGGATGCGTCTCCCACTGACCCGCAGGTGCAGGAGTATATGATCGCGCTGCTGGAGGAGCTGGCCGCTGACCACATCAAGGTGATACGCGATCTGAGCGAGGATGAGATGGCCGCCTATCTCCCCAGGGAGATCAAGCTTCTTGGCGGCATCGAGCAGAACGAGATGTTTGCCGTTCCCTGTGACAGGGTGACAGAGCTGCAAAGCGAGAAGATCGTATTTCTCGGGAAAACACCGGACGGGGAAAGCGTCCGGTATACCCTCTACAACGGCGCGGAGATCATCGCCAGCATGGGCGATCCCAGCGGATGGGACAATGTTGCGTACATCCTCGGTGATCTTGATACGCCCGCACTGCTGATCCGCCAGTGGCGCGAAGCATGGGAGGCGGGAAAGGACGCCCCGGACGCCGCCATGACGGAGCTGCTGGGCATTACGGCGGTGCCCTATGAGGGCAGCTGGCTCATTGACCGGGGCAAATGCACCTATTTCAACAACCTCAGTTCAAACGTGTCCACAACGGATTACATGTGCTATCTGACGGCAGAGCCGATCACATAAAAAGCGGCACAACAGAAACGTTCTGACCGTGTGGAATGGAGAAAACGCACCGCAGGAGGACAACGCATGATCCGTGATATCTGCAAAGACGAAGCATTTCTGGCCCGGAAGGCCGAACCGGCCACGGCGGACGATCTCGGCACGGCGCAGGATCTTCTGGACACGCTGGCCGCCCACAAGTCGGGCTGCGTGGGCATGGCCGCCAACATGATCGGCGTCAACAAGCGTATCATCGTCTTTGACGACGATGGGAAGTATCAGGTCATGTTCAACCCCGTCATCGTGAAGCGCGACCGCCCCTATGAGGCCGAGGAGGGCTGCCTGTCTCTTACCGGCCGCCGGAAGGCAAAGCGTTTCCAGACCATCAAGGTACAGTGGCAAAACGAGAAATTCCAACCCCGGCTCAAGACCTTCACCGGCTGGACGGCGGAGATCATCCAGCATGAGATCGACCACTGCGAGGGGGTATTGATATGATCCTTTACTATTCCGGCACCGGCAACAGCCGGTACGCGGCACAGCGCATTGCGGAGGCATTGGATGAGCCGCTTTGCAGCATGAACGACCGCATCAAGTCGGGCGATACCACCCCAGTGGAGACCGGGGCGCAGCTCATTATCGTTACCCCCACCTACGCATGGCGTATTCCCCGGATCGTACGGGAGTGGCTGATGAAAACGGAGCTGACCGGTGCAAAGCAGGCGTGGTTCGTCATGACCTGCGGCAGCGAGATCGGCAGCGCCGACAAATATAACCGCGCACTCTGTCAGGAAAAGCACCTGACCTGCATGGGCACGGCGCAGCTCATTATGCCGGAGAACTACATTGCCATGTTCAACGCTCCCCAGGCCGAAGAAGCCCGGCAGATCGTGGCCAAAGCGGAGCCGGACATCGACCGGATCATCGCCGCCATCGCGGCGGGACAGGCGTTCCCACCTACCCGCAGCAATCTCTATGACCGCTTCATGAGCGGCCCGGTGAACCCCATCTTCTATTCCTGTTTCGTCAAGGCGAAAGCTTTCACCGTCTCGGACGCCTGTGTCGGCTGCGGCCAGTGCGCGGCGCGCTGTCCCGTGAACAACATCACGCTGCAAAACGGACGGCCTGTCTGGGGCGGTCAGTGCACCCACTGTATGGCCTGCATCTGTTACTGTCCCACGGAAGCCATCGAGTATGGCAAAAAAAGCCGCGGCAAGCCCCGCTACCACTTCGAGGCGCTTTGACAGCGCCGCGCCCCATACAACCCCTTTATGATACAAGAAGCGGCTCACAGGTCACCCTGTGAGCCGCTTTCTCTGTCAGATGTCGCTGTATGTCAGCCCAGATCCACGTCGATGGCGAACAGGCCGCCCGCGCCGCCGGAGTACAGGTACAGCACATTGTCGGTGGGCTTGAATTTGCCCTCGCGGGCCAGGTTCACCAGACCAGCGAAGGCCTTGCCGGTATACACGGGGTCCAGAAACAGGCCCTCGTTCTCCGCCATCAGGCGGATGGCGGCGTTGCCCTCGGCAGAGGGAATGGCATAGCCGGGGCCGCACATATTCACCAGATGGACATCCTCGGTGGTGGGGACGAAGTCCAGCTCCAGCAGCCTGGCCGCCTCCTGCATGATGCCGGTGGTGATCACATCAAAGGGATCGCTGTCCACCATCATGCCCACCACCTGGGTCTCCGGCATGAACAGCTTCGCGCCCAGCGCCACACCGGCGTGGGTGCCGCCGCTTCCCTCGGCGCAGCAGACGTAATCGAACTTCATGCCGGTATCGGCGATCTCCTTCATGCAGTTGACATAGCCCAGCGCACCGATGGCGTTGGAGCCGCCGCAAGGGATCTTGTAGTAGGGCTTGCCGCTGGCCTTGCCCACCCGATCCATCTCGGCGTAGATATCATCATAGGTATCGGTATCCATAAAGCGGACGTCCGTGTTCATCAGGTATTCCAGCAGCTGGTTGCCCTTGCGGTCGGTAACGCCGCGCTTTTTCAGGATCAGGATCGGCTCCATGCCCAGCTTCTTGGCGCAGGCCGCCGTCAGCATGGCGTGGTTGGACTGCGCGCCGCCAGTGGTGAACACGATCTCGGCACCCTGGCGCTTGGCGTCCGCCAGCAGGAACTCCAGCTTACGCACCTTGTTGCCGCCAAGACCGATGCCGGTCAGGTCGTCACGCTTGATATAGACGTTGGTGCCCAGCAGACGGCTGATGTTTTCCAGCTTCTGGATAGGCGTAGGCAGCACCGCCAGAGGGATGCGGGGAAACTCCTGTAAATTCTTCATAAGCATACTCCTTTCGATAAGGCGTGATATATGGAAAGAGCGGTCAGCGAAGACCGTACTCCTTCAGCCGTTCGTAAAAGACCGAGCGGGAAATATCCAGCTGCTTCATGGCCTGCTGGCGGTCGCCGCCGCACTGGGCCAGCGTCTGCTGGATGAAGCGGCGCTCCTCCTCCCGCATGTGCTGGCGGAGGGTCTGTGCCGCCGGTTCCGTTTTCAGATGGATGTGCTCCGGATAGATGATATCAGAATCTGACATGGCCGCCGCACCCTCCAGCACATTCTCCAGCTCCCGCAGGTTGCCGGGCCAGTCGTAGTTGATAAGCTTGCTGAAAGCCTCGCCGGACAGGGTCTTTTCCGGGATGTGATACCGCTGGCAGATCTGCTCCATCAGCTCGTGGGCCATCAGATAGATATCCTCCCGGCACTCCCGCAGGGGCGGAAGCTCCACCGAGAAGGCGGACAGGCGGTAATAGAGGTCTTGCCGGAAGCGTCCGGCCTCCACCTCCTCCCGCAGATGGGGCCCGGCGATGGCCAGCAGCCGCACATTCACGCTTACGGGACGGGTGGAGCCGGCGGGCACCGCCTCGCCCCGCTGGATGGCGTACAGCAGCTTGGCCTGTACGCTCAGCGGCAGCTCGCCCACCTCGTCCAGCAGCAGCGTGCCGCCGTCGGCCTCCTGAAAGAGCCCCGGCGTGCCGTCCTTTTTGCCGAACAGCTCGCCGTCCAGCAGCGCGGGATCGATGGCGGAGCAATCCGCCCGTACAAAGGGGCCTCCCCTGGGCTGCGCCCGCTGGATGCTCTGGGCCAGCCGGGTCTTGCCTGTGCCGGTCTCGCCGGTAATGAGAATGTTGCAGTCCATCTGGCTGAGCTTATAGGCACGGCGGCGCACCGCCCGCAGGGCGGCGGAGTTGCCGCATCCCAGCAGGGAGTCGCCTACCTCGTCCGGCAGTCCCCGCTGGGAGGACTCCCGGTACTTGCGCTCCGCCGCCGCGATGGCGGTGTTGCGCTCCATGATGGTGGTGCGGATATCCTCAATATACCGGAACTTGACAATAACGCCCGCCACCTGCTCCGTCTCGCGGATTGGCAGGAGGGAGGCCATCAGCGCAAAGCCGTTGATCTCGTAGGCTACGTTGGTAAAGCAGGGGGCTTGTCCGTCCAGCACCTGACGCAGATGCTCCTCAAACAGCTCACCCTCGAAGAACTCACGGAAGTGACAGCCCACCACGCGGACCTCCTGCTCCGGGCCCTTGGCGATGAAGCTGCCGCGCCGCAGAAGATCACCGATGCCCTCCTTCCGGGCGGAATAGCCCTTCTCCTCCCAGAATTTCACCTGCTTGGTGTCATGATCCAATATGACCATCTGGCCGATGCAGTCAAAATAGCTGATGGTATAGACCCGCTCCTGCACCGCGACGGCGATCTCCTCGCCGGTGATCCGCACGTCGATGGAAACGCCCTGAAAGCTCACCTCCAGCCGCAGCTCCACCGCCTCGCCGTCCCGCAGGTACTTATACACCGGCTTGACGCCGGGTCCGTCATAGACGCCTACCGCCGCCAGCATGTCGCCGCTGCGGAGCCGGTGATCCTGTATGCCGATGGCCGCCAAATCCTCCGGGGCCAGATTGCCGTCGTCCGCGCCCATGGCGGAGGTGGCCAGGATCACCACGTCTCCCGGCTCCAGCCGTCCGGCGGGGTGGGAATAGACGCTGTGATTATACAGGCCGAAGCGCTCCTTGGCCTGCTGGTTGATATGGGTCACGATGCCCTGCCGGTCCATGGTGAACATGGCGTGAGAGGCCGAATCCATTACGCTTTGCAGAATATCCATTGTACCTCTCCTTTCCGGCAGTTCTGCTGCTATTTTACACGATAACGCCGCCGTTTGCAATGCATACAAAAGCAAAGCCCGAGGTTCGGGCTTTGCTTTTGGTTTGTGTATTTTTACAGGTCGCAGGCGCACATGTCGGCAAAGGTCTCGCGGCGGACGGCCAGATAGCTCTTGCCGTCCTTCAGCATGACGATGGGTGCGCGGGGGATGCGGTTATAGTTGGAGGCCATGGCGTAGTTGTACGCGCCGGTGGTGCATACCGCCACAGTGTCGCCCCGGCCCACGGAGGCGGGCAGGGGCACATGCTCCTGAATGATGTCGCCGCTCTCGCAGCAGCGGCCCACCACGGAGGCCTCGAAATCGCAGGGCTCGTTCATCTTATTGGCCAGCAGGCAGGTGTAGTTGGCCTTATACAGGGCGAAGCGGGGGTTGTCCGGCATGCCGCCGTCGATGGAGACGTAGTTCTTGTAGCCGGGGATCTTTTTCACCGTTCCGCAGGTATACAGCGTCATGCCAGCCGCGCCCACGATGCTGCGGCCCGGCTCCATATGGATCTCCGGCATGTCGATGCGCAGGCGGGCGCAGGCCTCCTTGATGGCGGCGGCCACCTGGCCGACCTTGGTGTCCACGTCCAGATAGGGGTCGCTCTCCACATAGCGCACGCCGTAGCCGCCGCCCAGATCCAGCTGCTGGGCCATATAGCCGTGCTTTTCCTTCATGGCGGCGATGAACTCCAGCATGACCACAGCGGCACGCTCGAACACGTCCTCACCGAACACCTGAGAGCCAACGTGACAGTGGAAGCCCATCAGTTCCACATGGGGCTGGGCCAGCGTATAGACGGTGATCTCCTCGGCCTGACCGGTCTCAATGGCGGAGCCAAACTTGCTGTCCACCTTACCGGTGGAGATGGCCTCGTAGGTATGGGGATCGATGCCGGGGGTCAGGCGCAGCAGCACCTTCTGGCGGATACTGCGGCGGGCAGCCTCGGCCTCGATGGCCTTGATCTCCTCCACGTTGTCGGCCACGAAGTAGCCCACATGGTTGTCCATGCCGTAGATGATATCGGCATCGGTCTTGTTGTTGCTGTGGAAATAGGCGTGGGACAGGTCATAGCCCGCCTGCAGCGCACAGTAGATTTCACCGGAGGACACCACGTCGATGCCCATGCCCTCCTCCTTCATGATCTCATAGATGCGCTTGAAGGAGTTGGCCTTGCTGGCATACAAAGGACGGCTGGTGGGGCCGAAATGCTTCCGGAAGGCGTTCTGATACACGCGACACTGGTGGCGGATATAATCCTCATCCATCAGGTACAGGGGCGTGCCGTATTCCCTGGCCAGCGCGACGGTGTCCTGGCCCGCGAAAAGCAGATGGCCGTTGGCGCCGATGGAGATATTTTCACAGATCATAGCTTTTTCCTTTCTCTTGCACCCGCACAGTGCGCAGGCGGTTCCTATGTATGGTAAGGCTCTCACAGAGCCGGATATACGAAGTTAAACGTCTTATTCAATATAATTTTGATTTTTCGTATGCGTTTTGCGAAAGAGAGTGGGCGGAGGGCTGCGGCTCAACCACACCGCAGCCCTCTGCCCGTTCTGCCGCAGGGCAGAAGAACTGAGAGGATTTCTGTTTACTCGGAGATCTCGGCCTTTTCAGCCTTCTTGGCCAGAGCCTTATCCAGCCAATTCTTGCCGTCCACGAAGCGGGAGACGATGTAGGTGACCACATAGTCGCCGGCGGAGTTGATCATGGTTGCGGGAGGATCCACCAGGTTGCCGATGGCCACCAGGATGGGGAAGGCCAGCTCCATCTGGTTGGGGAAGAAGATGGAGCAGATGATGTACTCACCGATGTAGCCG
>ERZ773147.4076-NODE-4076-length-10469-cov-7.736413_pt1 | contig 10469 bp, 10 predicted proteins | sample MGYA00580851_ERZ773147 | MGnify/ENA primary metagenome ERZ773147 (study PRJEB29015, sample SAMEA2737818) | human gut metagenome | biome: human gut; feature: human-associated habitat; material: faeces | place: China | collected 2012 ... | reverse complement strand
ACATCTCCGAGCTGAGCTGGAGCCGCATCAAGAATCCCGCCGAGGTCGTCTCTGTCGGCGATCATCTCGACGTGTACGTTCTCTCCTTCGATCCCGAGAAGCACAAGATCTCTCTCGGCGTGAAGGACCGCACCCAGAATCCCTGGGATGTGTTCATGAACACCTACAAGGTCGGCGACGTGGCCAACGTCCGCATCGTCAAGCTGATGACCTTCGGCGCGTTTGCTGAGGTCGTTCCCGGCGTGGACGGTCTGATCCACATTTCCCAGATCGCGGACCGCCGCATCGACAAGCCCTCCGATGTTCTGGCCGAAGGCGACAAGGTCGATGCGAAGATCATCGCCATCGACGAGGATAAGAAGAAGATCTCTCTGAGCATCCGTGCGCTGCTCACACCCGCTGCGGAGGAAGAGACTCCCGTCGAGGAGTAAATCCATACTGAATGAAAAAGGACAGGCTCTGCCTGTCCTTTTTTCTGTCTTCTTTCGGAAATTAGGCTTTTCAAGCGGGAAGATGTGTGGTAGAATACTCCTGTTGACAAAGTTTTAACAAAACCCCTTTACCATATTCATTCAGGAGGAGACCAACGATGAACGTTCAGGAACTCTATCAGAAGAAACTGACCACCGCCGCCGAGGCGGTCAAGGCCGTCAAGAGCGGCGACTGGGTCGATTACGGCTGGTGCACGAACCATCCCTACACGCTCGACAAGGCGCTTGCCGCCCGTCAGAGCGAGCTGCGCGACGTCAAGGTCCGCGGCGGCGTGACGATGTGGATGCCCGAGATCTGCAAGGCCGAGGACGCCGGTGAGCACTTCACCTGGAACTCCTGGCATTGCAGCGGCATCGACCGCAAGATTATCTCCAAGGGCATGGGCTATTTCATTCCCATGCGCTACAGCGAGCTGCCGCGCTTCTACCGCGACGGCAACGCCACAGTCGATGTTGCGATGATCCAGGTCACGCCGATGGATAAGCATGGCAACTTCAGCTACGCTCTCGCGTGTTCTCACTTAGCCGACATGCTGGATGCCGCCAAGACTGTCATCGTCGAGGTCAACGAAAACCTTCCCTGGGTCTACGGCCTCACCGGCTGCGAGATCAACATCAAGGACGTCGACATGGTTGTGGAAGGGGAGAATCCTCCCGTTGCGCAGCTCGGCGCGGGCGGCGCCCCCACCGCGGTCGACACCGCGGTCGCCAACCTTGTCGTGCCTGAGATCCCAAATGGCGCGTGCCTCCAGCTCGGCATCGGCGGCATGCCCAACACCATCGGCTCAATGATCGCGCAGTCTGACCTCAAGGACCTGTCCGTTCACACCGAAATGTATGTCGACGGCTTTGTCGACATGGCCCTCGCCGGCAAGATCACCGGCAAGCACAAGCAGCTCGACAAGGGCCGTCAGGTCTTTGCCTTCGCCGCCGGCACGCAGAAGCTCTATGACTACATGGATCGCAATCCCGAGGTCATGGGTGCGCCGGTCGACTATACGAACGACGTGTTTGTCATCTCCCAGATCGACAACTTCATCTCCATCAACAACGCCATCGACTGCGATCTGTTCGGTCAGGTGAATGCCGAGTCCGCGGGCATCAAGCACATCTCCGGCACGGGCGGCCAGCTCGACTTTGCGATGGGCGCGTACCTCTCCAAGGGCGGCAAGAGCTTTATCTGCATGTCCTCGACCGTCACGGGCAAGGACGGCACGGTCAAGAGCCGCATCGTTCCCACGCTGACGCCCGGCTCCATCTGCACCGACCCGCGCTCCTGCACGCACTACATCGTCACCGAGTATGGCATGGTCAACCTCAAGGGCCTTTCGACCTGGCAGCGTGCCGAGGCGCTCATCGGCATCGCGCATCCCGACTTCCGCGAGCAGCTCATCGCCGACGCGGAGAAGATGCACATCTGGCGCCGCAGCAATAAGTAAGCAATCAATCGTTCTTCCGTCACGTGGGCTTTCCTGAAAAGGGGAGCCCACATTTTTTCGAAAATCCACCCCGTTTTCATTTTTATGCGATATTTCATCAAAAGTCGCTTGAAAATGATGGCAAAGTACGTTATACTATGTATGGGGAATTGTTTCCTCTTGTGTGTTTGCGTTGTTTTTCTTTTCCATCGCACGGAAAACCGGGGCGAATGCCGGATTGGCATTCTGCCTGAAGGGAGGTGGGCATAGAATGTTTCAAGTGGGAGATAAGGTCGTGCACCCGATGCACGGCGCCGGTGTGATCGACAGCATTGTCCGTGAAAAGATCAGCGGCAAAGCAATGGATTTTTACGTCTTCAAAATGCCCATTTCCGGGCTAACGCTCAAGATCCCGACCGAGAATTCCACGGCCATCGGCATCCGCGCCATCAAGACGAGAAGCGAGATCGAAGAGGTCATCGCGCGCATTCCCAAGCTCGGCGTCGACATGACGGCGAACTGGAACCACCGCTACCGCGAGAATATGGATCGCCTGAAAAGCGGCGATCTCGACGAGGTCAGCGCCGTCATCAAGGCGCTGATGCATCGCGACAGCACGCGCGGACTATCCAACGGTGAGCGCAAGATGCTGCACATTGCCAAGCAGATCCTCGTATCAGAGATCGTCCTGGCAGAAGACGTGGAGTATCCCGAGGCTGAGGGGCGCGTCAACGCCGCGATGCTGTTAAAGGAGAGCGATTGAGTCCATGAGCCTGCTGCAAAAGATGTTCGGCAAGCGCCAAAACCGCACTCACCCGTACTGCGCCGCGCTGATTGCGGCCGCCGGAAGCTCCACGCGCTACGGCGGGGAGAACAAGCTGTTGCAAACCCTTGACGGCATCCCCGTCCTTGTGCGCACACTGCTCACGATCGACCTCGTGGAGGGCATCGACGAGATCGTCATCGCTGCGCGGGAGGACGAGCTGCTGCCTTATGCTGAGCTCTGCAAGACCTTTGGCCTCAGAAAACCCGTAAAGGTCATCGTCGGCGGCGCAACGAGGACAGAGTCCGTGCTGCGCGCGGCGCTCGAGGCCTCGCCCGAGACGGAATTTTTCGCCGTGCAGGACGGTGCGCGTCCGCTCGTCACCGTCGAGCTCATCGACGAAGTGCTCGACGCGGCAAGAGTTTATCTCGCCGCCGCGCCCGCCGTTCCAGTGCGCGACACCATCAAGGTCGCGCACGACGGCATCGTCGAGCGCACGCCCGATCGCAGCGCGCTCTTCGCCGTGCAGACGCCGCAGGTCTTCGCCGCCGACCTTTTGAAGGCGGCTCTCCAGTCCGCGATTGCGGACGGCGCGACTATTACGGACGATTGCTCCGCTGTAGAGCGGATGGGCAAGGAAGTCCACTTGACAGAGGGCAGCGAGGAAAACATCAAGATCACCACGCCGGTCGACCTTGCGATCGCAGAAGCAATTTTACAGCGCAGAGGGGAATGAACCTTTCCTCTCTGCCTTTTCTTGAAGAAAGGACCCATACCATGACGAATTTACGCATCGGGCACGGCTACGACGTGCACCGCCTGACCGAGGGCCGCGCACTGATTTTAGGCGGCGTGACGATCCCCTACGAAAAGGGCCTGCTCGGCCATTCGGACGCTGACGTACTGACCCACGCCGTGATGGACGCGCTGCTCGGCGCGGCGGCGCTCGGCGATATCGGCAAGCTCTTTCCCGATTCCGCCGACGAGTTTGCCGGCATCTCGAGCTTAGAGCTGCTGCGGCGGGTGAAGCTGCACCTCGCCGCCGCGGGGTACGATGTCGTCAACATCGACGCGACGATTTTGGCGCAGGCACCCAAACTCGCACCGTACCGCGAGCAGATACGCGCGAACATCGCGCGCGAGCTCCAGATCGATGTCTTGCGCGTGAGCGTGAAAGCCACGACCGAGGAACACCTCGGCTTCACCGGCAGCGGCGAGGGGATGGCCGCCCACGCTATCGCGCTCCTGGAGCGCGCGGACAACTGAATCAAAACCGCTTCGGACGGACGCTTTTTCTGAGCGCCCGTCCCTTTTCGCCCGCACACCGCCGCCGCGCACGCATATCATGCTGTGAGGGGGAATCGGTATGGACTATTATCTCTTTGCCGCGCGCTCAGTCACCCATGCCCAGCGCATGGCGCGGCTTTTGAGCGACGCGGGTATCTCTGCCAAAATCCGCCGCGCGGGCGCTGCGATCACCGAGCGCGGCTGCGGCTATACGCTGGAAATCCCGCGCCGCCACGCGGCGCGCGCCATGCAGGCCTGCCGCGCGGGCGGCGTGCTGCCGGTCAAGGTGCTTTTCGTCTCGGATGACGGCATGCAAGAGGTGGCGCTATGATCTATCTCGACAGCGCCGCCACGACGTTTCAAAAGCCCGCTGCGGTGCAGCGGGCCGTCGTGCGGGCGATGCGCACGATGAGCTCGCCCGGGCGCGGCGGGTATGCCGCGGCGCAGCAGGCCGACGAGCTGCTGTTTCGCTGCCGCAGCGCAGCCGCGGAGCTCTTCTCCGTGCCATCGAGCGAGCAGGTCGTTTTCACGATGAACGCGACGCATGGACTGAACATCGCCATCAAGAGCCTTGTCCGCCCGTGCGGGCGGGTCGTCGTCTCAGGCTATGAGCACAACGCCGTCACGCGGCCGCTGCACGCGCTGGGCGCGGAGGTCATCGTCGCCGCTGCGCCGCTTTTTTCGCCGCAGGAGATGGTCGAAGCCTTCGAGCGCGCGCTTGCGCATGAGCCCGATGCCGTTATCTGCACGCATGTCTCCAATGTCTTCGGCGCTATTTTACCAATTGAGCGCATCGCGCAGCTCTGCCGCGGCGCAAGCGTGCCGCTCATCATCGACGCGTCTCAATCCGCGGGCTCGCTTCCGATCGACTTTTCCGCGCTCGCGCCCGCATTCCTTGCCATGCCGGGGCATAAAGGACTTTACGGCCCGCAGGGGACGGGGCTGCTGCTCTGCGGCAGCGACGCGCTCCCGCTCATTGAGGGCGGCACAGGCAGCGAATCGCTGCGTCAGAGCATGCCGGACTTTCTTCCCGACCGTCTGGAGGCAGGGACGCACAACGTTCCTGGCATCGCGGGGCTCGAAGCGGGCATCGCCTTCGTGCGCGCGCAGCGCCCGGAGCGCATCCTGCACCACAGCCGCGCGCTCATTCGTCGAGCAGGAGAGGGCCTCGGCAAAATTCCAAATGTACACGGATTTCTCTCGCTGGAGGCAAGCTTGCAGGCAGGGGTCTTATCGTTCACGGTGGACGGCCTTTCGCCAGAAAGTGTCGCCGAGGAGATGGCAAAGCGCGGTATCGCGCTGCGCGCGGGGCTGCACTGTGCGCCGTTCGCGCACAAAACGGTGGGCACTTTGCCCGACGGAACGGTGCGGCTGAGCGTTTCCGCCTTTAATCGCGAAAGCGAGATCGACACGTTTCTTTCCTCTCTGCGCGCGATCGCGGCAGGTCAGGCAAAAAACTGAGATTTCATAGAAAATTCATCGCTCTACCGTTGCAATTTGGAGTGTTTCATATTAGAATAAGTAATAACTATTGCTTAAGGGGAGCGTGCCTATGGAATTTGTCATGCCCATTCTGGAAGGCGCGTGGCGCTATGTGCTCACGCTCAGGATCTCGGACTATCTTGATATCGCGCTGATGGCGTATGCGATCTATTGGCTTTTAAAGCTTGTCGGCACGTCGAAGGTCGAGAGCGTCGGCAAGGTGATTTTGCTGTTCCTGCTGGCGCTGATGCTCTCGGACGCGTTCTCGCTCAACGGAATTTACTTCCTTTTGAGCCATATTCTCTCACTCGGTGCGCTGGCGCTCATCGTGCTCTTCCAGCCCGAGATCCGCCGCCTCATCGATCAGCTCGGCTCGAGCCGCTGGCGCTCGTTCAACCCCTTCGCGCGCACGCAGCAGGTCTCGGCCATTGAAAACGCCATCGCGCAGACGGTGCTCGCCTGCACGGAAATGTCCAAAACGCGCACGGGCGTTCTCATCGTCTTCGAGCGTGAAATGGCGCTGGACGACATCGCCCGCACGGGCACGATCGTCGACGCGCGCGTGAGCAGCGAGCTTCTCAAAAATATTTTCTTCGTTAAGGCGGCCATGCACGACGGCGCGGTCATCATGCGTGATGGGCGGCTGCTCGCGGGCGGTTGCATGCTGCCGCTCTCGAAAAACGTGAACCTGAGCCGCGACCTTGGCATGCGTCACCGTGCGGGCATCGGCATGAGCGAGAATTCCGACGCGGTCGTCGTCATCGTCTCGGAGGAGACGGGGACGATCTCCGTCGCCATCGGCGGCCTCTTAAAGCGCCACCTGATGCCCGAGACGCTCGAAAAGCTGCTCATCAATGAGCTTGTCCCGCAGGAGCCCACCGAACAGGACGACAAGCTCCACATGAAGCTCTTGAAGCTCCTCAGTGCTGGAAAGGGGGACAAGGACGATGAAAAGTAAGCGCCGCAAGATCTTCTACGTTGCATTGTCCATCCTCATCGCGGCAACGATCTGGTTCTACGTGAACAACAAGGAATCCGTGACCGTGTACGTCCATGACGTGCCGATCGAATTTCTCAACGAGGACACGTCGCTTGCCGACAAGGGCCTCATGCGCATCAGTGGGGACGAGGATATCACCGTCGATTTAAAGCTCCAGATGCCGCGCAACGTCGTCTACGACTTTGACACGAGCGAGCTGCGGCTCGTGAGCGACCTTTCGACCATCACCTACGCGGGCAAGCAGTCCGTCAGCTACACGATCCTGTACCCTTCGAAGGTCTCGTCGAGCAGCGTGAAGGTCGAATCGCCGACCATCCGCACCGTTCAGGTCGAGATCGGCGAGCTCAACAAGAAGGACATCGAGATCCGCTGCAAGGTCGTCGGCAATGTGGCCGAGGGCTACATCGCCGGCACGGTCGAGATGCTGCCCGAAACGCTCGAGGTGCGCGGCCAGCAGGCTGACATCATGCAGATCAGCTACGCGCAGGTCACGCTCGACATCGAAAATGCATCCTCCACGGTCGTGGAGCTGCTCGACTATGAGCTCTATGACTTCAACGACCAGCTCATTGAGAGCAAGAACATCCATCCCATGAGTGAAAACGTGCAGGTGACGATGCCGGTGCTCAAGGTGAAGGACGTTCCGCTGACCGTCAACTTTATCGAATCCGCGGGCTCGCGGCTCGAGAATTACACCTATACGCTCAGCCACAGCAGCATCACCCTTTCCGGTGATGCGACGCAGATGGCAGGCATCAGTGAGATCTCGCTCGGCACGCTCGCGCTTGAGGACGTGCAGGGCTCGGAGACGCTGACCTATGACATTCTCATTCCCGACGGGGTGAACAACTTAAGCGGGATCACAAGCGCTACGCTCACGATCAGCAGCGGCGACATCAGCACGAAAGAGGTCGAGGCGACGCACTTCAGCTACGAGAATTTCTCAGGCGATCACACCGTCACCGTCGTGACCTCGTCACTGCCCGTCACGCTGCGAGGCTCCGCAAGCGACCTTGAGGCCATCTACGGGCGCGAGGTCCACGTCATTGCAGACCTATCCGACATCGCCGCAGACAGCGGCAGCTACACCGTTCCCGCCCGCATCGAGGTGAGCGGCTACGACGTGGGCGCGGTCGGCACTTACGAGGTCACCGTTCACATCAGCTAAGCCAATTCGCAAAAGGAGACAGCATGACTCAGATCGCAACAGTAGAAAAAATCCTTCCCGGCGGCATGGCGGAGATCTCCGTCCCGCGCAAGTCCGCCTGCGGCCACGACTGTGAAGAGTGTGCGGGCTGCGGCGTATCGGGTGCAAACGTGCGCGCTGTCGCGCGCAACGACGCCCGCGCTGAAGTGGGACAAAAGGTCGTGGTCGAGAGCAGCACGAAGAATCTGCTCGGCGTGATGCTCCTCGTCTATCTTCTGCCGATCGTGCTGTTTCTTCTCGGCTACTTTGCGACCGGCGCGCTCGAAAGCGAGGGACTGCGCTACGCCGTCGCCATCGCGGCGTTTTTAGTCGGCATCATCCCCGCGATCATCTGCGACCGCCGCACGAAGAAAAACGGCAAGCTGACGTTCACCATCGTGCGTCTTTTCTAAGGCATGTTTGGTTACATCAGGCCGTCCAAGCCGCACCTCAGCGAGCAGGACGAAGCGCGCTTCCAGTCCGTTTACTGCGGGCTGTGCCACGAGCTCGGGCGAAAGTACGGCTTTGCCGCCCGCTTTGTGCTGAATTTCGACTTCACGTTCCTTGCTATCCTGCTCTCCGACGCGCAGGAGCCGGAATGCGAGAGCTGCCGCTGCGCGGCGCATCCGTGCAAGGCACAGTGCGTCATGGCGCACACCGTCGCGCTCGAAACGGCGGCAGACCACAGTCTGGTGCTCGCCTGGTGGCAGCTTCGCGACCATATTGAAGACCACGGCTTTTTCAAAGCCATCCCATATCGGCTCGCGGCGCTTTTGCTGCGCGGCGCTTACCGCAAGGCGAGGACGTTCGTGCCGGAATTTGATGCTTCCGTGCAGCGGCACCTAAATGATCTGAACCAGCGCGAGCGGGAGCACTGCGCCTCGCTCGATCAGGCCGCCGAGCCTTTCGCCGCGCTGATGGCGGACATCGCCGACTGTGTTGATGACGAGATGCGGCGGCGCGTGATGAAGGAAATTTTCTACCACCTCGGCCGCTGGATCTACTTGGTCGACGCGGCAGATGACTTTGAAAAGGACGCGCACTCGAATTGCTACAATCCGCTGCGCTATCGCTATGAGCTTGATGGCGACAAGCTGGACGAGCAGAGCAGGGAAGCCGTGGCCGCCTCGCTCGACCTCTCCGTGCACCGCATGGCGAGCGCTTACGCGCTGCTCTCCTGCGGCGTGTGGACAAGCATTTTAGACAGCATTTTTTACGAGAGCCTTTACGGGATCGGCAATGCCGTTCTCAAGGGCACGTATCATAAGCCCCCGCGCAGAATACACTTCCGCATCAAGGCGGAGAAAAACGAGGAAACCGTATGAATGACCCCTATCAGATCCTAAATATCCCGCCGACGGCGACTGACGAGGAGGTCAAGCGCGCTTACCGCGACCTTGCCCGCAAATACCACCCGGACAACTACCACGATAACCCGCTGGCCGATCTCGCGCAGGAAAAAATGAAAGAGATCAACGAGGCCTATGACCAGATTCAGAAGCAGCGCAAGGCGTCTTCCGCCGCCTCGCAGAGCCACTCCTACGGCTACGGCAGCGGGAATAGCTATGGCAACTCCGCTTACGGCGGCGCCTATGGAGCGGGTTCGCTCAATCAGGTGCGCATGGCGATCAACCGCGGCGATATCTCGCTCGCTGAGCGTCTCTTAAGCGGCGTGAGCGACCACAACGCGGAGTGGAACTTCCTGATGGGCGTGGTCTGCTCGCGGCGCGGCTGGATGGACGAGGCCAAGCGCTATATGGAGACCGCCGTGCAGATGGACCCGAACAATCCAGAGTATCAGAACGCGCTCTCTGCGCTGACGGGGGTGGGCTACCGGCCCAACGGCTTCCGCTCGGTCCACACGGCCAATTTTGATGACAGCGCATGTCTGCGCTGCTGCGCGGCATGGTCGTGCTGCACGCTCTTTAGCGGCGGCGGATGCTATTTACTGCCCTGCATTTACTACTGATTTTTGTTTAATCCTGTACTTTTCAGTTTTGTGTTTTTACTATATCATGGAGGAGAAGAATCGTGGTCAAAAGTATGACTGGCTATGGAAGAGCCAAAAAAACGCTCTCCAATCGCGATATCACCGTCGAGGTGCGCTCTGTCAACAACCGCTATCTTGACTGCACGGTGAAGCTGCCGCGCGCCTACATCTTTGCGGAGGACGCCATCAAGGGGCGCGTGCAGAAGGCCATCTCGCGCGGCAAGGTCGATGTGTTCGTCACCATCGACTCGACCGGTGCGGATGAAGAGGTCGTCGTGGTCAACGAGGGTCTGGCCCGCAGCTATTTAGAGGCGCTGCGCAAGCTCTATGAGATCGACGGCGGGAATTACCTTCAAAAGCAGTCCTATGCGGCGGACCTCGCCCGCATTCCGGACGTGCTGACCGTCACGAAGGCGGAGGAGGACCTGGAGTCCGTTGGCGCGGACATCTGCGAGGTGCTCGACGAAGCGCTCGCGTCCTATAACCAGATGCGCGCGACGGAGGGGAAGAAGCTGGCCGAGGACATCGGCGGCAGGCTCACGACCATCGAAACACTCACCGGCAAGGTCGAGAAGCGCTCGCCCGAAACGGTGCGCGAGTACCGCGAAAAGCTGACCGCGCGCATGCAGGAGGTCCTGCAGAGCACGACGATCGACGAATCGCGCATCCTGACCGAGGCCGCCATCTACGCCGACAAGATTGCCGTGGACGAGGAGACCGTGCGCCTGCGCTCGCACGTGTCGCAGCTGCGCGACATGCTGCTCTCCGACGAGCCCATGGGCCGCAAGATGGACTTTCTCATTCAGGAGGTCAACCGCGAGAGCAACACCATCGGCTCGAAGTGCAACGATG
>ERZ773147.4073-NODE-4073-length-10471-cov-7.070757_pt1 | contig 10471 bp, 8 predicted proteins | sample MGYA00580851_ERZ773147 | MGnify/ENA primary metagenome ERZ773147 (study PRJEB29015, sample SAMEA2737818) | human gut metagenome | biome: human gut; feature: human-associated habitat; material: faeces | place: China | collected 2012 ... | reverse complement strand
ATTAGCTCATAGGATCCTTCTGTTGCTGTACTCTTTTCTGTATCTATTGTATAGTTGACAGTTCTGTCTTTATCACTAGTATTACCAATTAGTATTACAGGTATATCATATATCACATATTCATCCAAAGGATTGGAGACGAATGAATAACTTTGATATACTATTCCATTACCACCATATCCATCACTGTTTTTATTGCTGAAACGCACTGCATCGTTTTCGCTATTATAATAGGGAATGGCTTCGTTCTCACAACTGAGAAAGATGCCAATTACTATCATTCCAATTATATAATTTATTTTTTTCATCATATTCTGTAGTTTATAAGTTATTGAACTCGTCCGGATTGGATTTCAAATTCTGGATAAGGAAGTACATATTGTGCATCCTCCATGTCTTCTGTATAGTTAGGAATGGTTTTAGTTCCAGTTCTTTTATAATAGTAAAACATAACTCCTTCTGACAGAAATTCCTTATGATATTCTTTTTGAATTTCTACTAAAATTTGTTCGGCATCTAAATCCTCCAAAGGTGTGTATAATCCTCTTTTTTCACGCACAGTGTTCAAACAGTTAAGAGCGAGTGGCAGATTGGGATTATTTTGTTTGACATAACATTCTGCCGCGATATAGTAGATTTCAGGAATACGAATCATGGATATTTTGTTCTTGTAATCATTAGCAAGATCAGATTGATAAACTTTCAATGGTGTATATCCTGTGTTTTGGGCGTTAGTGTTTGGCTCCATTAATGTTGTTAAGCGTATATCCGTTGCAGAATTTTCGTATAAACTCATAGCATCTGTTGTGAGTAAATACATAGGTGTATTTTCACTGTCGAGATAATATGGTTTGATATAATTAACAATTCGTGAAGCAACGTCAGACACATTTAATCCAAAAATATTCTCACGACTCATAGAAGTACAAGATTTGTTGACAGTTTCTGGAGTCAGGAAATTGCAATAAGTATAAAGATTAGATATTCTAGTCTTTTTATTTTGGAGGAAAAAATGTATAACAAAGTAGACACGAACCTGAATTTTGTGGACAGAGAAAAACAGACCGTAAAATTCTGGAAAGAAAATGACATTTTTAAGAAAAGTATGGAGAACCGGAAAGAAGGCGAGACCTATACTTTCTATGATGGACCGCCAACTGCAAATGGTAAGCCACATATCGGTCATGTATTAACCCGTGTTATCAAGGATATGATTCCAAGATACCAGACTATGAAGGGCAAATATGTCCCACGTAAAGCCGGATGGGATACCCATGGACTTCCGGTAGAGCTGGAAGTAGAAAAGCTTTTAGGATTAAACGGAAAAGAGCAGATTGAAGAATATGGTATGGAGCCATTCATCAAGAAATGTAAAGAATCCGTATGGAAATACAAAGGAATGTGGGAAGATTTTTCAGGAACCGTTGGATTCTGGGCTGATATGGATAACCCATATGTAACCTATGATGATAATTTCATTGAATCTGAGTGGTGGGCTCTTAAGAAAATCTGGGATAAGAAGCTGTTATACAAAGGTTTCAAGATTGTTCCTTACTGCCCGAGATGTGGAACTCCGCTTTCTTCTCAGGAAGTAGCACAGGGATATAAGACGGTAAAAGAACGTTCCGCAATCGTAAGATTCAAAGTAATCGGAGAAGATGCATATTTCCTGGCATGGACCACAACTCCATGGACACTTCCATCTAACGTTGCACTTTGTGTAAACCCGGACGAGACTTACTGTAAAGTAAAAGCTGCTGACGGATATACTTATTATATGGCAGAAGCACTGTTAGATAAGGTACTTGGCAAATTTGCGGATGAAGAAAATGGCGTAAAAGCATATGAAGTATTGGATACTTTCCCAGGAAAGTCCTTAGAGTACAAGGAATATGAGCCATTATTTGACTGCGCAAAGGAAATCTGTGAGAAACAGCATAAGAAAGGCTACTATGTAACCTGTGATACTTATGTAACCATGACAGATGGTACCGGTATCGTTCACATCGCACCTGCATTTGGTGAAGATGATGCCCAGGTTGGACGTAGATACGAACTTCCATTTGTCCAGCTGGTAGACGGAAAAGGAGAACTTACCAAAGAAACTCCATATGCCGGTGTATTTGTAAAGAAAGCAGACCCAATGGTATTAAAAGACCTGGAAGAAAAAGGACTGCTCTTTGATGCACCAAAATTTGAACATGAATATCCACACTGCTGGCGTTGTGATACTCCGCTGATTTACTATGCAAGAGAATCCTGGTTCATTAAGATGACCGCTGTAAAAGAGGATTTGATCCGCAATAACAATACCGTAAACTGGATTCCGGAATCTATCGGAAAAGGACGTTTCGGTGACTGGCTTGAAAATATTCAGGACTGGGGTATTTCCCGTAACCGTTACTGGGGAACTCCGCTTCCTGTATGGGAGTGTTCCTGTGGATATCAGGAGTGTATCGGAAGCCGTGCAGAATTAGCAGAGCGCAGTGGTAACCCGGATGATGCCAAAGTAGAATTACATCGTCCATACATTGATGCAGTAACCTTCAAGTGCCCGGATTGTGGCGGCGAAATGCATCGTGTACCGGAAGTAATTGACTGCTGGTTTGACTCAGGAGCAATGCCATTTGCACAGCATCATTATCCATTTGAAAATGAAGACCTCTTTAAACAGCAGTTCCCTGCACAGTTTATTTCCGAGGCAGTAGACCAGACCCGTGGATGGTTCTATTCCCTGATGGCAGAGTCTACCTTATTATTTAATAAAGCACCATATGAAAATGTTATCGTATTGGGACATGTACAGGATGAAAATGGACAGAAGATGAGTAAGTCCAAAGGAAATGCCGTTGACCCGTTTGATGCATTAGAGACTTACGGAGCAGATGCAATCCGCTGGTATTTCTACATCAATTCTGCACCATGGCTGCCAAACCGTTTCCATGGAAAGGCAGTACAGGAAGGACAGCGTAAATTCCTTGGAACACTTTGGAATACTTATGCATTCTTCGTGTTGTATGCAAATATTGATGAATTTGATGCAACCAAATATACATTGGATTATGAGAAACTTTCCGTTATGGATAAATGGCTTCTCTCCAAACTCAATACACTGATTAAGACTGTAGATAATAATCTGGGTAATTATCGTATTCCGGAAGCTGCAAGAGCACTGGATGAATTTGTAGATGAGATGAGTAACTGGTATGTAAGACGTTGTCGTGAGCGTTTCTGGGCAAAGGGCATGGAGCAGGATAAAATCAATGCATATATGACTCTTTATACTGCACTGGTAACTGTATGCAAGGTAGCAGCGCCGATGATTCCTTTCATGACAGAAGAAATTTACCAGAACCTGGTATGCAGCATCGACAAGAGTGCGCCGGAAAGCATCCATCTTTGCGACTATCCGGTGGCAAACGAGAGCTGGATAGACAGTGAATTAGAGAAAAATATGGACGAAGTATTGAAAATCGTTGTTATGGGCCGTGCCTGCAGAAATACTGCAAATATCAAGAACCGTCAGCCGATTGGAAATATGTTTGTAAAAGCACCATTTGAATTATCCGAATACTTTACAGAGATTATCGAAGATGAGCTGAATGTAAAGAAAGTGGCATTTACAGAGGATGTCAGTGCATATACTAGCTATACCTTCAAACCACAGCTTCGTACCGTTGGACCGAAATTCGGTAAATATTTAGGCCAGATTCAGAAAGCACTTGCAGAATTAGACGGCAACAAGGCAATGGCTGAGCTTAAGAGCACAGGTGCACTGAAACTTGACAGTATAAGCGACGAAGTTGTATTATATGAAGAGGATTTACTTATCACCATGACACAGCAGGAAGGTTACATGACAGAAGGTGATAATGAAGTGACCGTAGTTCTTGATACGAACCTTACTCCGGAACTTTTAGAGGAAGGAATGGTAAGAGAATTAATCAGCAAAATCCAGACAATGCGTAAGGAAGCAGGATTTGAAGTAATGGATAAAATTACTGTTTCTTATAAGGCAGATCAGAAGGTAAAAGACATCTTCGCAAAATATGGAGATGAAATTGCAAAAGAAGTTCTGGCTGATAGTGTTGTGGCTGATACGGTGAGCGGATATCAGAAAGAATGGAACATTAATGGTGAAACAGTTGTGCTTGGCGTGGAAAAGAAATAAGCAGAATAAAGATAAGGGAGTGGAGCCGTCAGGGGTCTGCTCCCTTTTTGCACAAAAAACACCGGAATCGAAACAAAAGGAGAACATTATGAAAAGCAAAATGTTTGAAAAGGAAACCTTCAAAAAAGAGGTAGTTGAGAACGTAAAACACCTCTATCGTAAGACAATGGATGAAGCAAGCGAGCAGGAAATTTTCCAGGCAGTATCCTACGTTGTAAAAGATGTAATCATTGACCAGTGGCTTGCAACCCAGCAGGAATTTGATAAAGCAGATCCAAAGATTGTATACTATATGTCCATGGAGTTCTTAATGGGCCGTGCATTAGGCAATAACCTGATTAACCTAACTGTGTACAATGAAGTGAAAGAAGCTTTAGAGGAAATGGGAATCAACTTAAATGCCATAGAGGATCAGGAGCCGGACCCGGCACTTGGAAATGGTGGACTGGGAAGACTTGCTGCCTGCTTTATGGAATCTTTGGCAACTCTGGGATATCCGGCATATGGTTGTGGAATCCGTTACCATTATGGAATGTTCCGTCAGAAAATAGAGAATGGTTATCAGGTAGAAGAGCCGGATAACTGGTTACAGAATGGATATCCATTTGAATTAAAACGTCCGGAATACAATTTCGAAGTAAAATTTGGTGGATATGTACGTGCAGAGGCACAGCCAGATGGAAGAACCAGATTCGTACAGGAAGGCTATCAGTCCGTAAAAGCAATTCCTTATGATATGCCAATCGTAGGTTATAACAATAATGTAGTAAATACATTGATGATCTGGGATGCAGAGCCAATGGAATGCTTCGAGCTGGATTCCTTTGATAAAGGTGATTATCATCGTGCAATCGAACAGCAGAACTTAGCAAAGAACTTAGTAGAGGTTCTCTATCCGAATGATAACCATATCGCAGGAAAAGAGCTTCGTTTAAAACAGCAGTACTTCTTTGTATCTGCCAGCTTGCAGCGTGCTATTGCAAGATTTAAGAAGAATCATCCAGACATCCATATGCTTCCTGAAAAAGCAGTATTCCAGATGAATGATACCCATCCAACCGTAGCAGTTGCAGAGTTAATGCGTATCTTACTGGATGAAGAAGGCTTAGAGTGGGAGGATGCATGGAATATTACAACAAAATGCTGTGCATATACCAACCATACCATCATGGCAGAAGCATTAGAGAAATGGCCAATCGAGATTTTCTCAAGACTGCTTCCTAGAATTTACCAGATTGTAGAAGAAATCAACCGTCGTTTTGTACTGGAAATCCAGCAGAAATACCCGGGAGACAACCGCAAGGTTGAGAAGATGGCAATTGTATATGATGGTCAGGTTAAAATGGCTCATCTGGCAATCTGTGCAGGATATTCTGTAAATGGTGTAGCGGCACTTCATACAGAAATCCTTAAGAAACAGGAATTAAAAGATTTCTACGAGATGTTCCCGGAGAAATTTAATAATAAGACCAATGGTATTACACAGCGTCGTTTCTTAATGCATGGTGATCCATTGCTTGCAGACTGGGTAACCAAATATGTTGGAAAAGACTGGATTACAGACCTTTCCCGCATCAAGAGATTAGAATTCTATGCAGATGATGAGAAAGTTCAGCAGGAATTTTTAAATATCAAATATAAGAACAAGCTGCGCCTTGCTTCTTATATTGAAGAGCACAATGGTATTGAAGTAAATCCTCGTTCTATCTTTGATGTACAGGTAAAACGTCTGCATGAGTACAAACGCCAGCTCTTAAATATTCTTCATGTAATGTATCTTTACAATGAATTAAAAGAGCATCCGGATATGGAATTTATTCCAAGAACTTTCATTTTCGGAGCAAAAGCAGCAGCAGGCTACCGCAATGCAAAACTTACCATCAAATTAATCAACTCTGTTGCAGATGTCATCAACAATGATAAGTCTATCAACGGAAAGATTAAGGTTGTATTTATCGAAGACTACAAGGTATCCAATGCAGAGATTATTTTTGCAGCAGCAGATGTCAGCGAGCAGATTTCTACCGCAAGTAAGGAAGCATCCGGAACCGGTAATATGAAGTTCATGCTGAATGGAGCGCTTACCATCGGAACCATGGATGGTGCAAACGTTGAGATGGCAGAAGAAGTTGGCAAAGAAAACATGTTTATCTTCGGTATGAGCTCTGACGAAGTGATTGCTCATGAGCAGAAACGTGATTATGATCCAATGCAGATTTTCAACAATGATCAGGATGTCCGTAAAGTTCTGATGCAGTTAATCAACGGATTCTATTCACCAAATGATCCGGAACTGTTCCGTGACCTTTACAACTCACTGCTGAATACACAGTGCACACAGTACGCAGATACTTACTTTATTCTGGCAGACTTCCGTTCTTATGTGGAAGCACAGAAGAAGATTAATGCTGCATATGCAGATGAAAAAGAATGGGCTAGAAAAGCAATCTTAAATATTGCAGCTTCCGGCAAATTCTCATCTGACCGTACGATTCAGGAATATGTGGATGATATCTGGCACCTGAACAAAATCACTGTTACAGTAGATGACAAAGCAGAATAAAATTAAGAAATAAGAGCATAAGCATAAAAACAGAAAGAGGCAGCAGCCCGGCAGGGTTGTTGCCTCTTTCTGCTTTAAGACGTTAGGCATCCGTAAGAAGCACCGGTGACAGATTCTGTGAGGTTTAAGCTACTGGGAAAAATTTACTTGTATTCAAAGAACTTATTTGTTACAATCAACACAAAGCATATATTCTGATTTTCGAATGGCGAAAGCCAGTCTAAATTTCTAGTATCAATTCAATGAATTCTATGCTTTTAAATTCTAATTACAATTAATAAACGCATAGTGCATTGAAGAGGCGGAAGTTTAGGAAAACATGAGATATATGCAATCCTGCTTTTCACTGCATTATGGGAAAAGGAGGAAAATGAGAACTTTAGAAGAACTGAATCTGGTGGATGACTTTTTAGTAAACAGCTTAACCAGTCACAAAATTTATGGGGAACAGTCAGCGAGGTATATTTTGGAATGCATTCTGCATCGACAGATAGGAAAGCTTACGGTAGTGCCGCAGCGTTTCTTTTGCGGAGAAAATTTGGAAACTCACGGCATCCGGCTGGATGTATATCTGGATGAAGAGAATGGAGAAATCTTTGATATAGAACCGGACCAGAATGATGGGAAGAACGAGATGGCAGCATTACCAAGAAGAGTTCGGTTTTATCATGCAAAAATTGATGCCGGAAATTTACCATCGGGCGAAACCTATGGAAGTCTTCGGAATGTTGTTGTTATTTTCATTACAACCTATGACCCCTTTGGACTGAATCGTATGGTGTATACCGTTAAGAACTGCTGTGTAGAAGTGCCGGAATTAAAGTATGAAGATGGGGCACAGACCATATTTTTGTATACAAGAGGAAGTGAAGGAAATCCGCCGGAGGAATTAAAACAGCTACTGCATTACATGGAACATTCATCCGTAGAGAATGCTTCCACCGAGAATCTGAAAAAGTTACACCGGATGGTAACAGCAGTCAAGCGGGATGGAGAGGTAGGTCTTGCATATATGAAGAGCTTTGAGAGAGAAGAAAGAATTCGGAAACAGGGCGAAGAGGAAGGCAGAAAAGAAGGAAAAAAAGAAGGAAAAAAAGAAGGCTTGGAAGAGGGCGAAATAGTAGGAAAAACGAAGGAAGTTATAAAACTTGGACGCAGGTTCGGAAAGTCAGAGAAGGAAATTATTTTATTGCTGCAAGAGGAACTGCATATAGATAAAGATAAGGCAACGTATTTCCTGAAAAAGTATGATAAGTAAGACGATTAGAAAGAATGTGAGAATTACAGCATGAGCAACAAATTGGCGAAGCATCAGAAACAAAAAGAACGATTAACCGGAAAGCAGAAGAAAGTTCTGTTCTGGAGTTGTTTTGCTGCTTTAAGCATAGCTTTTCTGGCGGTCTGGTTAAACGTATTTTTGACGTCGAAGGCACTTCACAGACAAATGGAAGAGATGGTATTAGGAGAAGATTATGATAGAGAAGATGTTGTGATAACGGATAAAAAGAGTGAAGATGCTACGGCGGATAATGCCATATCTCAAAATTATTTCTTCTATTATCATGGTGGCAAAACGAATGAATATAATAAGCGGATGCAGGTGCCGGAAAGTGTATATACAGAATATGAGGTGGGAGATACCATAACTGCATATACTACAGATCATATAAAATATTCTTATAATAAAGCGGGCATTCTTCCAGATAAAAAATTTAGGAACAATGAATTAATGAAAGTAGCCGGAGTGGTGCTTGGGGCTGCAATAGGTTTCCTGAGTTTGTGGGGCTTATTAAACAGAAAGATAAGTTAAAAACTATGATTTTAGGAGAAATTCAAAATGTTATATATTATGCGGCATGGAAAAACGGAATGGAATGCATTACATAAAATACAGGGAAGAACGGATATCCCATTAAATGAAGAAGGACGCCTGATGGCGGAAAAAGCATGCGAAGAGTATAAGGATTTGCACATAGATGTGTGTTATTGTTCTCCGTTGATAAGGGCTGTTGAGACAGCACAAATTGTGTTAAAAAACCGGAAAATTCCAATAATAAAAGACGAACGGCTGATGGAAATGAGTTTTGGCGATTATGAGGGAATCGAAAACAGCTTTGCTATTCCGGATTGCCCGATTAATATTTTGTTTCAAAAGCCGGGAGAATATCACGAATCGATAGGTGGAGCAGAAACCTGGGAGGAACTCTTTGCAAGAACAGGAGCATTTTTGAAGGAAGTGATAGACCCGCAGCTACAGGAAGGTAAGGATATCCTGATTGTGGGACATGGTGCGATGAATGCAAGCATTATCTGTCAGGTGAAAGGTATGCCGATTGAGGAGTTTTGGAGTGCGGGACTTGAACAGTGTAAAATTTTGGAAGTGTAAATTGGATAGATGTTGGAATATGATAAGTGAATGGAATGGAAAAACGGAATGACATGAGTAAATTGGAGTGGACAATAAAATTAATTATTATAGTGGCTGGTTCAGTCGTTGCGGCATATGGCATTACGCTGGCGCTGTATGCGGGATTTGGTGGTGCCACCCTTGCGGTATTATGGCAGGGAATTTCAAAAACATTTCATGTAAGCATCGGTATGGCATCCATGATAGTAGCCATAGTTATGATTGTATTTGCGTTTTTCTATGACAGGTCACAGATACATATCGGCACGATACTTTATCAGATTGTATATAGCCTTTGTGTAGATTTGTTTGCAAATGCACATGTGTACAGTACGCATATATGGGTAAATGCACTTATCATGTTATTAGGAATTGTGATTTTTGCCATAGGAACCGGATTTTATGCGGCAGCCTCCCTGGGGCGGGGTTCTTATGAGGCACTGACTTTTTCTCTTGCAGAGAAGAACAACTGGCAGGTAAAAATTGTACGAATGGTACTGGATGTCGTGATGGTTGTGACAGGTGTTATGCTGGGCGGAAAATTTGGCATATGCACCATAGTAACAATCCTCATTTCCGGACCGGTCATCCAGTTTACTGCGGCAAAAACGAAAAAGTTAATTTGTGTTGCTTGTGGCAACGACCGTTCTGATATCTAATAGAGGTATCAAAACAAAGGAGGCACATAGGACTGTCCCACTGTGCATCTTATAATTCAAGAATAACTCCTTTACCGGCATATGGAGAATGCGAAGAATAAGAAACAGACAGAGTCGGAGAGGGCAGAAGCAGAGAGAGTGGAAGCAGAGGCTGAATTGGAGGAATAGACATGGCTGCTACAATTATTTATTTGGTAATTTCATTATTGATTTCACTTATTTTTATCATACTTGGAATTATGCAGTATAGGTCTGAAAAACCAGTATCAATAAATACAGGAGAGAAACCACTTCGTAAAGATGAACTGACAAATGTTACGGAATGGAACCATAGACATGGCAGAAATTTTATTATTTTGGGTAGTGTGCTATTTATTACACAAGCTGTTTTTGGATATTTTATTAAAAAGCTGGATGGCGTTGTGGTTCAGGTGGTTATTTATATGATAGTTCTATTTTCTGAAATCGCATGGGTTGAGTTTGAACATAATATGATGAAAAAGAAAATGATAAAAAAGCATTGAAATAACAACTTATAATTGACCGAGCTCTTTGAGCGAGGGATACTTCTTGTCCGAAGGGCAAGAAGGTGGAACTGAGAAGAATTAAAACAATTGGAAGTTGGAGGATACACGCATGAAAATTGTAATCATTAATGGAAGTGCCAGAAA
>ERZ773147.4060-NODE-4060-length-10492-cov-3.896043_pt1 | contig 10492 bp, 20 predicted proteins | sample MGYA00580851_ERZ773147 | MGnify/ENA primary metagenome ERZ773147 (study PRJEB29015, sample SAMEA2737818) | human gut metagenome | biome: human gut; feature: human-associated habitat; material: faeces | place: China | collected 2012 ... | reverse complement strand
CCCAGACGCTGATCCGCGCTGGGCCGAAGCGGACGCGCAGGAACGCGAGACGATTTCCGAGAATTGGCTTCGCTCTATCGCGGAGTGGAACAGCTTCGATGATTTGTATGCGAACTGCGACATAGACATACAGAACGGCTTCTGCGGGGTCTACACTGCTGAGGACTTTAGCGCCGATTTGGAAAACGGCAGTGATGAAATTATTGCAAGCATAGATTTCTGATGTGCCGAAAAATTGGGGGGCGAGAAATCGTCCCCATTATTTTTTGCTATCGTGCGGGACAAATTCGAAAATGCAGTAGATATAAAGATAGAAACAAGAACTTGCAAGCGAATACTTGTGAAGGAGCGATTACAATGTTAAAAGCAAAAAGTCGTGCAATCCCTTATCGTGTTTATAAAAAAATGTTCGCAGACTGCAATGCCTATGACTACCACGACGGGAAGATCACGGTTGACTTCCCCGCTGATTATCTGGCCTCTAAGATGTACACGCCGGAGGGCTGGACTGCAGGATCAAACTACGTTTCAAGCCGAATTGGCCGCACGATTTCAGGCCGTGAGGTTCGGGCAGAGATCGCGGAGCATTCGGACGGCGGCTGCAAGTATTACGACGCCGTTGTGACGGTTGGGAACACGTTCTTCGGCGGTTCTATGCGGACACGGGACTTTATACGCTCGTTCGACGCCGCCATCGCGTGGGCAGTTGAAACAGCCGAAAGTTTTTTGAAATAAGCTCACACAATTACAGCGCCGGAAGAAATTCCGGCGCTTTTTCTTTATCCAGTGCGGGACAAACGCCGATTTCCGGTAGAAGTAAAGATAGAAAGACAAAACAAACGGAGGTACTTACTCATGACAAACGCAGCAATTATTCTGGATGCATCCATCCGGTTAATGAACGACGGCATTCTCAAAGGCACGGGCCGCTTCCTCGATGTTGTGAACGAAGACGGCAGCACCTCGAAGCTTGAACTTCCCGAAGAGATCCATACCTTCAACGCCTGGAAGCAGCGCGGTTTTATCGTCCGCAAGGGTGAGCACGCCGTCGCGTCCTTTCCCATTTGGAAGTACATTAACGGCAAGCGCAAAGAAGCCGAAGAACCGCTGGATGGCGACGACGAGGCGCGCGGCTACTGCCGACTGAAGCTTTCCCATTTCTTCACGGCGGCGCAGGTGCAGCCGCTGACCGCATGAGTCGATCTGCTGAAACGCTGGGCGAATTTCGCCCAGCGTTTTTCTGTTGTTAGCCTCTGCTGAATCAATTTCTTGCATACCATAAAAGCAGAAAATTTCTTGATTTTCTGGGACAAATCCGTTTTTCCGGTAGAAGTATAAGTGTAAAGAAAAAACAAAAAACGGAGGCGCAAAAATGAAACACTATTACAAATCCAGCGGCCTGCAGATGTTCTTCACCGGCGCGGCCATCGCAGTCATGTTCATCATTATCCTGTGCGCGGACTCGCTCATCGAGTTCATTCTGTGAGAGGGGGCCGCACCATGGAATTCATCGCACACGTTGATACGAAAACCGTCTTCGGGACGTTTGAAGATCACGATCAGCACGCGCTCGCCTACTCGCAGGAAATCGCGGAAAGCCTTTTTTCGAACGGCATGAAGATTTTCAAGCCTAATGCGATCACACTTAGCGCGCTGAAAATGGTTTTCGCAGGTTCGACGATCTGTGTCTACCGAGAAATCGACGATATCCAGAATGGAACATTCCGGGTCAGATGCTACGATACAACAAACAGTTGGACTGAGAAAATCATGAGCCGAGCAGCCGTGAAGAAATTCTGTCTTGAGAAAATCCGCGCCGAGTTCGCGGAAACGGAAGCAACATAAACAGGAGGGCACGACCATGAAATATAGCGAGATCATCCGAAGCATCGATGAAGTTTTCAGCGACTTCTTCCATGATGAGACCACGACAAACGCACAGGCAGAAAAACTGCGCGAGTTGCAAGACCTGATTCACGAACTGCGCATCAGTCAGGAGGAAACAGCATGAGAAGAAACCAGCACCGCAAAACCTTTGCATTTTTCAATACGGAACAGCAGGCGGCGGCATTCGTCGCCTCCCGCCGCAAGCAGCGTCGCAAAGCACACATGACGCCGTGGCAGTCCGCCGACGGCAGAGAAAACAAGTTTATCGTCTGGTATTACATTTGAGGGAGAACAAAATCATGACCGTTTTCGTAGTGGTTCACCATTGGGGCACGCCCGACAATGAGGGCGTGGAAGTCCTGGGCGTTTTTGAAAAGATCGAGAAAGCCCGCGCGAAGATCGTGGCCGGAGCCGGAGCCATCCGCGCGGCGTACGACGAAGACTTCTGGGATGAGGATATGACATGGGACAAACCATCGGAGATTCACTTAGGCAGAGACGAGAGGGGTTATTCAAACCCTGCCACGATTTACAGTTGGGAGATCGTCCAGCGGGAAGTTGAATAAAAAATACCGGCGCAGCGGTACAAATGTCGCTGTGCCGGTAGATATAGGTGTAAAGAAAACCAAGAAAACAGGAGGTTCACAAAATGAAAACCGCTGGATACTGGCCTTGCAGAAACGAGATCATCGCCGCGCACCTGTCCACCCCGCACAAATACGAGCCGTTCACCGAGCTTTTCGACGTGGACCAGCTCGACGCCATCCTCGACAAATACGGCGTGGACCTTTACCGCGAGTGCTACGCCGACGCGCTGCACGAGGTCACAGAGGCCGCTAACGTCACAACCCATCTTCGCGCCCTGGGTGTTGAGTGCAAGCCGATCTTCACCCCGGACGACTGCCACGTGAACTTTATCGCCGTGTTTTCCCTCGGCAGCACAACCGCCAAGCGCATCAACGAGATTGCCAGCAGAGCCGATCTTTGCGTTCTGTTCCAATGTCCAGTCCACTAACAAAAAACACAAAAATGAATGCAAGTGGGACAAAACGTACTTTCCCTGTAGCAATAAAGGTGTAGAGAAAACCAAGAAAACAGGAGGTTCCATACAATGACACAACTTGAAATCTACCGGAAAATCGTCTATGCTGTTAACGCAGCAGCCGGTTCCAAAAATCCAAAAATGACCATAGTAGCCGAAAGCGAGTTCGGCAGCGCGTATTTCCTTCACGTCAATGTGTCTTCTGCCGAAATCGGGCCGTATGCGCAGTACAAGGATGCGCTGACGATCTACTTCAAAAAGCGCGGTGGCCGCTCAGTCTATGGAATGCGCTTCTATGGTACAAAGCCCGTGGCAATCTTCTCCGGGTGGCAGGAGACAACATGGGAGCAGCCCAGAAGCTTCCTTTGCTTTGACAAGAATATGTTCTACGGTCTGGTTGACAGTTTCCCGAAGGAACAGAAGATTTCCGAAGAATCCGAGCGCGTTCACCTGTCCGAGATTCAGCAGAAGGGTAAGGTCTACAAGGTTGTTAGCATGAACCCGGATGACCCGCAGCCACGCATGATTGTCGAAACATATGAAACTTCCGAACACTTAAAAAAAGCATTTGAGACTTCCGGTGAGTTCCGCAGCGTATCGTGCCGGGCAGAATTGCAGGGCGCGCCGAAGCTCAAGAACTTCTGCGGGCCGATGTATGATGGCGAAGACGAACGTGGCCGCGCTGTTATCCGGTACGAGTCGCAGGAAGTCTACGATATTTTGAGCCTCTAGGTTTTTACGCAGGCTGGGACAAAACCGCTTTCCCCTGTAGATACATAAGTGTAAGCAAACGGCATTCCCGCCCCGGAGGTCACGAGGGCAAGGAGGAGAACGCATGGTAACAACTTACGCCGAATGGAAGAGAGCTATTCTGAAAGAACAGGCCAAACTCAGTGATGTGAGCGAATATCTCAATGCTTCTGGGAAAGAACGGATCTGCGTATTCGATACGCTTGGAAACCTCTCAGATTTCTGTGCCACGCCGGAAGAACTGCTCGACTGGATTGGAACAAAGGAAAATCTTGATGCGGAAGAAATTGAACATCTCGAAAGCAATCATGCGTCTGCTGCGTTGAACGCTCTTCGCAAAATTGTAAGGAAGTAACAAGTTCCCACCCCGGAGGTTACGAGGGCAAGGAGGGACAGCAAATGAATCACATCGATAAAATCGGCCGACGGTACACCGAAGTCGTGGCCGAGTGGATAGCCAAGGGCTATATCATCGATCTTGCTTTCGCACGAAGCGGATGTGAGATCAGCAAGCTCGACATGACGAACGGCGCGGAGTTTGTTCAAATCATGGTCGATAGCTTCGAAGAGTGGGAAAACAATCTTACCGGCGTTGAGATCGTCGTCAGAAAAAGAGTGGACGCCAACAGCCCCTTTAAGACCGCATCCGTGGAGCGGTTTTACCGAGTTGGAGAAAACCGGCAAACCGGTGTTTACTTTGGCAGCTCTGAGGAAGCCACGGCTGCAACCATTATCAGGCGGAAACGTGCTCTGACCAGAGACTGCGACGTCGAAGAGAAGGATATGACCGCCCAGGCAATGGATATTGCGAAGAGAATTATTCGCCGGAAGTTCGGTGTCACTCGCCGGATCACGGAAGCATACGTGAAGGTCACAAGATACGCAAACGGCTACTTTGTCAGCTATCGAGAGCGTACCTATCGGCTGAAATGAAACAAACCAAGGAGGAGAACATGAAGGACTATCCGTACATTCGCGCATATGGGTTATTGCTTGGCTCGTTCCAGTCTTATATCGACAGTGAGGTTGAAAAAGCCAGACAGACCAACGCACCGCAGACCGCAGTTTCTCAGTATCAGGATGGAAGCTGGGCAACTTTCGAAGATATCACGTTTAGTGATACACGCGAGAGAATTGCGGCCATTGTCGCGGAGATGCAGAAGGAAAATGCAGGCGAAATGCCGCCTCAGAGCTGCGAAGGAACGCCGCTTTCCAACGATAAAAAAACGAAAATTCACATCAGCTACTTGGGATACTACGCCAGCAAACTGAGCGAAATCGCAGACAGTCTATCCGACTCGCAGAAAAAATACGATGTTACCGCAGACCGCGATCAAGTAGAACAGATGAAAAGTCAGTTGGAGCGGCTGCAGGCCGTGTTAAACACGCTCCCGCTTGCGTGACAAACCGTGCCTGACCTACCGGGCATACGGGGAGAAAGGTTTTACCATGAAAAAAATTGTCGCTTTGTTTCTTACCGTTATTACTGCCGCTGCCGTCCTCTGTGCAGCACATAAGCCGATCACCACATACGCACATACGGCACTCATCACAGCGCTGGACTATGATACCGACACCGTGACCGTCACCGACTACTCCGGTCTAACGTGGACGTTCTCCGGCTGCGAGGACTACTGCGTCGACGATCTGGTTTCCCTCACCATGTCTGACAACGGAACCAAGGAAACTGTACTGGACGATGAAAGCCTGTCCGCCACCTATGCGGGGTATCTCCCCTATTGGTACATTTATGGCGGCGACGGTTACAGTGTGTTCCATGGTATTGGGAAGGTAGAAAAGTGATGGAACTATGGATCATTTGTCAGAGAACAGCCAGTTGTGACCCACGAACGTCCTGCCCGGTTGCTAGGGTTGAGATTGATTCAGAAAATCTTGACGTTCTGGAAAAATATCTCTTGAAGGTAAATGAGATTGCATTCAAAAAGGCCAGCTATAATAAGTGGTTCAAAAGCAGATGCAATCTTGAAACCCTACCATTTAGGATACTTCGAACAGCATAGAGAAAATCGCAGGGAAGCAAACGCTTCCCTGTTTTTTTTGTTTTTTCATGGGACAAAACAAGATCTGCTGTAGATATAAAACTAAGCGAACAAAAACACTACAGAACATGGAGGAAATCAAAATGTATTACATCATCAACCGCGAGACAGACAAACTTGAGCTTCATTTTTCGAAGGAAGAGTATCAGGCCATGCCGGACGAAACGAAGTCCACGATCAGAAGCAACTTCCTTTTCTCACGTCGTGGCGGCTGCTGGGTAAGCCGTGCAAAGCGTCCGCACCTTTCCTATGTTGAGCGCATAGCGAAAGACCTGGGCGCGGAGTATCAGGGCAAGACCGGAGAAGAACTGACCTTCGAAGAAAAGATGGAACGGCAGGCAGACCGCGCAGCGGACAGGGCGGAGCGCATGGACGCACGATCTGACGCAGCTGCGCAGCGCGGCGAAGCCCTGCAGAAGCCCGTCGAGAATATGCGCGGCGATATCGCGTTCTTCACGCAGCCGAACATCAACACGTCCGCAGGCCGCGCGTTCACCCGGCAGCGCAAGCGCATGTTTGCGGCGTTCGACCGTGGATTCGAAGAGTTCAAAAAATCCGAGTATTATGCGCAGCGGGCGGAAATCGCACGCAGAACAGCAAATCTGGAAAATTCCAAGGATAAGGCATTCTGCGACCGTCGCGTGAAAGATGCACAGAAGAACATCAAGGCCATCCAGAAGAATCTCGACCACTACCATGCCATGCTGGAATGCGACGGAATGGGAGAACAGCAGAAGCGCTTCGATGGTACGCCTATCGAGCGTGCAGAGATCGAGCGCTGGATTGAAGACGCAGAAGAACGTCTGGAATCCGAGATTTCCCGCCTCTGCTATTATCAGTCCTGCATCGACGATCTTGGCGGCGTGCAGTTCAGCAAAGAGAACATCAAGCCGGGCTATGTCGTGAAGATCAAGCATTACAACGACTGCACCGTCCTGCGAACCGGCCCGAAAAACATTATCTATCGCACCCCGAACGGATTCGATCTGACTGCCGCATACGCCGAGATTTTGGAGATCGTCAAAGCCGAGGAAGAGGTAAAGCCGACGCACCCGTTCAAGGTCGGCGAGGAATTCACCGTCAGCACCCTTCAGGCCGGTGCATGGGTTCCGGACACGTGGGAGGTCATCAAAGCCACGGCTGCAACCGTCACGTTGAAAAACCAGGCTACCGGTAAGACCGTCAACAAAAAGCCACGAATCGGTTGGACGAGCAGCGGAGAGAAATGGAAGATTTCAGTCGGTGAATACTCCACAGACATCTGCAAGGACATTGAAAAGTAAAAATATCTACCGGAGGCGGGACAAAGTTCCCGCTTCCGGTAGATACAAAAGCAGAACAGGAAAACCAAGAAAACTGGGAGGTACATAAAATGGGCTGGACTTGGCAGTGTGCGAAATTCTACGATAGAAAGGGCAACATCGACAGAAAAGCGGAGTGTGACGCGCTTTACACCTGGAACAACGAAGAAACCGGAGACAAATGCCGCGTTCTGAAATCCGCAATGGTGGGCGCGACGTGGTACGGCGCTTGTGAGAGAACCAGACCCGGCCAGGAACCATACGTTTTCGCCGGTGTATGCCTGACGAGCGTAGACAGCCGCGAATACTACAACTTTGGTTACAAGGACATGGATGAATCCATGGGGCCGTGTGAACGTGAGTGCCCGGTCTCCATCCTGAAACTGCTCTCCCCGTGCGATTACGAATGGGCGTTGGCATGGCGGGAGGATTGCCGAGACAATGCGGCGAAAAAAGCAGCTGCCAAGAAAGACCCGAACAGCCTGCAAAACCTGCCGCTGGGTGTAAAAATCACCACGCAGAAACGGGGAATCCCACTAGAACTGGAAAAAGCCATCATCCGTGGTCGCAAGCGTCCGGTCTGGGTAGACTGGTCTACAAGGACCTACTATCGTACTGAACAAGTACAGCGCGCTGGGTTTACCATAGCTTAAAATTTCCGTTAGACTCTGGAAAACATAGAAAAACCATGTTAGAATAAGAACAAAAACAGGAAGGAATCATTATGAACATTATCTCTGCATGGGGTAATCCCACAAATCCGGCTTATAATCCGTATGCTGACAACAATGGTGGTGGCTATTGGCAGTATGTTGGGGGTATTGTGGCCGACATAGGTGGTCAGCTCGTCACCGTTGAAGTCGACGATATGTCCTGCGGTGATTTTGGAAGCCGCGTCTACGTCGATGTTCTCGCCGATGGGTTTACCTGGTACGTATGCATCGGAACGATGGACGATGCGTCCATTTATGCGGCAGAGGAAATCGATGCGATTTACACGTCTATTTCCGGTGTCCTTGGTGTCGACGCTGACACCCTCATCCGCGAGGCGATAGATGCTGCTAGTCTTTGCGCAAGGAGTATTGATACCGATGTTTTACAAACCCGGTGAGTACCGAATAAACCAAGAAAACGAATTTGTTTCTGCTTCGACCGGATTGCCGCTGAAACCAGGCGATCTGGTGGCGCTGGAGGCTTTCTGTGACGCGAATGATATTTCACCGATAAAATCCTATGGGAGGAAAATCGTTTCACAGAACCGCGAGGTAGTCGTTGTGGACGGTGTGAAGAAACTGTACAAATCTGCCGTTGTGCGGATTTGAATCAACTTCGTGAGGTCACAAAATAGATTGCAAGCAGGTTGCAAGTTGGTTGCAACATTCCAAGCGGTAATAGGAAAATAGCACGCGAAACGCACGGAAAACACACGAAAAACACACGCAAGTTGTAAGCAAGTTGTAAGCAAGTTATACGCAAGTTACCATTTCCGCGAGGTCACGAAAATGGTTGAGAACCAAGAAAACAAATGAGTATTGGGGCGTGAATACATTGTGTCAAAACCAGAGTTATGAGGAAAAACTAGCGCATTATATGGATTGGGTTAAACCGAGAAAAACGTGTTGGGAGGTAGCAATGTGGAACTATTAGTAATTTTGGTATCGGCATTTATTGTGTTTGTTATAGTTGCTTTTGTCAAAGGTAGTCGTGAAATAGATGAAAGAAATAAAAATCGCACAGAGCGAGAAACTACGCTTTCTAAAAAAATGAGCGCGTTAGAAGAAAGCGGCTTTTCTGTGGACAGAAATATATTTGGAAATGACTTCGATTTTGCGCTTGCAGTGGACAATGAACATTACAAATGGGCTATTGGATACCCAAGCAGTGACGAACCACACATTTTTAATTTCCAAGACCTTATTTCATACGAAATCATACGGAACGGAGAAAAAGTTATATCTGGAAACGCTGGAGATGCCGCTGCTGGTGCCATTCTTTTTGGGACCGCCGGAGCTATCGTTGGAGCATCGTCGAAGAAGACAATCAGCGAAATGTGCCATGATCTGCACATCGAAATCAGGGTAAATGACTTGAATAAGTCGCTTCTAATACTACCTTGTAGCACAGGAGAGATTGCAGTAAACTGTTCAATTTTCCAAGACCGAGTTCAAAAAGCGCACGAAATTCTTTCCATTCTGTCTTACATAAAATCAAATGCAGAGCACACAAACAAAGATATTCCAGACTTCAAAAATGCGTCGGAAGATATCTACGATGAGCTTGAAAAACTGCACGGTTTAAAAGGAAAAGGAATCATCACGGAAGAAGAATTCCAAAAGAAGAAAGAATCATTGCTACAACGTCTTCGATGATTACGTTTTCGATTAAACAAACGGAGCCGCCCAAAACGGGCGGCTCCGTTTGTTTATCTGCAACACTTTTTCAGTCTTTCCACGGGACAAACCGCACATTTGAGGTAGATAACAAGATAGCAAAATTCTTAAATCGTGTATTGACTTTTGCCAGACGTAATGTTATTATATTTATGCCAGACAAAAAGGAGTGATGAAATGTCGGTGGCAAAGAAAGGCCGTCCAACTGACAACCCGCGCCCTCACAAAATCAGCATCCGTATCAACGACGAAAGTGCAAGAATCATCGAAGATTACTGCCAGCAGGAAAGCGTCAATAAAACGGAAGCTATTGAGCGTGGAATAAAGAAGTTGAAAGACGACCTCAAGGAATAAAAATTCCCCGCGCTGCTCTATCTTGGCGGACGGACAGCACGAGGAATCCCCACGACCTCACGGTCGAAGTGTAAATATTCTACTACGCTTCCCGTGAATCGTCAACCAGAATTCACGGGGATTTTTATACCCTTTTTCAGGAATTTCAGAATAGTTCCAAGAACATCAACAAATCCATTGAATTCCGAACATTTCATTCGAAAACGGTATGACCTAATTCATTTGGAGCCTGAATTAAACTGAAATTAGATGGGTATTGCCACCCAACACGATTAAAGGAGAAAGATATGCGCTATTTAGACACGATCAATAACACCAATATTGCAATCAAAGAGTATCAGGGGCAGCGCGTCGTCACGTTCAAGGATGTTGACACCGTACACGGAAGACCAGACGGGACCGCTCGGAAGCGTTTCAGCGACAACCGCGAACACTTTATCGAAGGTGAAGACTTCTTCAAAGTTAAGTGTTCGGAGGTGCGTCCGTTTTTCGGACAGACCCCGCCGAACGGTTTTAACCCCGATGCAGACATTGTTCTCGTGACTGAATCTGGCTACCTCATGCTTGCAAAGTCCTTTACAGACGATAAAGCTTGGCAGGTACAGCGGCAGCTTGTGAAGGGTTACTTCCGGGCAAAAGAAGCCGTGCAGCTCTCCCCTGCCGAACAGCTACTGGCGCAGGCGCAGCTCATGGTCGAGCAGGAGCGTC
>ERZ773147.4059-NODE-4059-length-10493-cov-7.289902_pt1 | contig 10493 bp, 8 predicted proteins | sample MGYA00580851_ERZ773147 | MGnify/ENA primary metagenome ERZ773147 (study PRJEB29015, sample SAMEA2737818) | human gut metagenome | biome: human gut; feature: human-associated habitat; material: faeces | place: China | collected 2012 ... | reverse complement strand
AGTTGGCAAAGCCCGTGATCGGCACGAGCGTGCCGGCCCCGGCAAAGCGCGCGATATCGTCGTACAGCCCCAGTCCTGTGAGCAGCGCGCCGAGAAAAACGAGCGAGATCGAAACCGCCGTCCCGGCGCTTTCCGTGTCCAGCCCGAGAGAGATAAAGAGCGCGCGCAGCCCCTCGCCCCCGGCGCAGATGAGCCCGCCGACGAGAAAGGCGCGCAGCATGTCCATGCCGAGCGGCGAGCGCGGCTGCTTCTTTTTTATATATTCATTGTATTCTTCGTTCGTCATATTCATAAAAAATCGCCTCCCATGGGAGTATTCCCGCGGGAGGCGACCGTATGCGTTTAAATTATTATATAATCAAATGTTTTCCTGCCCGAAGATCTCGCGGCCCATGAGCACGCCCATGACGGAGGCCATCATCCGCCCGCGCGTCCAGCCGGACGAATCGCCGGGGCAGTGCAGACGGCGGATGTTCGTGTTGAGATCGGCGTCCATCTTCACGCGGTTGGAGCAGAGCAGCGTTTCGTGCGAGGCAAAGCCCGGCACGACCGGATCGCGTTTCAACGAAAGAGGCTTTTTCCGCAAGCTATGCGCTCGATCAGCGGCCGGAACGGAACGCTCCCGCCGCCGATAAGACTGCAGGGACAGCGCGCAGGAAGGAGAAAAGGACGGTACAGCCGAAGCAGAACCGTCCTTTCGATCGGAGATAAGGCAGGTATGGCGCTATCCTTTTTTCCCGGCAATCACTTCCGCGATTTCTGCTGCGCCCCGGGGTGCTCCGTTTCCCGCCGTCTTTGGTACTCCTCCAGAAACCGATCCAGATAGACCTTGTTGACGGTGGCGGAGATCGTGTTGCGAAGCAGATCCTTTGCGTCGGACTGCGTTTCACCAAGACCTTCCCGCGCAGGAGCTATCCCGAACGCCGCGCCGAGCATATTTTCAAATTCGTCGCAGAAATAGTCGTAGGCGATCGGAAGGGGATAGCTGTCCTCCTGTATGCTGAACATCAGCCGAAGCCCCTCCAGCGGGACAACGGGTTTGACCACAGCGATAAACAAAAGCCGCGCTAGGTGCTCCGATGGGTATGTCTTTTTTATTGGCGCGGGGATCAGGCTCTGCTTGACGTAATTGCTCACCATGGAGCTTGTCAACTCCGGCTCCCCCAGCGGTGCAAGATGGGCGTTGACATATCGCACCACCTGCTCCAGATATAGCCCTACATTCGGGATCTGGGCATAGCGCGGCAGACGGAAACTTTCCATATCCTCGATCATTCTCTTCACTTCCTGTTCCATGCTGCCATTATATACGGTTCGCACGGAAAGCACAACGGTTTTGCGAAAATTCTTTAACGGTTTTTTAAAAGCCGTTGACGGAATGATAAAAATCTGATAGAATCCACCCGATCGGCTTTTCAAAACCGGATAAAACGCTTTCTGCGATTCGGAGGACACACAATGAACCAGTTTCGTATTGCGGCAGATTCCAGCTGCAATCTTCTTACGCTGAACGGAGCGGACTTCGTCAGCGTTCCGCTTACTATACGCACCGAAACCGAAGAGTTCCGGGATGATGCTTCTCTGGATGTTGACGCGATGGTCAGCACGCTCCGCAGCACAAGGGGCCAATCCTACAGCGCATGTCCGAATGTCGCGGACTGGGAAAGCGCTTTCGGCGAGAGCGGCGACGTGATCGCGTTTACCATTACAAGCAGTCTGTCGGGCAGCTATAACGCCGCCTGCGCGGCGGGGAAAAACTGCACGGAGCGCAACCCTGCCCGGCGTATCCATGTGGTGGACACCCTTTCCGCCGGGCCTGAGATCACCCTCCTCCTTGAGAAAGCGCTTTCCGAGCAAAGCTCCGGCGCCGGCTTTGACGAGGTATGCGAAAATCTGAAGGCATATCAAAGACGCACCCACCTGCTTTTCGCCTTGGAATCCATGCATAACCTTGCGCAGAACGGCCGGATCAGCAGACTCACGGCAACGATGGCGGGCGTCCTTGGGATCCGCGCCGCCGGACAGGCCAGCGCCGAGGGAACGCTGGAGATGCTCGGAAAATGCCGGGGAGGGCGAAAGACGCAGCATTTCATGCTGTGCGAAATGGAGCGGCTCGGCTACGGGGGAGGAAGCGTCCGGATCGGTCATTGCCAGAACGAGGCGTTCGCGCAGGAGCTCTGCACCGAGATCCGGCAGCGCTTTCCGGCGGCGGATGTGAGATGCGATCCTCTGCGGGGACTGTGCAGCTATTATGCCGAGCGCGGCGGGATCATGCTGGGGTTTGAGACCTGAAAAACGAGTGGAATAAACAAGTGCCGCACCGTTGTCAAAACGGTGCGGCACATTCATTATATGTAATAATATGGCTCCGACGGCGCGGGCGCGGCTATCACGCGCCTGCCGCGGCCGTGCCGGAAAATGCAACGCGGGACAAGCCGTGCGGCAAACGCCGTTACTCTTCCGACAGATCGGCGACCAGCTTGGTGTTGCTGACTGCCAGCGCAAGCTGGAGCTTGTTTTCCAGCCCGGTTTTCTGCAGCATATTCGCCACATGGAATTTGACCGTTGACATCTCGCAGCCCATCTCTGCTGCGATGCGCGTATAGGAGAGGCCGCGCAGCAGATGCCGCAGCACCTTCATCTCCGTTTTGGTAAATTCCGTGCTTTTTGCCATGCCGATCTCTACCGTGGGCGGTGCGTCCGGAAAGACACGCTCGCCGGCCATCGTCCGGCGGACGACCTCCATCAGGCGGTTTTTTGCGGAATCCTTATACCACAGACTGTCCGCCCCCGCCGACTTTGCTTCCTCCAAAACCGCGCCGTCAAGCAGCGAGGTCACTACAACGATTTTTATCTGCGGACGCTCGGCTTTGATCTGACGGACGGCAACCAATCCGTTTTCCCGGTGCTCCGTCTGCACGTCCATCAAAACGAGATCGACGGGGCTTGCTCTGCACACCTCAACGGCCTGCTTCGCGCCGGGAATGGACGCGACGATCTGATTCCCGTCCTCCGCAAGGAAATAGCTTTCCAGCAAGCTTCGGATCATGGTCTGGTCTTCAACGATCACCACTCTCATGCGCTGTTTCCTCCTTTTCCGGCAGACTGAGCATAAGCGAGAAGCGGGGTAAGCTCTGTATCTCCATTCTGCCGCCAGCCTCTTCCACATGGTGACGCAGCATGGATAGACCGCCGCCCTCCGTGATTTTCTCCTTCGGTGCAGCGCCGTTGTTGGTAAGAAAAACGTCGGTGCGGCCGCACATCGGCTGAAAGCGTACATATAGCTCCGTGCCGCCGGCATGACGGGCGCAGTTGGCCGCGCATTCCCGAATTGCCAGCGAGACCGTCTCGCAGAAACTCCGCGATTCCGGCGGCTTTCCTTCCGTCAGGACCCGGACGCCCATCTCCGCGGCGCGCCGGACGGCCACCTTCATCGGTTCGGGCGAAGCCGTTATCCGGTTGGAGCGGTAAAGCACCGCGATGGACTGTTCCCACAACGCCGCGCTTGCGCGAAGCTCTTCCAACCCGGCCCGCCGGATCAGCGCGCGGCGCACGGCAAGGATGCTGTGACCGATATCGTCATGCACACGCAGCTTCATGGCAAGGGTCTCTTCCTGCCGGATGATCTCCGGCATCTGCTCAAACAGCCTTCGCATCCGCTCATTCGCTTCCGCGAGCTTTGCGCTTTCCTCCTGCAGATGCTTCTGCCGCCACATAAGCTCCGTGACATCCGCGGCGGTGACCTGCGTATAAGTAAGCCCCGCCGCTGTTTTGATGCTTTCCTCCGCAAAGCGCAGCTCCGTGCCGTCGGAAAACCGGAAAATATAAAGCTGTGGATCCAGACAGCGGACGGTTGGCGGCGGTGAGCGCAGGGCGTCATGCAGCTCCGCAAGCGTCTGAATGCCGCCTTTGCGCAGCTGGCTTGCTATGGCAAGCATTCGGTGGTTAATAAGCCGTACCACGCCGTTTTTATCAAAAAAGCAGACCGCAATGGGCAGACTGTCAAAGCTCTCTTTGATCCTGTCCATATGCTTTTATTTCCCTCCCGATTTCTCCACCCGGAGCATGACATATTGCAGGCCGTCCTCATCCTCTTCCCATTCAAGCGCGGGGAATGGATCTTTCAGATGGCGGAGGGGAGCCTCGCCGGAAATACATAGATTCATATGCAGCGCTTCGCCGACCTCTATGGAAACCAGCAGCGAGCGCAGCGATTCAAGCTCTGCTTCCACAACCGCTTCAAAAAGGGAATAGGCCGCCGTTGCCTGCTCAATGGAGAGCTGCCCGTCCCCCTTGATGAGCGCTGAGCACTCCGCGCCGTACAGGCAGAGATTTTCCGCAGACTCGTTCAGGCAGAGCCGCAGCTCCTGCACGGAAATTGACCCGCGCTGCACGCCGACAAAAATCAGGTTGTTTCTCCGTTTAATATAGGTTCCGATGACGATGATCTGTCCGAGCAGACGCTCTGCCCGCGCCGGGTCATCCGTTTTTTTCAGCTCAGTCAGCCGCTCCTGCAGCATGGCGATCTGCCGGGCGGTCTGCGCCTCCATCATGTCATAGAGACGGTTTTCTTCCGTCAGCTTTAAAAGTCTTGCGTGCTGCGCGTTCTCCGCTGCCAAAACGTCGCCTACATCGCGAAGCTCGTCGCACGTCAGCTCCAGCTCCTGCCGGAGCTGATTCAGCTCCGAAACGTCTTCCTTCCAGAACGCCCAGCCGCGGCGCAGCTTATGGCGCTTTAAAAGCGTGTCATCGTCGAGCTGCACGGTATCCTGCGTTATCTGCCGCAGCTCACTTTGCGGAAGCGGCGGCCGCATCGTAGCGGATGCGTGCTTCGTGCAAAAAGTTTCATCCGTGATCTGCACAGGCAGCGTTGTCGCTTCCAGAAGCTCATCGTATCCGCGGTTGGACTGGATGAGTCCGCATTGGATGCAGCTTTCAAAAATGCCGGTAAACATCAGGCACTGGGCGACCGTCATGTCTCCCGCCAGCACCCAGACCCAATGGATCTTTTCGGCATACGCATAAACGTATGCCAGCGAAAGCGCAAACGGCACCAGCGGCAGCCAGCGGACTCTCTTCGTGTGCGGGATACGGCATTTTGTCACGATCATAAAAAGCGAGAGCGCCGCACAAAAGAGCTCCCAGCCGAGCACGAAGAAATATCCTCTCTCATAACGGTACGCGGCGTCCGACAAAATGCCGGACGGAAAGGAAAACACCCGCTGATGCAGATCGTTTGTTAAAACGAGCAGCAGGAGCAGCACCGTCGGCACATACAACAGTTTTGTCCACCGCGGCAAATGAAAGTCCTCCGGCTTTCCCAGCGACTGGGAGACGAATACCGAGAGCATGGGGATAAAGAGGATCGGGACATAGTAAAAATACCAGAGCCAGCGCTCCGCATCTGTATTGGCAATGGAAAACTTGATCGAGCGCAGGAGAAGCCACAGCACCATCAGCATCGAAATCGCCAGCAAATAGCGCTGCACCTGCGTCTGCACAATGCGGACCCGGACAGAGTGACACCATGCGCACAGCAGGAAGATATAAATTCCGCTGCGCAAATGGTTATAAACCGGAGAATGGAGCACCGTTCGGCTGGCATAACGAAGCCACATGGCAAGCGCGATAAGCCCCAGCGCGGCAAGCGCATACAAAAGGCTCTTTTTTGTCGCTTTACTCATTCCGTGCTCCTTTCGGCTCCACGCATTCAAATGCAGTATATCATGCAGACAGGAAAAGAGCAATGTGGTTTTGGACGCTTTGCGGAGAGCGGGAAGGGGATATGGCCCGGAACAAAAAATAAATGCAAACCCTATCCAATCGGCGGGTGCGCGAGAGAAGACGATCGGCTAATATATAGTTGAAGCACTCTAAAAAGGGAAAGGCGGTGGAGAAGCACAGATGCGAAGAATCGTGCTGGATTTGCAGGGCGGCCTTTTGGCAGAGGCAGTCATGCAGGTGCTTGCGGGATACGATCCGGACTTCATCGTCTATCGCTCTTCAAAACCGGAGGATACGCTTGCGCTTTGCCGAAGCTGCCATGCCAATGTGCTGGTGATGGAGGTCATCCGACAGGGCATCTGGAAGCTGAGCGAGCGGCTCAGACTCTGCAGCGCGGTAAAAAACCTCGGGTGGGACTGCAAGGTTCTCCTCCTGGTGGATGAGAACGCGGACGAACAGCTTGCCGCCGAGGTGCGGCAGACGGTGAAGGATCAGCTGGCCGATGATTTTATCTATGCGTCGGTGTCGCCAACGTATCTCGCGGGCGTGATCGACATACTTTGAAAGGAACGGTGAAAGATGAAAAAGCTCCTGCGATTTATTCCGGCGCTCGCGCTCGCGGCGGCGCTGCTCACGGTCACGGCACTTGCATGCTCGCCGGACGACAATAATCCGGAACATCATGAAAACGTTATACAGACCGATGAGAAAAAGCCAACCTGCCTGCAGGGAGGATACTACGAACTGAAATGTACCGTCTGCGGGTGGAGCCGCGTCTTTTCCATCGGCGACATCGTGCCCCACGAATTCGGGCCGTGGGAGATCGTTAAAGAGCCCACCTGCACAAAAGCCGGCGAGAAGCGAGCCTATTGCAGTACATGCAACAAGTGGTATCCAGAGCTCGTGCCGGCAACGGGCCACAGCTGGTATAAGTACTATACAAAAGAGCCTACCTGCACCACGGCAGGAGAATACTACACCTACTGTCACAATTGCAGCGCGAGCCAGGGGCGCTCCACAGAACCTGCCACGGGTCACTTTTGGGTCGTCTGGAAGCGAGTATTTGCTACATGCACCACGCCGGGATATACCGAATTTATCTGCGACGACTGCGGCGCGGATGGGGGGACCACCACGACGCCCGCCAAGGGACACAGCTTCGGCGCGTGGTTCACCACAACGCAGGCCACCTGCACGGAGGAAGGCATGCAGAAGCGGGAGTGCGCAACCTGCGGCGCGACGGAGAGCCGCGGCATCCCCAAGACGGGACATAAATTCGGCGCGTGGTTCACTACAACGCAGGCCACCTGCATGGAGGAAGGCATGCAGAAGCGGGAGTGCGCAACCTGCGGCGTGACGGAGAGCCGCGGAATCCCCAAGACGGAACACGCCTGGAACGAAGGGACGATCGTCCTGGCGCCGACGACGGAGCAGGAGGGCGTTAAGGAATGGGTGTGCACGGCGTGCGGCATGGTGCGCACAAGACCGATCCCCAAGCTCACGTCGGGAGGGACGACCGCCGCGCCGGCTGCCTCGCCCACGGCCGCGCCGACGGACACGCCCGCGGCATCGACCGACGCGCCCGCCGCCGAAACGGCGGATAAGAACGGCAAGGGCGCGAAGACCGGCGGCAAGGGCGAGAAGCCCGGCACCGGCGAAACTCCTGCCGGGCCGGACGACGCGCAGAAAAACCAAAAGGGCGATGCGCCCGAAAAGGCGGAAAAAAGCGGCTCCTCCGTGGGGAGAATTCTCCTGCTCACGCTTCTGCCGCTGCTTTTGATCGCCGCCGCCGTCGTCGTGCTCCTGCTCGTCCGGAAAAAGAAGGCTCGGCAGGACTGACCGGCGCTCCGCCCCGGGGCGGACAAAAAAACAGCATTATCATTATGAAAAGCAAACATAAAGGAGATCAAAACATATGGGACTGTTTGACAAGAAATATTGCAGCATCTGCGGCGAAAAGATCGGCTTTCTCAGCAACCGTAAGCTGGAGGACGGCAACCTCTGCAAAAATTGCTCCGCGAAGCTCTCACCCTGGTTTTCCGACCGGCGCAGCAGCACCGTGGAGGAGATCCGCGAGCAGCTTGCCTACCGTGAGGAAAACCGCAATGCCGTTGCGGCGCTCCATGTGACGCGCAGCTACGGTGAGGATATGAAGGTGCTTATCGACGAGGACGCCGGAAAATTCATCGTCACGCGCGCGCGGAACTATACCGACGCCAACCCCGACGTGATCGATTTCTCGCAGGTGACCGGCGTCGATCTCGACATCGACGAGGAGCGCAGCGAGGAATATACCACCGACAAGGAGAATAAGCGCGTAAGCTATAATCCCCCGCGATACACGTTCAGCTATGACTTTTATGTTGTGATCCGCGTGAACCACAGGTATTTTGACGAAATGCGTTTCAAGCTGAACAGCTCAAGCGTTGAGACGACGCCCTCCGGCGGCGTGCCGCTTGTGCGCAAGCCGAACCCGATCCTTAACCACGATTACAAAGAGTATGCGGCGATGGGTCAGGAGATCAAAAACACTCTCACCGAGGCGCGGCAGCGTGTCCGCGACGAGGCCGCGGCAGCCGCCGCGCCCAAAATGGCGGTCACCTGCCCCTTCTGCGGAGCGACGACCATGCCGGATGCCAACGGCTGCTGCGAATACTGCGGCGGCGCGTTAAACGGCTGAGCCGCCCGCAGGTAAACCGCAAAAGGAACAAAAGCAAGAAGAACGGCCCACACCCCAAACGTCGATTTTCAGAAAGGAGAAAATTATGGCAGACTTTGCAGGCACCATGAAAGAGGCAGCATTCGCAACCAGTCCCCGTGAATTTGATCTCTCCTATTCCACCACGCTTGAGGAGATCTTCGACAAACTCAATGCCCGCAGAACCGCGTTCCAGATGCCGTTTCAGATCAAGGGCGGCGTCGCCGGGCAGCGCATCGTGTTTGAAAAAGAGCCGAATCTGGATGTCACTCTCTGGCTTTATCTCTCTAACGGCACGCACATCCGTATCCAGCCGGTCATTTCAGAGGCCAAGGCGTCGGTCGGCGGCATGCGCGTTGACAAGAACAGCGCTCTGCGCAAGGGCGTGAAGGGCGCAACGATCGGTCTCGCCACAGATCGCGGCGGCTACATTGACGCCGTGACCGACGCGGTACAGAAGATCCTCAACGGCGAGCCGGTCGCGGATTACATTCCGCCCGCAGTTCCCGTCGGCGCGGAGCCGCCGAAGAGCTGGCTTACCACGCTGCTCCTCTGCATCTTCTGCGGCGGGCTCGGCATCCACCGCTTCTATGTCGGCAAGATCGGCACCGGCATACTGTTTCTGCTTACCGCCGGGGTTTTCGGCATCGGAGTGATCGTCGATCTTATCAAGATCGCCACAGGAAAGTTCACAGACAAATACGGAAACGTCATTGTGAAGGATACGTAAAGGAGATTGACATGAGCAAAACCATGACCCGCTTTTTGAGCCTGCTGCTCATCGCTGTGCTGGCAATAAGTCTCTGCGGCTGCGGCGGCGAGGGAAAAAAGACAGAGTCCAACCAAATCAAGCTGGAAGACTATGAGCTCCTCTATAAGGACGCGTGCATCATGACCGATTCCGACGGGAACGATGCCGTTGTTCTGACGCTGGACTTTACAAACAACAGCAAGGAATCGGCGTCGTACATCTGGAGCATCAATGAAACGCTTGTGCAGAACGGCGAGGAGCTGGAGGTCGCTGCCGTTATCACCGATTACGTCTCCTTCGCTACGGCGGTTGACAAACAGTTTGAGGATGTCGCGCCGGGCGAAACGCTTGAGGTACAAACGGCCTATGTGCTGAAGGATGCGGCTGCCCCGATAAAAGTGACGTTTGAGCAGCTGTTCGGCAAGAAAAACGGCACGATCACCATCGACCCGGCTGCGCTCAGCCGGGAAACGTCCGCCGATTCGACGGGCAGCACAAACACCGCCCTTCCCGCTCCGACGGGTGATGCGCTGCTTGACTGGTGGAACGGCGCGTGGTATGGCTGGTGGACGATGACCGGCTGCTCGGGCTCTTACGAGAGCATGGCGGGACAGTGGTGGGACGCCTGCGCTGTCATCGATATCGGCTCGGACTATACGGGTACCGTCACGATCTGGGATGAGGACTACTCGAGAGCCGATCCGATGTCGCAGGCGACGGTCACGCTGAACAGCGCCGGTGTCGGAGAGCACGGTACCGTGATGTCGGAGAGCGGCTATTTCACGAATCTGCCGTTGGAGCATGCCGACTGGATCGTTGATCCCGCGATCAACAGCCGCTTCCCCGATGTTGAAAACATGATCTGCATTGAGGGCTGGTATGAAGACGGCGACGACGAGTTTTACTACGAGGTTTATCTGCGCCCATGGGGGCAGCTCTGGGATGACTTTGCTGCCGACTATCCCGACGACGTCCCCTATTATTATGACGACTGGTATCTCCCGCTCGTGGAGGCCGGCAGCGCCATGCCGGATGTGGTCGGCGGCGAGGCCGTTCCTTCCGGCTCCGGCGGAACGGATGCGATGACCCAGACGCCCAACTCGGCGGACGCGCCCGCTGCGCCCACCGCCGCGGACGTATCCGGCGGAGACGGCATCGTGACGGAGGAGCAGGTGCAGAAGGGCTACGTCTGGATGAACGAGGTCAATAATAATATTTTTGACGCAACCTATGATGATATCGTTGCCTACTTCGGCGTGGAAGGCCAGTTCGTCAAGGAAGAGTACAGCGACCACATGAAGGCAAACTACCGCTACTACA
>ERZ773147.4055-NODE-4055-length-10500-cov-3.157683_pt1 | contig 10500 bp, 7 predicted proteins | sample MGYA00580851_ERZ773147 | MGnify/ENA primary metagenome ERZ773147 (study PRJEB29015, sample SAMEA2737818) | human gut metagenome | biome: human gut; feature: human-associated habitat; material: faeces | place: China | collected 2012 ... | reverse complement strand
CCTTGAGCGGGGGTTTTCAGGGGGCAGCGCCCCCTGAAGGGCCGTTGCACGAAAACGAGGAACTTGAGGGGCTTTGGCCCCGCTCCCTCCGTTCTTCCTGCAGCGGCCCTTTTCTTTGGCACAGGATATGCGAAGAAGGGGGAAACAAAATGGCGACTTATCATCGGGTCATTTTGAAGTTGAGCGGCGAAGCGCTGGGCGTGGACGGACATGGCTTCTGCCATGAAAAATTTGAAGAGGCCGCGCGGATGCTCATCGACGTGCAGAAAACCGGCGTGGAGCTGGCCGTGGTCATCGGCGGTGGCAACGTGTGGCGCGGCCGCCGGGGCGCCGCCATGCGCATGGGCACCGTGGCCGCCGATCAGATGGGGATGCTGGGCACCCTGCAGAACTGCCTGTATATGCGGGATACGCTGGAACATCTGGGCGCGAAGGCTGCGGTCATGAGCGCACTGGAAATGCCCCGGATCGCCGAAACCTATCATACCGTCGCCGCGATGGAAAAGCTCCGTCAGGGCCAGATCCTGTTGCTGAGCTGCGGCATTGGAAACCCCTGCTTCACCACCGATACCTGCGTGGCCCTGCGCGCCATCGAACTGGAATGCGACGCGGTGCTCATGGCCAAGAATATCGATGGCGTGTATACCGCCGACCCTCACGTAGACCCCAGCGCCACCCTGATTTCCGATATTTCCTATGGCGAAGCCGCCGAACGGGGCCTGAAGGTGATGGACGCGACCGCGTTCATCCTGCTGCGGGATAATCATGTGCCGCAGGTGCGCGTGTTCGGGTTGGAGCCTCCCACCAATATTCTGCGGGTGCTGGAGGGCGACCCCATGGGCACGGTGCTGCATCCCTGACCCCGAAAGAAAAAGGAGAAACGAAGAATGGACACCAAGCAAAGCCTTGCTAATGTGATCACCGAGGCCATCGAGGCCTGTTACCCCGGGGTGGACGGCCTGCCGGATGCGTCTGCGATCGCCGACATGTTGGAAATTCCCCCGCAAAAAGAAATGGGCGATTACGCCTTCCCCTGCTTTAAACTGAGCCGCGCCCTGCACATGGGCCCGCCCCAGATCGCCGGAAATCTGGCGGGAGCCATTTCCGCCGGGCGCCTGTGCGAAGCCAAGCAGCAGGGCGGCTACCTGAATTTTTTCCTCAACCGGGATAATTTCGCCCGGGAAACGCTGGAAACTGTACTGTCCGCCGGGGAAAACTACGGCGCGGGGCAGGAAGGCGCGGGAAAGACCATCTGCCTGGACTATTCCTCCATCAATATCGCCAAGCGGTTCCATATCGGCCATCTGAGCACCACCATGCTGGGCCACAGTCTGGCACGTATCTACCGCTTCCTCGGCTATAAGACGGTCAGCATCAACCATTTGGGCGACTGGGGAACCCAGTTCGGCAAGCTGATTTATGCCTACAAGACCTGGGGCAGCCGGGAAGAGGTGGAAGCCAAGGGCGTGCCAGAGCTGACCCGCCTGTATGTGAAATTCCATGAGGAAGCGGAGCAGCACCCCGAGCTGGAAGACGAGGGACGCCGCTGGTTCAAGGCCATCGAGGACGGCAACGCGGAGGCGCTGGAACTGTTCAACTGGTTCAAGGAGCTGACCCTGCGGGACGCCAAGCCCGTTTACGACCTGCTGGGCGTGCAGTTCGACAGCTACAACGGCGAGAGCTTCTACGTGGACAAGACCGACCGCGTGGTGGAGGAGCTGCGGGAGAAGAATCTGCTGACCATTTCCGACGGCGCTTCCGTGGTAGACTTGGACGAGGAAAAGAGCGGAATGCCCCCCTGCCTGATCCTGAAAAAGGACGGCACCACGATCTACGCTACCCGCGATATCGCCGCCGCCCTGTACCGTAAGGAGACCTATGATTTCGATAAGTGCCTGTACGTGGTAGCCTATCAGCAGGATCTCCACTTCCGCCAGTGGTTCAAGGTCATCGAAAAGATGGGCTATCCGTGGTATAAGGATTTGGTTCACGTGGCCTTCGGCATGATTTCCTATGAGGGCCAGAGCCTGTCCACCCGGAAGGGACATGTGCTCTTTTTGGAGGACGTGCTCAACATGGCCATCGAGAAGGCTCGGGCCATTATCGAGGAAAAGAGCCCCAATCTGGAAAACAAGGACGAAGTGGCCCGGCAGGTGGGCGTGGGCGCAGTGGTCTATGCTGACCTGCAGAACAGCCGCATCAAGGATATCGATTTCAGCTGGGATCGCGTGCTGAGTTTCGACGGCGAAACCGGCCCCTATGTGCAGTACACCCATGCCCGCTGCTGCAGCGCGCTGCGCAAGGCCGAAGGGCTGGAACCCGCCGAGCCGGATTACAGCGCCCTGTCCGACGATTATGCGCAGGAGCTGCTGCGGCAGCTGAGCCGCTTCCCCGAAACAGTGCGGGAGGCTGCCAACCGTTACGAGCCCAGCATCATCACCCGGGCCGTTACCGAGCTGTGCAAGGCCTACAACAAGTTCTACTATGAAAACCGCATCATCGTGGACGAGGCCCCCGTGCGGGAGGCCCGCATCCGCCTGACCAAAGCGGTGAAGAATACCATCAAGACCGGTCTGTATCTGATTGGTATCGAAGCGCCGGAGCGGATGTAAAATGCTGCTGACCAGTACGAAAAATCCGGTGGTGCAGTCCGCCAAGGCGCTGCTGACCGCCAAAGGCCGCCGGGAGCAGGACGCGTTTCTCTGCGACGGCGAGCACATGACCGGCGAAGCCCTACGGGCTTGCCCGGAAAAGGTCTCCGCCCTGTTTGTGGAGGACGGCCAGCAGGAGCGGTTCGCCCCGTTGCTGGCGCTGGCCCGGCAGACGGAATGCGCGGTCTACGAAGTGAGCGCGGCGGTGCTGGAAACCATTTCGCAGGTGAAAACGCCGCAGGGAATCGCCGCCGTCTGCGGTCTGCCGAAACCCTGTCCGCTGGAACGGCAGGGACAAAAGCTGCTCCTGATGGAAAACGTGCAGGACCCCGGCAACGTGGGCACCATCCTGCGGACGCTGGACGCGGCGGGCTTTGACGGCTGCATCCTGACCCCGGGCTGCGCCGATCCCTTCGCCCCCAAAACCATGCGGGCCACTATGGGAAGCCTGTTCCGGGTGCCCATGACCTTTGTGGAAGATGGGGCGGAGGCGGCCCGCTGGCTGCGGACGAACGGCTGGGCCGTCATCGGCGCGGAGCTGCGCGGCCAGCCCTTCTATCAGCGGGGTACCCGCCCGGACAAGCTCTGTGTGCTTATCGGCAACGAAGGCGCGGGGCTGACGGAGGAAATTCTCGCCCAGTGCAGCTTCCGCTATAAGCTGCCCATGCGGGGCGGAGCGGAAAGCCTGAACGCGGGTATCGCCGCGGCGGTCATGATGTATGATTTGATGAATCGGTAAAGCCAAAACGAGGGACTGCTTTCCTGAAACGGAGAAGCAGTCCCTCGTTTTTTGTCTTTATTCGTCGAAGGAAGAAAAGGTGATCTCATCCCCATCGTAGGAGACGGCGTATACACCCACGGGTTCCGGCCAGCCGCACTGTTCCTCCAAGCCCAGCGCCTCGTCGATCTGCTCCCAGTACAGGTAGTCGTCGATGCGCAGGAACAGGAAGTCGCAGCGGTTTTCCCGCAGCAGCCGGTAAATGTTGTCGGCGGTCAGCTCGCCCAGACGGTCGTAATCCTCCACGGGATACTGGACGATGTGCATCCGCATGGGCAGGGCAAAATATTGATAGGCGTGGGTCTTGCCGCTGCTGCTCTTGATCTCCGCGGATGCATAGCTGCAGTCGATCAGCAGGGCGTGGCGGTTGGCGTATTCCTCAAAGGGAAAGGAGTCCAGCTCGTCTTCGTAGTATTCGATGGCAAAGGGGCGAAGGAAGCCTTCGTCGTTCTGGACGGGCAACTGGGCGGCGAAGGCCTCTGGCGGCTGGATCAGCAGCATCAGGGGCAGGATCGCCGCTACCGGCCAGTGGGCGGGCAGCTTCGCCGGGAAACGCCAGGCCTCGTCCTGCCCCGCCAGCAGGCGGATCAGCAGAAACCCGAAGAACAGCAGTACCGGCGTCAGGGCGGTGTTCATGTAGTTCAGCGCCACGGCGGCGATCTCCTCCTGCACCACGAAACCAGCAATCAGCCCAACGGTGTAGCACACCGCGGCTACGGCCATGGCCAGCAGCGCGCCCAGCGTTCGCCGACGCTGGGCCTTGGGCTGGAATGCCGCCAGCACGATCACCAGTACCACGCCTGCCAGCAGCCACGGGTAAGCGCTGTGCCAGAGAGAATCGCCGAACTGAGCGACCAACGGCTGCAACCGCGCCCAAAGCCCGCTGCTCAGAGAACCCATCAATTCGCCGGTGCGGGGATTGCCGCCCAGCAGACTGGCGAGGGAGGGCGCACTGACACTGGAAACGGCAGGGGTCAGCCCGTAGGCGGCTTTCGCCAGCTCCGCCTGTTCATAGGCCAGCTGGGAATGATAGTGGTACAAAATCGACCATGAGAAATGCACGATGACCGGCAGGAGCACGGCCAGCCAGCTCATCCAGCACAGCGCCCGGACGGGCTGGCCGGATCTTTTCACGCCGGGGATGGAAAACAGCATGGACGCGCCGATGACCAGCGCGAACAACAGGCCGGAATAGATCTTCATGCCGGTCAACACCGCCGCGGCGCACAGGGAGGGCAGCCACGAGGCGGGCCGGTCGTCCCTGCGGAAGAACAGGCACAGGAACCCAGCCGTCAGCAGCGCCGCCATGGGGCCGTCACCCCTGGTGGAAAAGACGGTCAGCCCAAAGGCCGAGAACAGATAGGCCAGCACGGCCCCGGTCAGCGCCGGGAGCCATGTGCCTTCCAGCAGGTCGCCCATCGCCATACAGGCGGCCAGAATTGCCGAAGTGATCACCATCAGAAGCCCTGCGTCCTGCCAGCCGAAGACCTGCACCACACAGTATTGCAGCGCCGCCAGCATGGGGAAATAGTCGGTGTGGCTCATGTTGGTATCCATGTGGATGGGGAAACGCCTGTCGGTGTACAGCTCCCGGACGATGCGCATCCAGTAGGAATAGGAGTCATGATCGGTGATCAGCACGTCCTTCAGCGCAAGGAAACACCCGGTGCACAAAAGCAGCCAGATCAGCAGGGAAGGCCGCAGCACCCGCTGCCGAAGTTGCCGCTTGTTCAAAAGCAGCAGCACCAGTCCCACCGCCAGCGCGGCCAGACCGCCCGCCATGAGAAAATAGGCCGTCACCTGCCGCAGCGGCAGCACGATCACGCCGAGATAGGCCGTCAGCAGCATCCCGCATACGGCGCACAGCAGCGCCTGGCCCAGCCTCAGCGGGCGCACCAGCGCCATCCACGCCAGCGCCCAGCCCAGCAGCGAGGCAAAATACCATCCATCTGTCATTGCATTCCGTTCCCTTCTGGTGAGATAGGAAAAAGGGACTGCGCAGCCGCGCAGTCCCCCAGAGAATAGGGCCTTAGTTCCCGTTCGTAGCGGTCAGCAGTTCGATCACGCTGGAGGGCAGTTTGCTCAGCACGGTGTAGAGCACCTGCGTGGCGTTGGTGCTGATGGAGGTAAGATACTCGGTCAGTTCATCATCGCTCATCTGCAGGGGCTGCACGGCGTTTTCCGCGGTGGCGGATTCGATGGCCTTCAGGGCGTTGTCATCCGCGTTTTCGGAGGTGGTCACCCGCAGCGAGAACAGCGGGCGCTCGGAAGCGGCCAGCTCCGTAATGGCCACGGCGTTCTCCCGGGCGTACAGGGAGACAAGCCGCTCGGTCTGATCGCCCTCGGTGCTGCCGCTATAGGTGAAGGTGATCTGGTTTTCGTCCGCCAGCATGGCCAGCCAGCCGTCGGCTTTGCTGTCCGCGCTGTTCAGCACGCCCTTGACGGTCAGGATGGGTTCTTCTTTGCCATCGTCCACTTCGTTCATAGCGCCGTCTAGCGTATAGGAGCCGTCCTTGGCGGTGAGTACGAAAGCCAGATCGGCTTCGGTCTCGCCATCCTCGCCCAGCAGCATGGTGGCGCTGTGGTTGACGGTACCGTCAACGGTCAGGCGGTTATACGTGGCGGTCATTTGGACGCTTTCCTTTTCGGCTTCGCCGTCATCATCCGTCACGGTCATGGCGGAATCCATGGTCATTTCCAGGGCCACCAGATGACTGTCGTCGGCATACATGGTCATGACCACGTCCATTTTTTCCATGTTGTCCATGGCCTTTTTCAGCTCGGCAGCGGCTTCTTCCTCGGTCATGGAGCCGGAGTCGGTCAGCATTTTCTGAACGGTGGTGCTGCTCTGCAGCGTGGCCACGTCGTCCTTGGTCAGGGTGATCTTGATGCTCTGGGTGGCAGGGTCGTGAGCTTCGCTGGTAAAGCTGCCCTCGGTGATCTCCGCCCGGTCCAGAATGCCCAGTACATAATCCGCCATCGCTTCGTCGTCGGCAAAGGCTTCCTTGATCTGAGCGCGCATTTCTTCGCTGTTGAACGTCTCGTCGGGCAGGTCGACAGAGGGATCGGCCAGCGCCGTCTCCTTCAGCTCGTTCATCATACCGGCCTGGCTGAAAAGCTGGGCGATCATGGGCTTGATCTGGCTGACAATTTCTTCGTCCGCACCTTCGTCGGCAGTCGCCAGCTGGGTCAGCACCTGACCGATGTCCTCAGCGGAGGCATAGACGGGTTTGTCGCCCAGAATGGCGCTGTCCAGATACAGGCCGTCGCCGGTCATGCGCGTGGCGGCGCTGAAAACGTCCTCGCCGGACAGACTCAGCGTCAGCATTCCGCTGCCTTCGCCCTTCAGAAAGCGCACGGTCAGAACGTCGAACAGATCTTTGATCGCGTCCACAGACGCCATATCGTCGCCGGGGATCAGCTGAAAACTGTACTCGGTAGCGGCCATGGCGCTCAGGGGCAGCATGGCGCACAGTAGCAGAGCCAGAAGGACTGCCAGCAGTTTGTTTTGTTTCATCGTTGGTTTTCTCCTTTCAATGACCGCTTCGAACGGTTCCTCGAAACCATCTTTATCATACAACATTCGGAAGCGTTTGTCATGTGTTTTGGGCTGAAAACCGGCAAATGGAGTGTAAAACCTTCCTTTTCGGCGCTGAACGCACCCGCCGCAGGGGAAAAACAGGGTAAATTCTGGATAATCCGCCGTCTGTATGCTATACTAGCCAGGATAAGGGAGGGATGGTATGCGCTTTACCAAAATGGAAGGCATTGGAAACGACTATATTTATATCAACGGTCTGGAGGAAACCATTGCCGACCCGGCAGCCCTGAGCGTGCGGATGAGCCGCCCTCATTTCGGCTGCGGCTCGGACGGGCTGATTTTGATTTTGCCCAGCAGTCAGGCGGATTTTCGGATGCAGATGTTCAATAATGACGGCAGCGAAAGCGAGATGTGCGGCAACGGTATCCGCTGCGTGGCCAAGTATTGCCACGACCGCGGTCTAACGGACAAGACCGACCTGACCATCGAAACGGGCGCGGGAGTGAAGCGACTGCACCTGAATGTGGAAAACGGCGAGACGGTCAGCGTGCGGGTGGATATGGGCCTGCCGGAGTTGAACGGTCGGAAGATCCCTACAACGGCGGACGGAGAACCCGTCGTCGGCCATGTGCTGACCGCCAACGGCCATGAATACCCCTGCACCTTTGTCAGCATGGGCAATCCTCATGCCGTCACCTTTGTGGACGACCCCGATACTGCCCCCGTGACCACGGACGGCCCGGTGCTGGAATGCGACCCCGTCTTTCCCCGAAAGGCCAATATCGAGTTTGTGCAGGTGATCGACCCCACCCACGTGAAAATGCGGGTCTGGGAGCGGGGCACCGGCGAGACGCTGGCCTGCGGTACCGGGGCCAGCGCGGTCATGGTGGCCTGTGTGCTCAACGGGCTGACGGAACGCCATGCGGAGATCGCCCTGCCCGGCGGCAAGCTGAATCTGGAGTGGAACGAGCAGGACGGCCACGTTTACATGACCGGCCCCGCCACGTTCGTGTATGATGGCCAGTGGCTGCAGGACTGAACCCCAAGACAGACCCTTCGCGCAAGACAGATGAACAACAAGGAGGAACCAAATCATGCTGAAGGTGAATCCCCATTATGAAAAGCTCCCCGGCAGCTATCTCTTTGCGGAGATCGCCCGCCGGGTGAAGGAATACGGACAGGAGCATCCCGACGCGCAGCTGATCCGGCTGGGCATCGGCGACGTGACTCGCCCCCTTGCCCCTGCCGTGGTGGAGGCCATGGAAAAGGCCGCCCGGGAAATGGGCCGGGCCGAGACCTTTCGGGGCTATGGCCCGGACTACGGCTATGATTTTCTGATTCAGGCCATTCTGGACAACGACTACAAGGGGCTGGGCATTCAGGCGGACGAGGTGTTCGTCTCCGACGGCGCCAAGTGCGACGTGTCCAATGTGCAGGAGCTTTTCTCCGACGACGCGGTGGTGGCCGTCACTGACCCGGTTTACCCCGTGTATGTGGATTCCAATGCCATGGCGGGCCGGGCGGGAACCTACGTTCATGACCGCTGGGACCGGCTGTGCTATCTGCCCTGCACGGCGGAGAACGGCTTCGTGCCCCCGCTGCCCGATCGGCCGGTGGATGTGATCTACCTCTGCTACCCCAACAATCCCACGGGCACGGTGCTGACCAAAGCGCAGCTGAAGCCCTTCGTGGAGTATGCGAAGGCCAACGGAGCCATCATCGTGTACGACGCGGCCTATAAGGCCTTTATCACCAGCGGCGCGCCTCGGAGCATTTACGAGGTGGAGGGCGCGAAGGATGTAGCCATCGAGTGCTGCAGCTACTCCAAGACCGCCGGCTTCACCGGCACCCGCTGCGGCTTCATGGTCATCCCCCACGGGGTGAAGGGCATTGGCGGACAGAGCCAGCCGGTGGAACTGAACGCCATGTGGAAGCGCCGCATGGGCAGCAAGTTCAACGGGGTCAGCTATCCCATCCAGCGGGCCGCCGAGGCGGTTTATTCCAGAGACGGCTGGGCCCAGTGCATGGACAGCATCCGCTATTATCTGCGCAACGCGCAGGTGATCCGGGAGGGGCTGGAAAAGGCGGGCTACACCGTGTTCGGCGGCGTGGACGCGCCCTATATCTGGATGAAGACCCCCGACGGCATGGCCAGCTGGGATTTCTTCGACCTGCTGCTGAACCGCTACCATGTGGTGGGCACGCCCGGCGCGGGCTTCGGCCCCTGCGGCGAAGGCTACTTCCGTCTGACAGCCTTCAATACGCTGGAAAAGACGCAGGAAGCCGTGGAGCGCATTATCAAGGGATAAAAACAATCGCATAAGCAAAAAGAGCTTTGAAAACCATCGTAGGTCAGGCAGAGAAAACCTGCCGCCCATGGCGGAGATCAAAGCTCTTTTTCATGTGGAAGGCCATAAAAGACGCGAGGTCAAGCCGCTTTTTCAGTCAGACGGAGCAGACAGACCGGCTCGGTGAAGTCCAGCAGGAAGGAGATCTGGCCGTTTTTCTCCTGCACAGGCAGCGGAGTTTCCGCGCCTTCGGCATTCAGCAGTGCAAAGCCGTAGTTTTGGAAAGACTCGGCAGGCAGCGTGACCTTCATCTGCCCATTTGCCTGAGACAGACGGCCCGCCGTTTCAAACGCGACGCTTAGCAGCAAAGTATCGTCCGCCCCTTCGCCCATGCGTACCACCGCTTCCCCGGCGGGCAGGCGATCGGTCATGACGGCGACAGAGATGTTTTCCACAAGCGCCAGCTGCGCTCCGCTACTTCTCTTACCGCACACGGGGCAGAGCTGGAAGACAACCGTCGCTTCTTTGCCCGGAAGCCGGCAGTCCATGAGGATGCAATCGGTATGGCTCGTATAGCCGCAGCCGGAGCGCAGACAGTCTGCCCGGTGACGGTTTCCATCGGGCTGCCATTCGCCGAACCAGTGGCCCAACTTTTCCCCTTCGTTCACGGTGAAGCTTTCGCTGCAGCGGGCACAGGTGGAAACCGTATAGCCGTCGGCGGTGCAGGTCGGCGCGAAGGTCTGGGCTACATATTCGTGACCCAGCGCCGGAGCCTCCGAAAAGGTGGTGTAGTCGCAGCGGGTGCAGTCCTCATAGGCGTTCCAGCCCGCGTCGATGCAGGTAGCGTCCAGCCCCTCATGCTGAACCAGATCGTGGTTCAGCGGCGCGATCGGCCAATAGGTGTTGAGATCGCCGCGAGTACAGACCTTATAGGGGTGCCAGCCCTCCTCTGTGCAGGTGGGGGCCTGTCCCTCATATTCGACAAAATCATGTCCCAGTGCGTTCATTTCCCGATAGGGCTTTGTGGAATAGTCACAGTAGGCGCATTTGTTATAGGCATCCCAGCCTTTGTCTATACAGGTGACCTCCCGGGCCGGATAGCTTCGCAGCAAATGGGTACCCAATCCACCGAAGGAAGAATTACATTTGCCGCATTTCGCCGGCTGCTGGCAGGTTGCCGATCGAACGATTTCATGATAGGCAAAATAGGTGAAGCCACAGCTCTGACATTCGGCTTGGTGC
>ERZ773147.4053-NODE-4053-length-10510-cov-3.860258_pt1 | contig 10510 bp, 9 predicted proteins | sample MGYA00580851_ERZ773147 | MGnify/ENA primary metagenome ERZ773147 (study PRJEB29015, sample SAMEA2737818) | human gut metagenome | biome: human gut; feature: human-associated habitat; material: faeces | place: China | collected 2012 ... | reverse complement strand
ATCTGGAGCTGGCGGGCGTCGGCACAAATCTCGGCTGCTACGGCTCGGTCGCCGCCACGCCGGAGAAGCTGCGCGAGCTGGTCTCCGCCGCCGAGGCGGTGGAGCGCGCCATCGGCCGCGAGCTGCAATACATCTCCGGCGGCGCGTCCACCTCCGTCCACATGGTGCTTGACGGCACGCTGCCCGCGCGCGTCAACCATCTGCGCATCGGCGAGTTCGCCCTCCTCGGCGGCATCTACGGCTGCTATCCCGACTTTCTGCGCCGTGACGTGTTCACCCTCCGCATGGAGGTCGTGGAGTGCAAGCCGAAGCCCAGCTATCCCGTCGGCGAGCTGACCGTGGACGCCTTCGGCAAAACGCGCGAATACACCGACCGCGGCATCCGCCGCCGCGCGCTCTGCGCCGCGGGCCGCGTCGATTACGGCGATCCCTTCGACCTCACGCCGCGCCTCGCGGGCGTGGAGGTCCTCGGCGCGTCCTCGGACCACACCATTCTTGACGTGGAGGACGCCGCCGTCCCCGTCCGGCTCGGCGACGTGCTGGACTTCGGCGTGAGCTACGGCTCGCTCGTCTACCTCACCAACACGCCCGAGGTCCGCATCGTCTATCGGAAAAACGGCCGCCTGTACACGGCGGAATAACGCACAAGGAAGCCCTCCGCTCGGTGAGCGGAGGGCTTTTCGTCGTCTTTTCGTTTTCTCAGCTCAGCGTCGTGCCGGTGACGAAGCTCGCCACGATGATGAGCAGGATGGAGATGGGCGCAACGTACTTGACCAGCACGCTGTAGACCTTTGCCAGCTTGAACGGCTTGCCGTCCAGCTCGATCTCATGCACGGCATTCGCGGGCTTCCAGATCCAGCCGGTGAAAATGCACACGCCGAGCGCGATCATCAGACGGGCGGTGAGGAACTCCATGAAGTCGCCGAAGATGGGGAAGCTCACGCCGTTGGCGAAGTCAAACCAGATGCCCTTGATGTTGAACGCGGCCTGCGACATGGTGTACAGACAGCCGATGAGGAACATCAGCGTGCAGACAATGATGGTGGTGGGCTTGCGCTTCCAGCCGAAGCGCTCGGTCAGGAACGCCACCACGCCCTCGATGAGGGATATGCTGCTCGTCAGCGCGGCGAACAGGAGCAGCATATAGAACAGCACGCCGAAAAACGCGCCGCCCGCCATGTGCTCGAACACGCCCGCGAGGGACGCGAAGGCGAAGCCGCCGCCCTTGCCGACGTTCTCGGAGCCGAGCGTCGCAAACACCGCGGGCACGATGATGAAGCCGGCGATGAGCGCCACGAGCGTATCCATCGTGCAGATGAGCGCCGTGTTCTTGCCGAGGTTCTCATGCTTGGGCAGATACGAGCCGTAGGTGATCATGATGGCCATGCCCAGCGACAGGGAGAAGAACGCCTGCCCCAGCGCGGAGAGGAAGGTGTTGAAGCCGACCTTGCTCCAGTCGCAGCTGAGCATATAGGCGAAGCCGACCTGCGCGCCGTCGAGCGTGATGGTGCGCGCGAGCAGTACAATGAGAATGACGAACAGCGCGGGCATACCGACCTTGTTGAACTTCTCGATGCCGCCCTCAACGCCCTTGATGATGATGAAGGCGTTGACTGCCATAAAGACCGCGGCAAAGAGAATGGCGGTCAGCGGGAACCATGTCTCGCCCGTTGCGGCGTTGTAGCCGAGCAGGCCGTAGAAATAGCCGAGCGGATCGGCATAGACCGTCTGCGCCTCCGTAATGTAGGACACGACATAGCGCAGCACCCAGCCGCCGACGTGGCAGTAATAGGAGGTGACGATGAACGCCACCGCAACACCCGTGACACCGACCCACTTGAAGCCGCGGTAGCCGAGCTTGTGGAAGCTGTCGATGGCGTTCGCCTGCGCGGCGCGGCCGATGGTCAGCTCCGAGAGCATGACGGGGAAGCCGATGAGAACGACGATGGCCAGATAAATGAGGATGTAGGCGCCTCCGCCTCCCTCAAAGGCCTTGCCGGGGAACTTCCAGATGTTGCCGAGGCCGACGGCGCTGCCCGCCGCCGCCAGGATGAAGCCGATCTTGCTTCCCCATTGGGCACGATTGTTTTCCATGTGATTTTCTCCTTTAACTACGTTTCTCTCTCCGTTTTCCGTCAAATTCGTCCTCATATATTTTAATGAGATGTATAAATTAAACAGAAATTAGTCAAATGATACCGTCTTTCTTGCCAAAAGTAAAGCGACGTATTATAATAAAAATATGAGCGATCCTAATAGAAAGGAAATACTTCTATGGAAAGCAAGAAATTAGAGGCCCTGCTCATGGCAGTCGATCTCGGCAGCTTTACCAAGGCGGCAGAGGTCCTCGGCTACACGCAGTCGGGCCTGACACACATGATGAACTCGCTGGAAAAGGAGGTCGGCTTCACGCTGCTCGAGCGCGGACGCAGCGGCGTGCGCCTCACGGAGGAGGGCGAGCGCATCGCGCCCGCCGTGCGCGAATTTCTGCAGGCCAACGCCCGGCTGGACAGCGTGATCGAGCAGGTCGCCTCCTCGCGCACGGAGATCATCCGCGTCAGCGCCTACGCCAGCATCGCCATGCACTGGCTGCCGGGCATCATCCAGCGCTTCCGCGAGGAGTGCCCCGACGTGGACGTGGACATCCGCATGGCCGACCACGTCGACGTCCCCTACGAGCTGCTCGCGCAGGGCAAGATGGACGCCATCCTCGTCTCCCCGCAGGACGAGGGCCAGTACGAGTGGGTGCATCTTGCCGACGATCCCATGTTTGCCGTTCTGCCGAAGGATTTCGACACGCAGGGCATGACCGCCTTCCCGCTTGCCGCCTTCGAGGCGCGCGACTTCATCATGCCCTCGCAGGGCTTCGATAAGGACATCATGCGCATCTTCAACCGCATCGGCGTCAAGCCGCACATCCTCCCGACCTGGGTGGACGATCCCACCGTCATCAGCATGGTCAGCCACGGCCTCGGCGTGAGCATGATGACCGAGCTGACCGTCCGCGGCCGCACGGACGGCGTGAAGCTCCTGCCGGTCGAGCCGGCGTCCTCGCGCGAGCTTGGCCTTGCCGTCCGCTCGCTCGACGCCGCGAGCGACGGCCTGCGTCACTTCATCGACTGCACGAAGCGCGTCGTCGCGGAAATGCAGCCCTGAGCCGTTGCAAAAGCCACTTGTAATCACCGCCGAAGCGGTTATAATAAGGAAGCCCGCCGACCCGCGGGCGCAGAGAAAACAACGCGAAAGAAAAGGAACACCCTATGCTCACCTTTACTCCTGTCACGCAGCGGGACATTGCCCGCCTGCGCCGCTACTATAAAAGTTGCGAATACCAGCTCTGCGAATACTCTGCCCTCGTCAAGCTCATGTGGCGCAGCCACCTGCACCCCTCGTGGGCGGAGGGCGCGGGCTGCCTGATCGTCCGCAATTTCATCGACGGTCAGTATTGCTTCGACTACCCCGTTCCCGGCCCCAACGGCGATGAGGACGCGGCGCTCACGCTCATCGAGGACGACTGCCGCGAGCGGGATATTCCCCTCGTCCTCTCCGTCGTCCCGCAGGACAAGGCGGAGCGCCTTGCCGCGCGCTACCCCTACTTCCGCTTTTCCTCCCCGCGCGTCTGGCGCGACTATATCTACGCCGCCGAGGATCTGCGCGACTTTGCCGGACGCCGCTACTCCGGACAGCGCAACCACATCAACAAGTTCCGCAAGCTCTATCCCGACGCCGCCTTCCGCCCGCTCGGGAAGAGCGACCTGCCGCTCATCACGCAGTTCTTCCGCGACTACGAGGCCGTCTTCACCAAGGCGTCCGACTCGGCGAAAAACGAGCTGCGCTGCGCCGAGAAAATGCTCCGCATGACCGGCAGCCCGCACTTCCTCGTCGGCGGCATGGAGCTGGACGGCAGGCTCCTCTCCGTCGCCATGGCGGAGCGCTGCGGCGACACGCTGCAAATTCATATCGAAAAAGCCCTCTACGGCTATGAGGGCGTCTATCCCGCCACCGTGCAGGCGTTCGCGCAGGAATTTGCCGTGGACGGCGTGCGCTGGCTCAACCGCGAGGACGACGCCGGCGACAAGGGCCTGCGCACCTCGAAGCTCCAGTACCTGCCCGACCACCTCGGCGCGAAGCTGCGCTTCGACGTGCTCAACGAGCTGGTCAACATCACCGAGATCCCCACGCTTACCACCGCCCGCCTGACGCTCGACGCGCTCACCGACGCGGACAAAACCGCCTACGCCGCCCTCTGTCTCGACGACGACCGCAACCGCTGGTGGGGCTACGACTTCCGCAAGGACTACGACGGCACGCCCTACGAGGACTACTTTCTCGCCGTCGCGCGGGAGGACTGCGCCCGCTCCCGCGCCGTGAACTTTGCCGTCCGGCTCGACGGCGCACTCATCGGCGAGGTCGTCCTCTACCGCTTTGATTCCCGCGGCGGCGCGGAGCTCGGCTGCCGTGTCTCGCCGGACTTCGCGGGCCACGGCTACGGCACGGAGGCGTTCGCCGCCGTCGCCGACTGGGCGCTCTACCGGCTCCACCTCGCCCACGTCGTCGCCAAATGCTATAAGGAAAACGATGCCTCCTACAGGATGCTCTCCTCCTGTATGCACCGCGCCGGCGAGGATGAGACCTTCTTCTATTTTGATAAAGAGGTCTGAACCGCGTATGAAAAGACCGCCTCTGCACACAATAGTGCAGAGGCGATTTTTTGTGTTCACACAAAAGATCGCGGCATCTGCGGCACGCCGACAGGCGGCAGCCGCGCCGTATGCAGGCTCTCCATCTGCCGCCGACGGAGAGCAGCGCAAGGCAGAGCGGCAGAATGGAGATCTTCACGATGGGAACCAATTCCGAATTTTGCTCCGATGAGCGCGTGGGCTACACCCTGCTCAAATCCTTTCTCGCGGGTGACGTCAACGCCAACCGCTGCTACGCCGGCCTCTCGCCCGAGGAGCAGCAGCGTCTCGTCTCCGGCGCCAAGAGCCTGCGCACCCCCGACGAGGTTGCCAGCTACGTCTGGGACTATCTTGACAGACAAGGACGGTAAGCCGCCATGGAGCGCCTGACGGGACACTTTGAACTGGATGTCCGCACGCTCGACGCCCTGCTGGGCGTCGAGCGCTGCTTTGACATGATCGCCCGCGACCTCGTCGCGGGCGGCCGCCGCTGCCGTCTGTATGTCGTGGACGGCTACGGCGACGACGCGGTGCTCGAGCGCATGATCGGCTTCTGGCTCGCCCTGCCCTCCACCGCCGACGCCGCCGACGCGCAGACCTTCATCGACCGCTATGTGACCTTCAGCGAGGTCAACGCCGAAGCAGATCTCCGGCAGACGGCCACCGCCGTGTTCCTCGGCAAAACGCTGCTCCTCGCCGAGGGCTACGGCGAATGTATCCTCATCGACGCGAAGAGCTACCCCTCCCGCGGCGTGGAGGAGCCGTCCTCGGGCAAGGTGCTGCGCGGCGCGCACGACGGCTTCATCGAAACGCTCGTGCAGAACGCGGCGCTCCTGCGCCGCCGCATCCGCACGCCGCAGCTGACGCTCGAGGGCCACAAAATTTCCGAGAAATCCCGCGCCGACGTCGTCCTCTGCTATCTCGAGGACAAGGTGGACCGCGCGCTCCTCGCGCGCGTCCGCGCGAAGCTCGCCGCCATCGACGCGGACTCCATCTCCATGTCGCAGGAGTCCATCGCCGAATCCATGATGGACCGGAGGCAATGGTTCAACCCTTTTCCACGCGTTCGCTATACCGAGCGCCCCGACGCCGCCACCGCGAGCATCATGGAGGGCAGCATCATCGTCCTCGTGGACAACTCCCCCGCCGCCATGATCCTGCCCACCCGCTTCTTTGATTTCGTGCAGGAGGCGAACGACTTCTATTTCCCGCCGCTCGTCGGCTCGTACCTCCGCATCCTGCGCGTGGTCGTCTTTCTGCTCACGCTCTTCATCACGCCCGTGTGGTATCTGCTCGTGCAGGACCCTGACCTTCCCAACAGCGCGCTGAGCTTCCTCGCCGTCACGAGCGAGTATGAGGTCCCCATCCTCGCCCAGCTCCTCCTGACCGAGTTCATCGTCGACCTCCTCAAGCTCGCCTCGCTCAACACCCCCAGCGTCTTTTCCAACTCGTTTTCCATGATCGGTGCGCTCGTGCTCGGCGACTTCGCCGTACAGGCGCATTGGCTTGTGCCGGAGGTGCTGGCGTACATGGCGTTCGTTGCCATCGCGAACTTCGCCCAGCCGAGCTACGAGCTCGGCTACGCCTTCAAGCTCCTGCGCCTCGTGCTGCTCGTCAGCTCCGCCGCCCTCGGCTGGGTCGGACTCGCCCTCGGCACGCTGCTCATTATTGTCCTGCTCGTCACCACCAGGCCCATCGCCGGCGGACATTATATGTACCCCATTTATCCCTTCAACTGGCACGCGCTCCGCGCCCTGCTCATCCGCCGCCCCATCGCCCCCGACAACACCTGAATGTATTGCTCAAACGTATCGCTCAAAAAGCCGCCCTCCCGGGCGGCTTTTCTTTTGTCCGATCTCTCCTATTCGCCGCTCTCCCCGCGCTGCCTCCTCCGTCTCCGCGTCAGAGCTCCGAACCAAAAACCGGCGGCGGAGATGATCGTTCCCTTCAGCAGCAGACTCGGCTGCGGCAGACGCAGGATGCCGACGGAGAGCATGTTGGCCAGCATGAAGGTTGCGTACCCCGCGAGCATATGCATCGTGCCGAATACAAGCGGCAGCAGCCAGCCTTGTCTTCCGCCGTATCCGCCCCGGCCAATGAGCAGTGAAATGACAAAGGCGGCGACCGGCAGCACGAGCCACAAAAATACGATGCCGTAGCCCATGGCGTCGTCTGGCCCGGTGAGCAGCCAGAAAAAGAGCACGGAAACGGCCCAGATGCCCAGATATACGCACAGAAGGATCAGCAGAGATTGCTCCCTCCGGCTCCGCACGGTGTTGGTGCTCTCCTCCAGATAATCCAGATAATCTGACATCGGTGCTTCCTCCTTTAACAATGCATCCAGACTGACCGCGTACAGGTCGCTCAGCCGCACCACGCTCACAATGTCCGGATAGTTCTTTTCATTCTCCCAGTTTGATATGCTCTGGCGGCTCACGCCCAGCGCCTCCGCCGTCTGCTCCTGCGTGAGCCCAGCCGCTATGCGCGCCTGCCTGAGCTTGGCTCCGATCTCCATAGGCATCCCGTCCTTTCTGCCTTCATCATAGGGAAATGAGCGGGCTTTGTCCATCAAAAATATTTGACAACGGTCGGTTTTCCCAAAAACTTTTTCAAACCCCCTTGACAAATCGTTCCCGATGTATTATTGTACTAATCGCCTAATACAATCATACATCAAGAAAAGGAGGAACCGTATGGAGTGGCAATTCCGCAATGACAGCCCCATCTACACCCAGCTCACGCAGCGCCTGACGCAGGCCATCGTCGCGGGCGAATTTCGGCCCGGCGAACGTCTGCCCTCGGTGCGCGAGCTCGCGGTGGAGGCGGGCGTCAATCCCAACACGGTGCAGCGTGCGCTCGCCGACCTCGAACGCGACGGGCTGGTCTTTTCCCAGCGCACCGCGGGCCGCTTCGTGACGGGAGATGTTTCCATGATCGAAAACGCAAAGCTCCGTCTGGCGGACCAATGTGTGGAGAATTTTCTCTCCGAAATGGCAAAGCTCGGCTGCGGCAGAGACGAGGTCATCGCCCTGCTGCAAGGCCGAAAGGAGGAAGAACCATGAATATTTTAGAATGTAAGGCGCTCACCAAGCGCTACGGCGGCAAATCCGCCCTCGAGGGCGTGGAGCTTTCCATCGAGCCGGGCCGCATCGTCGGTCTGCTCGGCCCGAACGGCAGCGGCAAAACGACCCTCATCAAGCTCGCCAACGGCCTGCTCACCCCCACGAGCGGCGAAATTCTGATCGACGGCAAAGCCCCCTCGCCGGAGACGAAGGCCATCGTCTCCTATCTCCCCGACCGCAACGCCCTGCCCGACTGGATGACCGTCGCGCAGACCGTCGACTACTATGCCGACTTCTACGCCGACTTCCGCCGCGACGCGGCGCAGGAGATGCTCGCCCGCCTCGGCCTCGATGCTTCGGCGCGCGTCAAAACGCTCTCCAAGGGCACGCGCGAAAAGCTCCAGCTGATCCTCGTCATGTCCCGCGCGGCGAAGCTGTATCTGCTCGATGAGCCGATCGGCGGCGTGGACCCCGCCACCCGCGACTACATTCTCCGCACCATCATCGGCAACTACAACGAGGACGCCTCCGTCGTCATCTCCACCCACCTCATCGCGGATGTCGAGCAGGTGCTCGACGAGGTGATCTTCCTGCAAAACGGCCGCGTCGAGCGGCACACCACCGTCGACGCCATCCGAGGCGAAACCGGCAAAAGCGTCGACGAGCTTTTCCGGGAGGTGTTCAAATGCTGACCAAACTCATCCGGCACGAATTTCGTGCCACGAGCCGCATCATGTGGCCCATCTTCGCGGGGATGCTCGCGCTGACGCTTGCCATGCGCGCCTCCCAGCGCGTGCTGCAAAACGATTTCCCCTGGCTGCTCAACCTGCTGGCGGTCCTCGTCACCATCGGCTTCGTCTTCGGTATCATGGCGCTGTGCTTCGCGCCGCTGGTGCTCTCCGCCGTGCGTTTCCGCGACCATCTCCTCAAGGACGAGGGCTACCTCACCCTGACGCTGCCGGTGAATATGCACCAACTCCTTGCCTCCAAGCTGATCGTCTCGGCGGTCTGGTACGCCGCGGCGTTCCTCGCCGTCGTGCTGCTGTGCATGATCGGCGCGTTCGATTTCAGTGATTGGCGGGTGGTCCCGCAGTTCGCGTCCGACCTCTTCCTCTCCTTCCGCAAGCTGGACAGCTCGATGCAGGGGCAGGCGCTGCTCTTCGCGTTGGAGTTCTTCCTCTTCTGCGTCCTCGGCGTCACCGCCGTTTCCCTCATCGTCTACGCGGCGTACGCCGTCGGCTTCAGCTTCAATAAGCACAAGAGCGCCCTCACCGCCGTGTCCGTCCTCGTGTTCTTCCAGCTCGTGCAGTTCGCGGCCATCGCGGTTCTGGTAAATCTCTTCGGCGACGGCTTCACCGCGTGGTCGAGCCTCACCGGCGTGCAGGCAGGCAATGCCATCTTTGCCGTCGCCCTCGTCTGCGAGCTGATCGTCTGCGTCATTTTCTACCTCGTCACCTATTTCTTCCTCACGAGGAAGCTGAATCTGGAGTGACCCATGAAAAAATTTCTTGTCCTCATTCTGACGCTCGCGGTGGGCCTTGCCCTCCTGCGGCGGAAAAAGTAAACAACCACCTCATCTGAAAAAGCGGCCGGAGAGCGAAAAAAGCTTTTTCGGCCGCTTTTTGCGCGCAAAATCAAGAAAAATTTAAGAAAAAAGCACAGAAAAAACACAAGCTCCGCCTGCTATCATGGCGGCAGAAATATCGGAAAGGAGTTTTCCCCATGTCCCTTCTTGAAGTCAGCGGTCTCTCCAAGACCTACACCACCCGCTTCGGCGGCAATCAGGTGGAGGCACTGCGCAACGTAAATTTCTCCGTGGAAAAAGGAGAATTCGTTGCCATCGTCGGACCTTCGGGTTGCGGAAAGTCAACGCTTCTTTCTATTATTGCCGGACTTCTCACACCGGAAAAAGGCTTCATTAAAATCAATGGGAAATACCTTCACGAAAGCACTACAAATGTAGGCTATATGTTACAACATGATGAACTTTTCGAATGGCGGACCATTTACAATAATGTTATTTTAGGACTGGAAATTCAGCATATGCTGACTGCAAGGACTAGGGAAAAGGCACATAATCTTTTAGACATCTATGGGCTGAAACAGTTTGAAAATGCAAGGCCCTCGGAACTTTCCGGCGGCATGCGCCAGCGGGCCGCCCTGATCCGTACGCTCGTTCTGGATCCAGATCTCCTACTGTTGGATGAACCATTTTCCGCATTGGACTATCAGACCCGCTTAAATGTCGGGGACGATATTGGTCAGATCATCCGGCAGGAAGGAGCCTGTCTCCCCGGTCTGGATATCCACGATTTCCCTGTTATTTCGAACCGTGGACTTTACTATGATGTCACCAGAAGCCGTATTCCCACCCTTTCCTATCTTAAAAAAATGGCAGACACGCTGTCCTTTTACAAAATAAATCAGCTGCACCTTTACATTGAGCATACCTACATGTTCCGTAATTTAAGTGAAGTGTGGCGTGATGATACTCCGCTTACCTCCAGCGACATTCTTGAACTTGACCGGTACTGTGCAGATCTTGGCATTGAACTTGTCCCCAGTATTGCATCATTCGGTCATCTGTATAAGATCCTGCGTACCAAATCCTTCCGTCACCTTTGTGAACGTGAAGATCTCTGTGAAGAACCATTTGGTTTCATAGACCGGATGGAGCATCACACCATTGATGTTTCGAATGAGGAAAGCTTTTCTTTTATCTGGTCTTTAATTGAGGAATACCTACCTCTGTTCCGTTCCGATAAGTTT
>ERZ773147.4052-NODE-4052-length-10514-cov-3.012334_pt1 | contig 10514 bp, 6 predicted proteins | sample MGYA00580851_ERZ773147 | MGnify/ENA primary metagenome ERZ773147 (study PRJEB29015, sample SAMEA2737818) | human gut metagenome | biome: human gut; feature: human-associated habitat; material: faeces | place: China | collected 2012 ... | reverse complement strand
ATGTGTTGAACTTCATGTGAATAAATCATAATCGCTAATTTATTATATTAAAGTGTAATAAAACTTTATGCTAATTTTATAGTAATATCGCTTTCTCTAAAGATCGCACAAAGATAAATTTTTTAATCCAGCCATGCAAGAGGCGGGAAAGGTTTAAGGCTCGATGATATTAAAATAAGCGTCCGGAGCCTCTAAAGTGGAGAATAGCTCTTTTAGGCTTTCAAGTTTCCCGGTTACCGATAACTTATGGGCTTGCAGATTTGCCGCTATATTCTCCGGCTGCATGAGACTTGCGTAAATGACTTGTTTGTCTCCTTCCAAAGTTACGGTAGGGGCCGGATGGAGCCTGCCGATACGGTTCGATAAGGCGCCGTTCTTTAAGATCAAGGTGGCTTGTTCGTTCGTATCGGTTAAGATAATATTTATTATTAAGTCTTTATCGGCCGCTTTTTCTCCATTTATTTGGATAGCGAGCAAATCGAATAGCATTTCGGGACTTAGGTTCTGGGACATACGTGCCCGGTTTGAGTTGGACTTGCCTTTACCAGCGATGCCTTCGGTCAGTTCCATAGCTCCGGTCAGGTAGAAATTACGCCACGGACCGCTTTCCGCCTGATAGCCTAATTGGGAATATGTGTCGGCCAACAACTGGCGTGCTTCTTTGTTTTCGGGTTCGGCAAAAACGAGATTATCCAGTAGCGTAGCTACCCAGCGGTATTCACCTTTGGCATACGAGGCCTTGGCCACTTCGAGCACTTTATCTGCACCACCTATAGCTTCTACATACTTGGCACCCAATTCCGAAGGGGGCAGCGGGTTAAGATGTGCCGGATTGCCATCGAACCAGCCGAAGTAAAGGTCATACTGCGCCTTGACGTTGTGGCTCAGCGTACCGTAGTAGCCACGGCAGTTGAACTGCGATGCCAGCGAAGCGGGGAGTTTCATCTCTTCGGCAATTTCATCAGGAGTCAGCCCACGGTTAGCCAAATGCAGGGTCTGGTCGTGCAGATAGCGATACATATCACGTTGAGCTTCCCAGTAGTTCACGATGCGTTCATTGCCCCAAGTGGGCCAGTGATGGGTGGAGAATGACACCTCCACCTGGTCTCCGTAACGTTCGATAGCCGTATCCACCGCCTTACTCCACAGCAGTCCGTTGCGCACTTTCGCACCACGCAACGTTTGCAGATTATGCATGTTGTGCGTCATATCTTCTGCCGTACAGAAGGCTTTCAATTGCGGAAGCCAAATCATGATTTCCACGGGAGCTTCTGTGTCAAGTACATAGACAAACTCCATCTCCACGCCGTCAATGGTATGTTTCTCTCCGGTGTTTGCTATTTCAATGGTAGGGCGGGCGATACCTTTGCTACCCGTTGACATACGCTGTCCCAGACCACAACCCAATGTACCTTTTTCACCCGGTTGCAATTGCAAACCATACATATAAGTGGCACGGCGGGTCATAGCCACTCCGGCCAGCACGTTTTCGTTTTGTGCCGAGGCCATGAAGCCTTTGGGAGCGATGATGTCGAAATCCTTTTTAGATGAAGCCTCCTTCACCGCAGCGATACCTCCGTAATGGTCGCCATGAGGGTGGGTGAAAATTACGCCTTGTACAGGTAGGTCTGCCACATGCTTCTTAATGAGGTCATAGCCCGCCTTGGCAGCGGCATCTGTAGTCGTCACGTCAATGATAATCCAACCATTGTCAGAACGGATGAAAGTCATGTTGGCTATGTCGAATCCTCTCACCTGGTAAAGTTTGTCGGGTATCACTTCAAACAGTCCGTTTATGCGGTTGAGTTGCGACTGTCTCCACAGACTCGGGTTGGCTGTCTGAGGAGTATTGATCTTCAGAAAATACCATTCTTCCACAGAATAAGAAACTTTGCCTTCTTTGTCCAGTACAGCGTTTCCATCGATACTTGCGATAAAGCCCCGGTTGGCATCTTCATAATCCTGACGGTCGTTGAAATTCAGTTCCGTCTTTACAGCTTCGTTGGCACGGATAGTGTGTTCCGTAGCCGATTTCTGCGCCAAAAGAACTGACGGAATAACCGTCAGTGAGAGCGCCATAGTCAATAACTTTTTGTTCATTGTCATCTGATTTGATTTCGATACAAAGTAACGGAGATTTTTCACGCTTGTAAATGTGCTTTTCTGTATTTCATTTGTATATTCGTACGATTATTGAGGATTAAATAGTTTATTGACCCTATTTGCATGTTTATTTGTATGATTCAGCCTATATTTACATTCGATAAATTACTTCAACGTTTGCAGTTGGGTAAAGAGGTGACTCCTTTCGTGATTTGGCGCGAAAATGACCTTTTCGGCACACACGATAATCCGGTAAAGATAGACATACCCTGTCTTTTTTTGTGTCTGGATGGAGAAATGCAATTGGATATCAACTTACAGTCCTATCGCTTCAACCGTGAACACCTGTTGTGTTTCATCGCCCCCTGTGCCTGTCGTATTGTAAGTCGTAGCCCCGGCTTCCGATGTGTGGGGCTGTTGCTTTCCAAATCTTTTTGGAGGCAGCTTGTTTTAGCAGAACGTACCTTGGGAAAGATTGCGATACGTGATGCTTTCATTGCCGTCAATGATGATGAGCACGGGCGGTTGACTCGCTTCTACGAGCTCCTATGTCTTTGCGCCGATGCTCCTGGTTTGAGAGATTCCGCAGATACTCTTTATCCGCTCATCCTGGGTATGTTCTGTCAAGTACGTAATATCTGTCGGCGGCTGGAAGACACTGCCACTCCCGCGTCGCACAGTGAGAAGATCTTTTATGATTTCCTCGATTTGCTACACACCCATTACCGTAAGCAACGGCGCGTATCATTTTATGCCGGCGAACTTTCACTGACACCCCGCCATCTTACTACTGTAATCCGACTGGTGAGCGGACGCAGTGCCGCACGGTGGATAGAGGAATACATTGTGCTCGAAGCACAGATTCTGTTGCGTAATTCACCAATGGCCATTAAGGAAATAGCCTACGAATTAGGGTTTAATGAACAATCACTTTTTTCCAAATATTTCAGTCGTGTTTCGGGTAGTTCCCCCGAAAGCTACCGTCGTTCTTCTACAGCATAGAGCATCCGGTTAGACCGGACGGTTTTAGTTTACTTTCTGGATTTTCAATAAAACCATTATCCAAAGCCAGTTGGATAATGGTTTTCTATCTGCAGTGATTTCCCCGGGTTGGCGGCTCCTTTCGTCGGTCGGTGGAGATACGAAGCGAATCAGTTGTATTATGAGATGGAGGTGACTGCCGGAATTTATAACCTGTGTTTTTATTCCGTGAAAGATACGCTTGGAAATGAGTTGTGGTGTGGAGTTACACGTTTCCGGATGAAAAAAGAAGGCGATAAGCTGATTTGCGAAGAGTTGGATACCCGGCAAAATGAATTGGGGATCGGGGAATGGCAATCGGTAGATCCAAATGAATTGCGGATAAAGATATGGGATAACGGTAATCCGGAAGAAGCCGGAACCGTACGTATTTATCGGCGCCTGAATGAGGAAGGATAAAAGTGACGGGGGTACAAACGTTCTAAATACGGAAAAAAGGCACTAAATAATTTTTTTAATCCTTTGAAAGGGTTAAATTTGTTCGTTTTTTCAAACAAACAGTTACAGTTAAATATATAAATTATGGCAGAAAAAGAAAATTGTAAGCTTTTCAGTGAGTTTGCGCCGAACACAATGCAAGAGTGGATCGACAAAGTCACTGTCGACCTGAAAGGGGCCGATTTCAATAAAAAGCTTGTATGGAGAACCAATGAGGGTTTTAATGTTCAGCCGATGTACCGGTTGGAGAATATGCAGGATCTGAAAAATCTGGATTGTCTACCCGGCGAATTCCCGTTTGTGAGAGGTAACAAAAAAGATAACAACGATTGGTATGTACGTCAGGATATCGTTGTGGAAGATCTGGCTGAAGCAAATAAAAAAGCATTGGATGTATTGAATCGCGGTGTCAACTCACTGGGTTTTGTACTGAATGGATGCCAGGAATTTACCAAAGCAGATATGGAAGTCCTCCTGAAAGACATCTGCCTGGAATGTGTGGAAATCAACTTTGTCGCCGGATGTAAAAAAGGAAGTATCCTGGATGCATTTAAGGCTGTTGTGGAAGAAAGAGGTATTGCACCTGAAAAAATACAGGGGGGAATCAATGTCGATCCGTTGACCGCTCTCACCCGGAAAGGAAAGAACTGTTGCGACAAACCTTTCGAAAACGTAAAAGTAAATCTTGAAAAAATGGCTGCCTACAAAAACTTCAAGACCATTGAAGTAGGTGGATATGTTTTCAATAACTCAGGATCTTCTATCGTTCAGGAGTTGGGATTCTCACTGGCTGCCGGTGTTGAATATCTGGACAAACTGACGGATGCAGGAATGAAGATCGATGAAGTGGCTCCGAAAATCCGTTTCCACTTCGCTACCGGTTCCAAGTATTTCATGGAGATCGCTAAATTGCGGGCTGCCCGTTACTTGTGGGCTCACATCGTGAAAGCCTACAATCCGTCTTGCGATTGCAAATGTAAGATGAATATCCATGCAGAAACTTCTGAATGGAATAAAACCGTATACGATCCGAACGTAAATATGCTGCGTACTCAGACCGAAACGATGTCGGCCGTATTGGGCGGTGTCGATTCGTTCACCGTTCATCCGTTCGACGATACCTTCGAATGTCATCCCTCCGACGTGGCGGAACGTGTTGCCCGCAACCAGCAGTTGTTGTTGAAGGAAGAATGTCATTTGGATAAGGTTGTCGATCCTTCTGCCGGTTCTTATTATGTGGAAGTTTTGACAAACTCTCTGGCTGATGTAGCCTGGAAGTTGTTCTTGGAAGTGGAAGATAAGGGCGGTTTTGGTGCGGAAGTCGCTTCCGGCGAAATCCAGAAAGCAGTTAACGCATCCAACGAAGCCCGCAAGAAAGCAGTCGCTACCCGTCGTGAAATCCTGTTAGGAACCAACCAGTTCCCGAACTTCAACGAAGTGGCTGCCGAAAAGATCCAGAACGAAGCTGCCGGTTGCTGCTGTGGTGGTGGTCACAATTGCGGTGAAGCGACTATCACGGCTCTCGATTTCTCACGGGGTGCTTCGGAATTTGAAGCTTTGCGTCTGGCAACGGAAAAGAGCGGCAAGACTCCGAAAGTATTCATGCTGACGATCGGTAACCTGGCTATGCGCCTGGCTCGTTCTCAGTTCTCAAGCAACTTCTTTGCTTGTGCAGGATATAAGGTCATTGATAACTTAGGCTTCGATACGGTTGAAGCCGGTGTGGAAGCCGCTGTTGAGGCTGGTGCTGAAATCGTGGTTCTTTGCTCAAGCGATGATGAATATGCAGAATTGGCTCCTGCTGCTTACAAGGCTTTGGCTGGAAGAGCAGAATTTGTTGTAGCCGGTATGCCTGCTTGCATGGAAGATCTGAAAGCAGTAGGCATCGACCAATATGTAAATGTAAAGAGCAACGTGCTTGAGACATTGAAAGCTTTCAACGTAAAATTAGGAATTAATTGATTTATGATTTATGATTTATAATTTATGATTGGCAGTTCGTTGCCATGAATCATAAATCGCAAATCATAAATGGTGAATCTCAAATCATCAGAGATATGAGACCAAATTTTAAAAACATAGATATAAAGAATGCCGGTTTTGCAGCTACTAATGCTGCCGAATGGGCAAAAGCCAATGGCATCGAGGCCAATTGGAAAACACCCGAGCACATCGAGGTGAAACCCGTATATACAAAAGAAGACCTGGAAGGAATGGAACATTTGAACTATGCTTCCGGTCTGCCTCCTTATTTGCGTGGTCCGTATAGCGGCATGTACGCTATGCGTCCCTGGACAATCCGCCAGTATGCAGGTTTCTCAACTGCTGAAGAGTCCAACGCATTCTACCGTCGTAACCTGGCTTCCGGCCAGAAAGGTCTGTCTGTCGCTTTCGACCTTCCGACTCACCGTGGTTACGATGCCGACAACGAACGTGTGGTCGGCGACGTCGGTAAAGCCGGTGTTTCTATCTGTTCGTTGGAAAACATGAAAGTTTTGTTCGATGGTATTCCTTTGAACAAGATGTCTGTATCCATGACAATGAACGGTGCCGTACTTCCTGTACTGGCATTCTATATCAATGCCGGTTTGGAACAGGGCGCCAAGTTGGAAGAGATGGCCGGTACGATCCAAAACGATATCCTGAAAGAATTCATGGTGCGTAACACTTATATCTACCCGCCTGAATTCTCCATGCGTATCATTGCCGATATCTTCGAATACACTTCTCAGAAGATGCCGAAGTTCAACTCCATCTCCATCTCCGGTTACCACATGCAGGAAGCAGGTGCGACGGCCGATATCGAAATGGCTTATACGCTTTGCGACGGTCTTGAATATCTTCGTGCCGGTGTGAATGCAGGTATCGATATCGATGCTTTCGCTCCGCGTCTGTCCTTCTTCTGGGCTATCGGAACCAACCATTTTATGGAAATCGCTAAAATGCGTGCCGGTCGTCTGTTGTGGGCTAAGATTGTCAAACAATTCAATCCGAAAAATCCGAAATCCCTGGCTCTGCGTACACACTCCCAGACTTCCGGTTGGTCACTGACCGAACAGGATCCGTTCAATAACGTAGGACGTACCTGTATCGAGGCTATGGGAGCTGCTCTGGGACATACACAGTCATTGCATACCAATGCATTGGATGAGGCTATTGCATTGCCGACCGACTTTTCCGCCCGTATTGCCCGTAATACTCAGATTTATATCCAGGAAGAATCTACCATTTGTAAGGCAGTCGACCCATGGGCCGGTTCTTACTATGTAGAAAACCTGACCAACGAATTGGTACATAAGGCTTGGGAACATATTCAGGAAATTGAGAAACTGGGAGGTATGGCTGCGGCTATAGAATCCGGTTTGCCAAAACTCCGTATCGAAGAAGCTGCTGCCCGTACACAGGCCCGTATCGATAGTGGCGAACAGACAATTGTAGGAGTGAATAAATACCGTTTAGACAAAGAGGATCCGATCGATATTCTTGAAATTGATAATACTGCAGTTCGTGAAGCTCAGATCGCCCGTCTGAAAAAACTGAAAGCCGAACGTAATCAGGCCGAAGTAGACGCAGCTCTGGATGCCATCACCAAATGTGTCGAAACCGGCGAAGGTAATTTGCTGGAATTGGCTGTAGATGCTGCTAAGAAACGCGCTTCTCTGGGAGAAATCTCCTATGCATGTGAAAAAGTTGTCGGACGTTATAAAGCTGTTATCAGAACCGTGAGTGGAGTATATTCAAGTGTTGCCGGCGAAGATGCCGACTTCGAGAAAGCAAAGGCAATGACCGATGAGTTTGCCGAACTGACCGGACGTCGTCCACGTATCATGATCGCTAAAATGGGCCAGGACGGTCACGACCGGGGAGCCAAAGTGGTTGCCACCGGTTATGCCGATATGGGCTTCGATGTCGATATGGGACCCTTGTTCCAGACACCGGAAGAAACGGCTAAACAAGCTGTTGAAAACGATGTGCATGTCGTTGGTGTTTCTTCTCTGGCTGCCGGACACAAAACGCTGGTACCCGCCGTTATCGCCGAATTGAAAAAATTAGGCCGGGAAGACATCCTCGTATATGTGGGTGGTGTAATTCCTCACCAGGATTATCAATTCCTGTTCGATGCCGGTGCAATTGCCGTATTCGGACCCGGTACGAAAGTATCGAAGAGCGCTATCCAGGTCATGGAAATTTTGCTTCAACTGGCCAGGAAGTAAAAATATTATCCGATGATAAAGAAACGGCTGCCGGGGTTCCGGCGGCCGTTTTGTATTATCATGGCTCCTGTTGTTTTCGGTTCGGTAAAATCAATCAAACCAGTTTGTTGTTTTTGCTCTCACCTTTCACTATATTTGTATACTGAAACAAAGGTCAGAGGAATTATAGATACCTTATTTTAATTGGGATTATGGAAAAGTTCAGGAATTATGTAGGGCTGGTTCTTTGTCTGTGTATAGTGACCACGGTGTCGACGGCGCAGCGCAAAGTGGAAACGGTGGCAGAGAAAGTCATGCTGTTTATCGACGGAGCACAGGTAACCCGTACTAAACGGGTGGACATCCCGGCTGGCAATTCGGCTTTACTGTTTACCGGTCTTTCACCTTATCTCGATGCCCGGAGTATGCAGGTGAGTGCGAAGGGAAAACTGACGATCACGAATGTGAATCTGCAATATAATTTCCTGGACAGTGTGGCGGTAGGGCGTAAGCAGGAGCAGTTGCAGCAGACTTTGAAAAAAATAGAAAAACAACAGGAAGAACGGAAAGCGGCTCTTGCTGTCGTGAAGGCGGGGCAGGAGGTATTGAAAAACAATTGTACGATAGGTGGTAAAAGCAATGCGTTGACTATGGCGACTGTCCGGGAAGCGACTGCTTATTTCACCGAACGGATGAAAGCGCTCACTGCCGAAGAATTGACTATTGGCGGGCAGCTGGAAGAACTGTCCGGGCGGCATCGGCAGGTGTCCCGGGAATTGGCCCAGGTGAAAGGGAAGGACTTGAAACGTACCGGGGAAATCCTGGTGGGTATTCATGCTCCGGCTGCCTGTACCGTAACCTTTACCTTGAGCTATTATGTTAAAAATGCCGGTTGGTTTCCTTCCTACGACATTCGTTCGGAGAGTCTGACCGAACCACTTTCCATTACTTATAAAGCGAATATCTTTCAACATACGGGCGAAGCATGGAAAAATGTCGCTTTGTCGCTCTCTTCCTCCAGTCCCTCAACGGGGAATGTGGCTCCCCGGCTGTTGCCTTATCGGCTGAATTATGGATGGGCGGCACCGGTCTATCGCGATGAAATGAATGGAAATAACGTATCGGGTATTGTTTCGGATGCCACTACCCATGAACCCTTGATCGGAGCTACGGTTAAAATTCCGGGTACTACTATCGGTTGCGCTACGGATGTCGACGGCCGTTATTCGTTGACGATGCCCGAGGGACAACACCGGTTGGAATTTGCGTATATCGGCTATACTTCGCGGACGGTTGATGTGCGTAGCAATACGTTGCATGTTGTCTTGGATCCCGATACGCAAAGTTTGGAGGAAGTGGTGGTTGCCGGTCATGGCTCTCCCCGGAAAGCCCGGAAAAACACTTTGGCTCTTATGTCTACCGCGCCTGTGGAAGAGGTAGTTGCCGAAGAAGAGGCGGGGAGCATACCGATTGAAGTAGAACAAACCCGGCAACCGACAGGTTATGAGTTCGGGATTAAGATGCCCTATACGGTTTTATCGGACAATAAGCCTATTGTGGCAGAGATAGGCCGCTATGAACTGCCGGTCTCTTATGTCTACCGGTGTACTCCGAAAATCGATAAAGATGCCTTTCTGATGGCACAGGTTACCGATTGGAGTAAGCTTAACCTGTTGGAGGGAGAAGCTAATATCTATTTCGAAGGCACGTTCATCGGCAAATCGGTGCTCGATGTGAATACGGCCGGGGATACGCTTTCGTTTTCTCTCGGACGCGACCGGCAGATTGCCGTACAGCGCACGAAAGAGCATGAATATACCTCGCGGAAACTGATGGGAGCTATGCAGACACAGACGATAGGTTGGAAAATATCCGTTCGGAATAATCGTCCGCAGGCGGTTGATCTGACTCTTTACGATCAGTTGCCCGTCTCCGCCAACAGCAGTATTACCGTGACTGCCGAAGAGGTGAGCGGTGGCAAAGTGGACGGCGATACCGGTATCGTTACCTGGCCGCTGATCTTGCAACCCGGCGAACAGCGCGATCTTATCCTGCGCTATAAGGTGAAATATCCGAAAGACAGACGGTTGGAGGTAGAATAAACGGACCGATGGCAGAAGAACAGGAAAAAAATATTATCCGTTTATTGGCGAAAGGCGACGAAGAAGCGACGGGCATTTTATTCCGTAGTTATCATCGGCTTCTTTGGAAGCCTGTCTTTTCGGGGCGGTGAATAAAGCGGCACTTAAAACCATGAGGGAGGCCGGAAAACGCTATTTTGAAGATTTCAAAAATTCTATTTCTTGTTTTTTGCTGTCTTTTCTGACTATTCGGCTTGTCGGGGCGGCCACTATTCATGCCACCTATTGCAGGTGATTTGCAGGTCTGGAACCTCTCAGGATAGGGATTAACCCTTATTCATCTCCGATTCACCTCCTATACAACAACGTCGGGAATAAGGAGTGAATAGGCTATGAATAGGAGATGTAACGTTTGTATTGCCTGTCTTCACCCTGTTTGGTAAATTTTCTTCTGTTTTTTGTCACCTATTTGGGATGTTTTAGAATATAAATAGAAGTGTTTATATATGTTACCCTGACTGTACGTTTATAAGTGTAAATATGTATATAACTGCCCAAAACAATAGATTAGATTTTATTAAATCTACAGGAAAAAGTGGTTATCCGGAAAGGTGACCGCTTTTTTGTCGGTATCCCGGTGACAATTGTTTTTGGGTGT
>ERZ773147.4039-NODE-4039-length-10551-cov-5.533822_pt1 | contig 10551 bp, 8 predicted proteins | sample MGYA00580851_ERZ773147 | MGnify/ENA primary metagenome ERZ773147 (study PRJEB29015, sample SAMEA2737818) | human gut metagenome | biome: human gut; feature: human-associated habitat; material: faeces | place: China | collected 2012 ... | reverse complement strand
ATATTGGTATACGCGCGATCCCGGATTGGCACTGCGCACGGAATGTCAAACCGCACACGCCCCATCCGAATCACTTCCTCGGCCGGAAGCCGTTCAAAGTCCGGCATCTTCAATTCACGCACGAGATAGCGCTTATCCGGCTGAATTGCAGCTTCCAAGCGTTTTGCATCCATGCTTCCCAGATAAAATCCACGCTTTTCTGCAGCAAGCCGATACGCTTCTCCAAAGGCACGCTGGAAGCTGTAGCGTTGAATACGCTGAATACGCTCATGCAGATCAAACACAGCAAAGGAGGCATCGCCTGTGGCAGCAGTTACTTTGTCATTTTGAATCACCTCCGCAGTAAGAAACCCAGGCTGATCCAGCGTGTCATAGCTGTTGACGTTGAACGCTACTACCTCGACCACGAGCGTATTGCGTTTTAGCTTCAGATATGGCGTAAGCGAGATCTCATCGACACGATAAAATCCATGCGCAGCACGTGCCGGGCCAGCCGCCACAAATTCTCCGTTCATCCAGACGCGATAGATGCTGGATGCCGTGAGCCGCAAAACAGCCTCCGCGCCGCTAATCGCGGCTCGGAATGCCAATTCGCAATTCATTTCTCTTTCGCGTTCTTTGGCCCATATTGGAACTGCTCGTTGAAAGTCAAATGTCTTCATTGTCAATCCTCTCTGAATACTAACTCATGCAGATAGAAACCACAGTCAACTTGCAATTTTTATATTGCTCAACCAATACGTTGTATCATAGCTAGAAGACTGATTCTGGTTTAAAACAAAATAGATGGTATCACCCGTATTTACAGAAGTCGCTACGCTGAATTTAATGCCCTGCGCATCGTCAAAGTCCAACATTCCCCATCCACTTTCCGGCCATATTTGCGTTCCATTTTTAAGGATTTTCAACCGAATCCCATCGCCTCCCGTGATATCAAGCTTTTTTACCTCATTTGAAATAACAATATTTCCTGCTTCTTCGCAACGCCAACTCCGTACCGCATTCAAATTCGCATCTGGATGCATATGAAGTGCTCCAATAGAGCAATATGAACCATTTACCTTCCATTGTTTTTCAGCAGAATTCCACTCCATCGCAGAGTAAGCACCATTAGATTCAGAGAGATATCCCCATTCTCCAGAAGTCGAAGAATACTCATTCCTAGAATCAAGCATTCGTGTCAATGGCGAGTATTCAATCTGCGGATCCCAATACGTTGAATCATATGCCGAAGACCCATTCGAATCCAACACAAAAAAGATTTTCTCGTTTGCATTAACTGCAATTCCGCAATCAACATTTACTCCAACTGCATCATTGTAGCTAATTGTCATCCATTCAGAATCTAGTGGCCAAATTTGCTCACGATCTCTCAATATCTTCGCACGTACACCATTTCCGTCAGCTGTATCCTTTTTGCTTATTCTTCCAGTAATATGAATTATCCCATCTGCAGGTACCTTCCAAATTCTCGCCGTCTGGAAGTTTTCATCGGGGTGCATCCAATTATTCCCTACATAGTTATATAAGCCGCTCTTTCCCCACGCATTCATTTGTGTGTTATATGACAGCGGACTCCAGAAATAGGATTGCCCAATGTTAAGATCTCCTTGCCGCATATAACTCCAGTGTTCGTTGCCTTGTGTCGAGGCAAAATCGGTCGACGCACGGTAGGTGTGCGCCACAGCTGAATAACTTGGAAACTCATCTGTGGTATTTTGATAATTAAACACCTTAAATTCATTTAGCTGTACAGCAAATGGGGCCACTTCACTTCCTATTTCAGAGCATTCAGAAACGGATAACCGTACAAACCTATACTGTTGATTTCCGACATGGAAGACCTGTGTTTCTTCATATTGTGGGCGGGCATAGTTTTCATATTGTGCAATCGTACTCCATGAGTTCGCATCGAGAGAGCCTTCAAATGAAAAGGAAACAGGGAATCCCTTACCATTCATGGATGGTGTCAGCCATATCGTATTAAAGGCTTTTTCTGCACCAAGGTCAATATAAATCCATGTATTCGTATAGGAGGAAGTCCCTTTTGGCCCTTGATATCCAGAGATAATATTATTATCCGTTACTGTTGCAGCTGGAAGTGCTTCAATTTCATGCGATGCAACGGCAGATTTTTGATATGCGAGATTCTCTCCTTTGTCAAAAGACAACACCCGTCTCCTAACTTCATAGTTTTCTGTTACATAATAGACCCATACACTTTTGCCACCAACCATATCATTAGAGTCAAAGGAGATCAGATTTGCATATAAAATGGGAACACCGCTTTCTTCTTGTAAAAAAATCTCAGGCTGTGTCCAATGAATTAAATCCTCGCTATAGCTAATATTTAAATGATGAATTCTATCCGCCGAAATCATTACGTATCTATTAAGATATGTATTCCACATGACCGTTCTTTGACTATTATCTGTGTAATACGGCCCCTCAGTTTTAGACATAATCCAAGTCTCGTGGCCTCCAACGCCGGACTCCGAAAACTGTCCATTATAATATTTATAAAATGGTCCCGGCCTCCCCTCTTCGTCCAGTTCCGCTCTAGCAATAGCCAGATTACCATGGCAATAGTCGTTCGTCGTTGCAGGGTCTTCATAGGAAAATACTGTATACAAAATATAAAGATACTGCCCATCTGGACTTGCAATTAATTTGTGATCTCCTGTTCCTCCATTTCTTGGCCATGATACTTGAAGATTTCCGGGCACTGCATAATCCGAATCAATTGATAACGCAACACCTTCGTATGTCCAATTTGCACCATTATCCGTTGATGTCCATAATGCAATCGTGCGCAGGTCACTGCCATGCCCTGTTTGTCCTGTTGTTACCTGCACAGCATCTTCCGTATGCATATAGCTATACCATTTACCATTATTATCCGACCACAACGTAAACGGCCACCATCCGTATGCATCGTAAATCCTGCCCCGATCATAATGAGAATTTGCAGTCAAACCATTCATTGCAACTGTCGGGTATATATTCTCTATGTCTGACCCAGACCACACGAACTGATCGCAAGTATCTACATTATTCACTGGAGGTAGAACATAGATTTTATTGTCTTGGTGCAAAACGGCAAATGTGCCATCTTGAAAAAAATTAAACGGCTCGGATGTTCTTTCAGCTCCCAATCGAAAATGTATCTCATTGTTAACCGTCGTTCTTTCCTCTACTGCAACAGAAAGAGTTCCAAGCAGAGCACATAAGCAAATCAATGCAATGATTTTAAAATACAGCGAGAAATGTCTGTTCATACAGAACTCCTTTCATAGATCGTAGATTTTCAGTGTAAATGAGCGGATTCCCGTTCCGTTTGAACTCATAAAAACTCTGAATGCATTGTGTTCAGGGCAAATTGTCAGATAAGGATTCGATAAGTCAGCGCGTTCTGCAGATATCCGTTCCGGTGGTGTCCAGTGAAGAAGGTCATCGCTGAAGCTGATCTGACATGTACAAACACCATTTTGCCAAGCTTCACGATTATAGGTCGACATGATGTATCGTTTTCCCGTCTCATCCCGGCAGACAGATGCAATCGCTCCACCGCCAACAATGGCGGTATCACGTCCGCAGTTGCCCGGCTCCGTAAACCCGCTTCCTGTATATTTTCGCCATGCTGATAAACTTTCCAGTTCATCGAATGCACAACGCGCCAGATAAATCTGATCCGCTACCACATTGGAGGACTCCGCTCGGATTGTGTGCTTTGTATAAAACAGATACAACTGCCTGCTCTGCCTTTCGGCGTAAATAGAAAAATCTCCGCACCCCAGGCACAGCTCGCCCCCCATCTGCCCAGGTGTATTCATACCGGCTCTGAATTGCTCCGTCCAGCACGGCTCCTGCGCAGTCAGAATCCATCCCGAAAATATCCATGTCTTTCCATTATCATCAGAGTACATCATCCCAATGTGCCGGAAATCCGGTTCACCCTCAGCAAATCCAGTGGCAGTATAGGATGATGTGCCAGCTCCCCAGCCCGTCTCATTATGAATAAAGCAATAGAAGCGGTTTGTATCCGGATGGATCCACAGCCCGCATGGCCAGATCTGCCCACGGGACAACGGGCCGTCCGGATATGTACTGGCATTGAATGCAGCGCCTGCTTCCCCCAAAGAAAACAAAAATTCTGCCGGATACTTCTTTTGCAATCTGCATAGGCTCTCGCCGCTCCAAACGCTGATTCCGCCTAGGTTTGTGTGTCCAAGGATTGCCCAAATACGCCCCGACGCATCCCGATCATATGCAATCAAGCTATCCTGATAAACGCCGTTTTTGTTTGTCAAGTTTGTTTCCTGCACAGATGAAATTATATAATCTCTCATTTTCTCCTCCGCAGACCTCTCAGCCTATGATTCCCCCAGGGGAAACCTGCATCTGTATGGTGTGATCCTCTACTTTACGTCTAACTTCCTGCTGCCGGTATTCACGCGGAGAAAAGCCGATGACCTTCTTGAACACGCGTGAAAAATAATTTGAATCTGAAAAACCGACTTCGTGTGCGACTTCTTCAATTCTGCCATGACTCCGCAGCAGCAAAGAGCTTGCGACCTCTATGCGATATCTGTTTAAATACTGAATTGGGGAAATGTGTAGCGCTTCATTAAATCTTTTGGACAAGTACGGAACAGAGACATTGCACGCCTTTGACAAATACGTCAGATCCAGATTATTTTTGTATTCTGTCTGAATCAAGGCCATGCATCGCTGTACAACGTCAGACATATTCTGCGTACGGCAGCTTTCAATCAACGTGTTATAAAGCTGCATCATGAACTGATAAGCAAAACCGGAAGCTGAATAAAAGCTTCCCATTTCATTATTCAGTGCAGTCTGATAAATCTGATGCCAGCAGCGCATTACACTGGATTCTTCCGAAATCTCAAATACGCGGCCAAAGCGTTCTGTCAGATCTCCCCATATTTTCAGACATGCAAGATTAAATGAAATAAAGCGAAGCTCCCAATGGTCTGCATTAGGTGATCGATAATACTGGTACTGTCCGGGCTTTTCGATCAGAAATGCCTGTCCTGGTCTGAGCTGATAAGTGCTTCGGTCACACACCAGAGTTCCTTCCCCGGAAACGGTATATTGGAATACACACTGCTTATCAGCAGAGTTTCTACAGTCCCTGTAATAGACCTCCGGCGACGCCCAATATTCCCACCCGATCGAGTAGAGTGCATAATAGTCCTCATACAGCCGCTGATCCCGGAACTGATATTCAATCGACTTGTACTGTGTATCCATATTTATTTCCCACCTCCGGTTTTCTACAGTCTTATCCTTTTACACTGCCCATGACAATGCCCTTTGTGAAATACTTGCGCATAAATGGGTAGATAATCAAAATCGGCAGCATAGCGAGGAATATCTGTGCTGCTTTTGTTGTCTGACTGGAAACTTTCATCAGTTGCGCAAGCGTCTCTACGTCCGTGGTGCTCTTCATGACATCCAGCCCGGAATTGACAACCATATTATGAAGAAATGTGCCAAGTGGCTGTCCATCGCTAGTATTAAAATAAAGCATACCATCAAACCATGCATTCCAATGGCTGACAATGCAGAACAGGGTGATTGTTGCAATAGATGCCTTCGACAGAGGAACGATCACACGCCAGCAAATCTGCCACTGGTTTGCGCCATCGATCAAAGCAGCCTCTTCAAGCTCTTTCGGCAGACTGCGAAAGAAATTCATCATCATGATCACATACGTTACCGGAACTGCGCCCGGAATAATCAGGGACCAGAAAGAATTGATCAGTCCGGTTTTCTTAACAACCATGTAGGTTGGGATCAGGCCACCGTTGAACAGCGTCGCAAACAGAAAAATCCAAACGTAAACCTTTCTTGCCCGGAACCTTGCATCAGATTTGGACAGCGGATACGCGCAAAGAATACACAAAACCAAATTTAACACAGGCCCTACGATGACACGCGCAATACTGACCATCAGGGAATCCAGAAATCCGCGGTCTTTGAGAACATATTCGTATGCGGCCGTTGTAAAATCGACCGGCCAGAAGACAACTTTCCCTGCCTCTACAGCAGCACGCTCAGAAAACGAAATCGCCAGCACATTGATGATCGGCATCAGGCAAAGGAGTGACAAACCTGTCAGGATAACAACATTGATCACGGAAAAAAGATCAACCTGCTTTTTTTGCTTCATTTTCATTTGTCTGCTCCTTAAAATACTTTGTAATCTCCATATTTCTCAGCCAGTTTATAGCCAATGGATATTAGGATCAATGAAATCACGGATTTTAACAGTCCGACTGCCGCAGACATACTGTACTGCGCATCTTCAATTCCCAACCGATAAATAAACGTGTCGATGATATCACCGGACTGATAAACCTGCGGACTATAGAGATTAAATACCTGATCGAAACCTGCGTTCAATACATTGCCCAGTGATAGAACGCTCATAACAAAAATCATGGGCAAAATACCTGGCAATGTGACATGGAGAATTTTTTTGATCTTTCCTGCGCCATCCATCTCAGCCGCTTCATACAAAGCCGGATCAATGCTGCTCATGGCCGCAAGATATACAATCGAACTGTATCCAAAATTCTTCCAGGTGTCGGTAATGATCAATGTCCATGGGAACGTGTCATTGCTTCCGAGAAAATAGACTGGATCTCCGCCAAAAAATCGGATGACTTCATTTATGATGCCATTTGACGGAGAAAGAATGCTCGTAAAAATTCCGCCGAGGATGACCCATGACAGAAAATACGGCAAACAGGTCACAGTCTGTACATACCCTGAAAACAGTCTGTTCTTTATTTCATTTAAAAGTAGGGCAAAAATAACCGGAACGAGAATTCCCAGCAGCAGTTTAAATACTGCGATATAGATCGTGTTGTAAAAAACATTTTCAATATCCGGATAGGCAAACAACCGCTTGAAATTTCCAAGCCCAACCCACGCAGATGCCCAAAGGCCTTTCGTTGGCTTGTAATTTTCAAAGGCCATAATCAGTCCACCCATCGGCCCGTAGTTGTAAATCAACACAACAATCAATCCGGGCAGCAGCATAAGATGCAGCGGCATCTCCTCTTTTCTGCGCAAACGTTTGCATGATGGATCCTTTTTTGATTTTTGCAATTTCATATTCATATTCTCACCCGTCTTTTACGCCCTGAACGCTACAGGGGTGCTGCATGATGTAGCACCCCTGTATGGTTTTTAATTCCGCTTATCCATCAATTTGAAGTCTTTGCCTGATACCATGCGTTTACTTCCGCAGCAATAGCATCGCCGCCGTTCAGCTTCCAGCTCTCAACAAATGCATCAAATGCATCGACAGACTTCACGCCGCAAATGATATCTGTTACGATCTGTTCTGTCAAGGTTTTCAGGACAGAACTGTACTCGATCATGCTAGCTGTCGGCGCGCCAGTGAACGCATCAATCATATAGGCATTGTTTTCAATTGCCTTGGAAACCTGGACTTCCGTTCCCTCCGGCCCGAATACGCCCCACATGGTATAGCCATCAATATCCTGATTCAGACGATACTTCTCAGCCGCTTCGACGGTACTTTCATAACCCTGTGTTGTCGTAACCGGTGTTACGCCAGTCTCGAGGAATTCAAGATATTCTTTGTGAATATCGTTGTTTCCGCTGATTGCGGATGTGATCGTCGGATATGCGAAGTTGCGAACTGCATTGTCATTGTAGGTCTGAGGATCTTCTGCAACATACTTTGTGAAGATATTCAGCATCTCAATCATGGCTTCCGGATGCTCGCAAGCAGCAGAGACGCACAGCGCACCGCTAAAGGCCAAGCTAAACTGAGCAAGAACCGGATCATCATCAGCAGAAGGAACAGAGAAGAATTCCCATTTCTGCCCATCTGCCACAGCATTCAAAAGATCGAACGGCGCACAGTAGTGGGAAACAACAATGCCGCACCGACCGGCCATAACATCCTCCATAAGCTGTGCATTTTCCTTTGTGCCAAACTCAGGGTCGATTAGACCTTCTTCATATTTATCGTGCAGGGCAGCAAGTGCCTCTTTCATTTCCGGTTGGATGGTTGAGTTGACAAGCTCACCGTCCTGCTCAATCCACACGTTATAATACGCATGATAGCCATTCAACAAGCCAATCGTCGGCGTCAGCAAATCAAGGACATTCTTTGTCATGCCGATACCAATGGAACAATTACCGCCAACATTTTTTTCCTTGAATGTCTTTGCAATGTTCCACAGTTCGTCCATGGTTTTCGGTGCATCAAGGCCGCATTCTTCAAGCCAGTCAGAACGAATAGAGACAATCGGAATAAAGTCCTGATAACCCTGCGGCAAAGCAAGACCAACCAGTTTTCCATCAACGTAGCCATTTTGCATCATAATGCCGCCGTCTTGCATATACATAGCCTTGGTTTCCGGAGACGCATAGGTTTCGAAAACCTCTGTCAGATCCGCAAGATATCCCGCTTCACTCAGTTCTTGAAACTGCGATGCAGTAACCTGCATAATGTCAGGCAAATCCTCGGTTGCAATCGCCATATTGAGCTTGGTATCAAGATCTGATGCAGAGCCGGAGATTTTATAAGACACATTGATGCCATACTCCTTGAACAGGTCAATCCACGGATTGCTGTCCATCGTCATGTTTTCCGGCACATTGCGGATATTATCCTCCAACATCATAGTGGTAATATCAATGCTTGGTTCGTATTTTCCAAAAGGGTCTGCCACGGTCACTGCGTTTTCTTGGGACTCGTCCGGCAGATCGGTGCTATCAGCATTTTCCTTTGTTGTAGATTGACTGTTCTCACTGTTTGGCGCAGCAGTCGCTGGTTCTTTTGCTGCACACGCACAAATTGCTAAAATCATGAGCATTGCAAGCAGCAAACATAAAGCCTTTTTCATTTCCAGTTCCTCCATCCATTATTTAAAAATTTAAAAATGCACAAATTTTTCTCCCATATTTCATTAAATATTGAGCATTTTCATTATTATGTTAAACCACGCCGTACCCTTTTTCAAGAAGATATTATTATATTTTATAGCATAATATTATTTCGAGTTTCATCATTTTTTCGGAAAATTCATTTATTTTCATTTGTATTATCAGATTTCATTATACAATCCAGAATAATTATATCCTGATATATAATAAAAAAGTGCAATTATTCGCGTTTGCTGTTCTTGAGTATTTACAGCTATTTTATACTCTCTTGATATTGCACCCTCCTCCTATTACAATGTATTTACGGTTCAATGCACGGCAGCCAGCCGGGTCTTGAACCGTATTGTTGTATAAAGAAAACCACCGGCAATGTCTAAATCTCATTATGATCGCCCCCAACGTAGCCGCCCCCGGGAGAGAATCTCGGAGGCGGTTTCGTAAACACATACATCAGAAAAAGGGCACAGCAAAAGCACGGAGTTTCCTCCGCGGAAAATGAATATAAACAACCTCAAATCATCCGGTACTGAAAACTGCGGCAAATTCCAGCGCATCAGGCAGCCTAAGCCCTGAAAGTATGCCCTGCCTGTCTTTTACGCGGATTAGATATTTCCAACCTTTCTGCTCTATGTGCGCCATGTTGTTGTACGCCTCATGGCCGCGGTCTGCTATGAGAACGACCGGTTCTGCGAGTTTCGACCGGTCCACCAATTCTACAAGCACCCGAGATTCGTACTCCTCCCAGCCGTCTTGTATGCCGGTGTCCAGACAATGAGATTACCCTTTCGAGATGGTTTTAATTATACGTGATTGTTTAGTGGTTGTTGGATATAGGTTTAATAGTGAAGATAATCATATTAATTCTGTTATTGCTGACTGGCTGGAGAATTCCAATGGGAAATTGCTCTACTTATACTAAAATCTAGTAAAACACTTTAGCCGTCTTACCAGATATGCTATAGTGTATCTGGGTGATGAATAATGGCATCGAACTATAAATTCAGCAATGAGGAAATGGCCGCAATAAAGGCAGCACGCAGAGAGACAAAGGACAAACGTGCGGATGCAAGATTGAAAGCACTTGAACTGCGAGCAGAGGGTATGGAACTCAGTGAGGTTTCGCAGGCAACGGGCTTCCATGCAGCCTATGTGAGCCAACTGGTGGCGAAATATCGGGATCATGGACTGGAAGCAATCTCCGGGAATCATTATGGCGGTAATCACCGTAATATGAGCTTTGAGGAAGAAGCTGCGATACTTGCCCCTTTTAAGGCCAGGGCCGAGAAAGGTGAGCTTGTGGAAACCAGCGAAATTGAGACGGCATACCAACAGGCGGTAGGCCACTCTATTGGCACCAGTCAGATTTACTACGTTCTGCACCGACATGGCTGGAGAAAGGTCATGCCCCGCAGTAGGCACCCTAAAAAGGCAAGCGAGGAGGTCATTGAGACCTCAAAAAAATTAAAACTACCATCGGTGAACTGAAAAATCTCCACAGGGGCTGTGGAAAAGTGCGCCTTATGTTCCAGGATGAGGCAGGTTTCGGCCGCATCAACCATCCCAAGTACTGCTGGTGCGAAAAAGGCATCCGACCCA
>ERZ773147.4033-NODE-4033-length-10560-cov-4.911280_pt1 | contig 10560 bp, 10 predicted proteins | sample MGYA00580851_ERZ773147 | MGnify/ENA primary metagenome ERZ773147 (study PRJEB29015, sample SAMEA2737818) | human gut metagenome | biome: human gut; feature: human-associated habitat; material: faeces | place: China | collected 2012 ... | reverse complement strand
TGATGGTATCTAATTCTTCTTCGGTAAAGTCAAAATAATCTTTTTTGTTATTGATACCAGCATTGTTAACAAGAATATCGATTGGTGTAGTAGTTTCGATTTTGGAGATAAGTTTGTCATAGTGTGAGGTATCTGTGATGTCGAATACATAATAAGAACAATGTTCCCCTAGTTTGCTGATTGCTTCCTTTAATTTTTCTTCACGGCGTCCAAGGATGATGACGTTAGCATCCGCATCCAAAAGTTCGCTTGCAATGGCGAATCCGATACCAGTAGCACCCCCGGTGACAATGGCAGTTTTTCCCTTTAGGGAGATTTCTTTTTTCATAATGTCTTCCTTTCGTAAAAATATTAAAAACAATAAAGAGTATTTGAAAATAAAGAATTAATCTTTAAAATAAAGAAAAAATCTTTATAATAAAGATTGTAATACAAATAACCAAGAATGTCTATATAAAAGGGAACTTGAGTTTCCGCAGTTTTATCCACAATGGTAATTTTTTTCATGTATAGTTATTAACAACTTTCCCAAAATGTTTAAAATATAAGGAATCCAAAGGATGCGGATGCTTGAACTTACAAAAATGACCCATTTGAAAGTCAGACAATTTCTGAATTCAGATGGGTCAGAATTAAATGTAAAAGAGGGTCAAATTTCTTGACAATTTTAGCGGGATTATTTGCCCGGTACAATTTCCAGCCAATATCCGTCAGGATCTTCAATAAAATAAATTCCCATAGATGGATTTTCGAAGCAGATACATCCCATCTCTTTATGTTTTTTGTAAGCAGCATCGAAATCATCGACAGCAAATGCGAGATGGATCTCATTATCTCCCAGTTCATATGGTCGATCCATATCACGTAGCCAGGTGAGCTCTAAAAGATGCGGGGTCACACCGTCTGTGAGATATACAAGCTTAAAACTTTCGTCATCAGCAAGTTTTTCACGTTCTACTTTTAAATTCAGAGCCTTCTGGTAAAAATCCAGTGATTTTTCAAGATCATATACATTCAGGTTATTGTGTGCAAATGTAAAATTCATTTTAGTACCTCCATAGAATTATAAGGTTTTTATTCACAGTCAAGTGGAATGATGACTGGAATCTACTTTCTAAGGATATCACAGGAGGGGAAGAAAAATCAATAATGCATAGATAAAACCTGATGGGATAGAGTGATAACACAGAATACAGTGAAAAATGAATGAAAAACATTTTTGAAATGCAAAACATGTGGAAATAAAGCTGAAAAAAACAAAAAAATAAAAAAGAATGCAAGAACCCATTGACGAAACGTCAAAAATTATATACAATAACAAAAGTGAAAAAATAAAGAAAGTGGAGGATTCCTGCAATGACTGCATATAAAGATTTGAGCAAAGAAGAGTTATTGGAATTAAAGAGTGGCCTGGAGGCGCAGTTTGAAGAAGTGAAGGCAAAAGGTCTGAAACTGGATATGTCCAGAGGAAAACCGTCAGCAGACCAGCTGAATCTGTCAATGGGGATGATGGATACACTGACAAGTGGTGTTGATCTGACTTGTGAAGATGGTGTTGACTGTCGTAACTATGGTGGACTTGATGGAATTGATGAAGCAAAACAGCTTCTTGCAGATATGATGGAAGTTCCGAAAGATAACGTGATCATTTTCGGAAACTCAAGTCTGAATGTGATGTATGATACGGTAGCACGTGCAATGACACATGGTATCATGGGAAGTACTCCATGGTGTAAGCTTGATAAGGTAAAATTCTTATGTCCGGTTCCGGGATATGACAGACATTTCGCGATTACAGAGCATTTCGGAATTGAGATGATTAATGTACCGATGACATCAACAGGACCGGATATGGATATGGTTGAGAAACTTGTAAGCAGTGATCCGGCAATCAAAGGAATCTGGTGTGTACCGAAATACTCTAACCCACAGGGAATCACATATTCTGATGAGACAGTGTTCCGTTTTGCGAACCTGAAGCCGGCAGCAGAAGATTTCCGTATCTTCTGGGATAATGCTTACTGTGTACATCATTTATATGAAGATAAGCAGGATTATCTGATTGAGATTCTGATGGAGTGTAAGAAGGCCGGTAACCCGGATATGGTTTACAAGTTTTCTTCTACATCCAAGATCAGTTTCCCAGGATCAGGAATTGCAGCAATGGCAGCATCTGATGCGAACCTGGAGGATATCAGAAGCACAATGCGTGTGCAGACAATCGGACATGATAAGGTAAATCAGCTGCGTCATGTAAGATTCTTCAAAGATATTCACGGAATTGTAGAACATATGAAGAAACATGCAGATATCCTGCGTCCGAAGTTTGAGACTGTTCTTGAAGTTCTTGAAAGAGAACTTGGCGGACTTGAGATTGGATCATGGATCGCGCCACGCGGAGGATATTTCATCTCCTTTGATGCGCTGGATGGATGTGCGAAAGCGATTGTTGCGAAGGCGAAAGAAGCTGGCGTTGTTATGACAGGAGCGGGAGCAACATTCCCTTATGGAAAAGATCCTAAGGATTCTAATATAAGAATCGCTCCATCATTCCCAACTCCAGAAGAGATGAAGCAGGCTGCTGATCTTTTTGTTCTCTGTGTTAAGCTTGTAAGTGTAGAAAAGTTACTTGAAAACAAATAATTAAATGAATATAATTAAAATAAGCTTGCTTTTTATAAGCAAGCTTATTTAATAACCGGGTATATAATAATCAGATGTTATATATCATTATATAGTTGGGAGGATATACATATGGCTAAGATTGGTTTTATTGGAATGGGTAATATGGGATATGCAATGCTTAAAGGTGCTTTGACAGCATTTTCACCATCAGATATTATATTTTCATCACCAGACAGGGAAAAATGCGAAAGAATTGCTAAAGAGACAGGCGTACGATTTGCAGAAAGTAATGCAGAGTGTGGCAATAATGCCAAGTATATTGTGCTTGCAGTAAAACCACAGATGTATCCAACAGTACTTAAGAATATTGTCAATGTGGTAACAGAAGAAAGTGTTATTATATCGATAGCACCGGGAATTACTATTACGTCTATAAAGAATGCTCTTGGAAGCAACATAAGAGTTGTAAGAGCAATGCCTAATACACCTGCACTTATTGGAGAGGGAATGACAGGGGTATCATATAATATGACAGATTTTTCATTTGACGAAAGAGATGTTATTGATACATTCTTTAATTCATTTGGAAAGGTTGTTTATGTTGATGAAAAGCTTATGGATGGAATAGTGTGTGCAAGTGGCAGCTCGCCTGCATATGTATATATGTTCATCGAGGCAATGGCGGATAGCGTTGTAAAATATGGAATAAAGAGAGATGACGCTTATAAGCTGGTTGCCCAGACTGTCCTTGGTTCGGCAAAGATGGTGCTTGAGTCAGGAGAACACCCTGCAGCACTTAAAGATAAAGTGTGTTCGCCTGGTGGAACAACAATTCAGGCTGTTTCTGCGCTTGAAGAGAATGGCTTCAGAAATGCACTTATCAAAGCAACTGACGCTTGCTATGACAAATGTACAAGCATTAAGTAACATTTTTATATAGAAAGGCTGAAGATGAAAGAGCATATTAAAAGAGTAGATAGAATTCTTAAATATAAGGGTTCAATACTTGATATATATACTGATGTTATAGAGACTCCCGATGGACATAGGGCAGAATGGGATTATATTGACCACAGGGGAGCGGCGGCAGTTGTTCCGGTGTTAGATGACGGAAGGCTGCTTATGGTAAGGCAGTACAGAGATGCACTTGACAGAGAGACGATTGAGATTCCCGCAGGTGGTCTTAATGGCTGGGATGAGCCGACAATTAATGCGGCGGCAAGAGAACTTGAAGAAGAGACTGGATACAGGTCAGATAATCTTACCAAGCTTGTATCAGTTGTGACTGCGGTTGCATTCTGCAATGAGGTGGTAGATGTATATCTTGCAACAGATCTTGTCAAAACGAGCCAGCATCTTGATGAAGATGAATTCATAGATGTAGAAAAATATACACTGGATGAACTTAAAGATATGATATTTGCAGGAACGATACAGGATTCCAAGACAATTTCAGCAGTTCTTGCTTACGATGCCTTACTTAACCGTAAAAAGAATAATTAAGACAAAGTCTTCATATATTGATTCAAAGTACATTTTGATGGATATATATGAAGGCTTTTTTATTATGGGTAATTAAGAATGTAAGATTTGCTGCATTAATTATTGCGGGAATTATACTTGGTACATGCTTTATAAAAATGTGGCGTTATGGTGATGTGTTTTCAACTGAATATCTGATTGTATACATTAATTCTAATGTTGCATATGCAGATGTATGGCAGGAGGTGCTTGCTTACAGATTAAGGAGATTCATAACATTGGCAGTATTGATGATTACTCCATTCAGAAAATTGTATGTATACTGGCTGTGTCTGTATAACGGGTTCTGTCTTGGAATATGTATGACAAAGGCTGTTATGTTCCATGGAGCAGGGGGAGTAGTTATGGTTTTGGTATGGCTGTTTCCACATTATCTGTTATATATAATGACCGTTCTCCTTATGTGTCATTATTTTCTAAACAGAATTGACACTTTAAGAAGAACGGTCATTATTGTGAGTATGTCATTGTTACTTACATTAATCGGAACATTTGCAGAAAGCTACATTAATCCCGACATAATGAAAATGTTTTTAAACAAGGTCTGCAATATCGTATAAAAGCTTTTCAGATTCAGCCCATCCGAGGCATGCGTCTGTGATTGATTTTCCATAAACACCGTCGCCAACCTTCTGGTTACCCGGCTCAATATAACTTTCAATCATAACACCCTTAACAAGCTTCTTAACATCAGCAGAGTGATGGCAGCTATGAAGAACTTCCTTGACAATACGAATCTGCTCAAGATACTGCTTACCTGAATTGCTGTGGTTAGCATCTACAATAACAGCAGGGTTCTCAAGATCTCTTGCAGCATACATGTTATAAAGTCTTATCAAATCTTCATAGTGATAGTTAGGAATGGTCTGACCGTGTTTATTTACAGCACCTCTTAATATTGTGTGTGTAAGAGGGTTGCCTGGTGTATTAACTTCCCAGTTTCTGTATATAAATGTCTGCTTAGACTGGGCAGCAACTACAGAATTTAACATAACTGAAAAATCTCCACTTGTAGGATTCTTCATTCCGGCTGGAACATCAATTCCTGAACATACAAGTCTGTGCTGCTGGTTTTCAACTGATCTTGCACCAACGGCAACATATGAAAGAACATCTGAAAGATACCAGTAGTTTTCAGGGTAAAGCATTTCATCAGCAGGACTAAGATGTGTCTCTTTCATTACATCAATATGCATTTTTCTGATTGCAACAAGACCGGCAAGAAGGTCAGGCTTCTTTTCAGGATCTGGCTGGTGAAGCATTCCCTTGTAACCTACTCCTGTAGTTCTTGGTTTGTTAGTGTAAACTCTTGGAATAATAATAACTTTGTCTTTAATCTTCTCCTGAACCTTAACAAGTCTTGATGTGTAATCAAGAACAGCAGTTTCATTATCTGCTGAGCAAGGTCCGATAATAGCAAGAAGTTTGTCTGATTTGCCAGTGATAACATCAGCAATTTCAGCATCTCTTTCAGCTTTTAATGCTTTTATTTCTTCCGGTACAGGGTACTGTTCTTTGATTTCAGTAGGTGTAGGAAGCTTTGTGACGAACTCAAAACTCATATAATTTTCTCCTTAAAAATGTATATTCAATTAATTACATTTGCATAAAAAACATAATGTCTATGTGATTATAACATTTGTTTTCAAAAATGCAAAATAATAATACAGAAAGTACTCTTTGTGGTACAATATATTAAAGATTGTCGGGAGGCGTGGCTATGAATGTTAACAGAATTATATGGATAGTTTTGGATAGTGTTGGAATTGGTGAGGCCAGGGATGCAGCTAAGTTCGGTGATGAAGGTGCAGATACATTGGGACATACTGCAGGGGCTAATGGAGGTCTTAATATTCCTAATATGGTAAAGCTTGGAATTGGCAATATTGACGGTGCACATAACCTTGAACGTTGTGATAATCCTATTGGGTGTTTTGGAAAACTTGCAGAAATATCTGCCGGAAAAGATACAACAATTGGGCATTGGGAGATGGCTGGAATATATTCTCCGAATCCGTTTCCTGTGTATCCAGACGGATTTCCGCAGGATATTATTGATGAATTTATCAGAAAAACAGGTGTTCCGGGTATACTATGCAATAAGCCGGCTTCAGGAACACAGATAATTGCAGAACTTGGTGATGAACATGTTGCGACAGGAAAACCAATTGTATATACATCAGGAGATTCAGTTTTTCAGATTGCATGTCATGAAGATGTTGTGCCGGTAGAAAGACTTTATGAAATGTGTGAGACGGCAAGACATATCCTTACAGGAAAGAATGCTGTAGCAAGAGTTATTGCACGACCTTTTGTCGGGGAGAATGGCAATTATAAGAGAACACCTAACAGAAGGGATTTCTCACTAAAGCCAAGTGAGGATAATATATTGTGCAGAGTCCGTGATAAAGGGTTTGATGTAATCGGAGTCGGTAAGATTCATGATATATTTGCTGGTGTGGGCCTTACAGAGTCTAAGCACACTAATGACAATCAGGATGGAATGGATGTAACACTTGATTACATGAAGCAGGATAATAAAGGAATTATATATACTAATCTGGTTGAGTTTGATTCAACATGGGGACATAGAAGAGATTATAAAGGATATGCCAGAGGTCTTGAAGAATTTGATGAAAGGCTTTCACAGGTATTAGACACTTTGAAAGACACAGATATGCTTGTTATTACGGCTGACCATGGTTGTGACCCAACCTATAAGGGAACTGACCATACAAGGGAATATGTTCCACTGCTTGTATATGGAAAATGCTTAAAACATGGCGTTAATCTTGGAACAGGTGACACTTATGCTGATATAGCACAGACACTGGCTGAGATTTTTGGCACAGAACCGGTTAAGATAGGAAAGAGTTTTCTTAATAAGATTATGTAGGAGGTCTGCATTATGAGAATGGTTGATATTATAGAGAAGAAAAGAGATGGTGGAAAGCTTACTAAAGAAGAGATAGAGTTCTTTGTTAATGGCTATGTCAGGGGGGATATACCTGATTATCAGGCTTCTGCACTTCTTATGGCAATATATTTCAGAAATATGGATTATGATGAGACTCTTAACCTGACGCTTGCAATGGAAAACAGCGGAGACAAGCTGGATTTGTCGGATATTAATGGAATTAAAGTAGACAAGCACAGTACAGGTGGCGTTGGAGATAAGACTTCGCTTGTTCTTGCACCTATGGTTGCAGCACTTGGCGGCAAAGTTGCAAAGATGAGTGGAAGAGGACTTGGACATACAGGAGGCACGATTGATAAACTGGAAAGTATTCCGGGATTTAACACTTCTCTGTCTGAGAAAGCATTTGTTAAGCAGGTTAACGATATAGGAATTGCAATAACAGGGCAGACAGGTAATCTTGCACCTGCAGATAAGAAGATATATGCACTAAGGGATGTTACAGCAACGGTCGAGAATATTTCGCTTATTGCAAGCAGTATTATGAGTAAGAAGCTGGCCTCTGGTGCTGATGCGATTGTTCTTGATGTCAAGACAGGAAGCGGTGCATTTATGAAAAATGAGGCTGATGCCGTAAGTCTTGCTAAGGAGATGGTTCGTATTGGAAAGGGGGCTGGAAGAAATGTAACAGCACTTATTACTGATATGGACCAGCCGTTAGGATATGCAGTCGGCAATGCACTTGAAGTTATCGAGGCTATCAATACTTTGAAGGGTGAAGGTCCTGAAGATTTAACTAAACTGGTTCTTAATCTTGGAACTTATATGGTGCTTGCTGCAAGAGATGACCTTGATAAAGAAACCGTAAGAAAAGAATTGGAGAGAGTAATAAGTGACGGAAGTGCTTTGGACAAGATGGCAGAGTTCGTTAAAGCCCAGGGTGGAGATCCTGACGCAGTATATAACACAGATAAGTTAAAGATATCTGATACAATAACAGAGGTGTGTGCAGATAGCGATGGATACATCCAGTCAATCCAGTCTGAGCTGATAGGAAAATCTTCAATGATTCTTGGAGGCGGAAGGGCAGCCAAGGACGATGTGATTGATTTATCAGTTGGAGTTGTGCTTTCTAAGAAAATAGGCGACAAAGTCAGCAAAGGTGATGTGATTGCAAGAATTTACTGTGATAATGCAGAAAAGACTAAAGAAGCAGAAACAATGATTAAGGATGCGTATACATTTTCGCAGGAATTTGTCGAAAAAAATGTACTTATAAAGGGAATAGTTGGTTAATAGTTGTAAATAATTGGATTTTGTGATATTATATTGACCAAACGGGGCTTTGCCCTAGGTTTGTGAATTGAAAAGGAGAGTTACGATGGAAGTAAGACAGGGTGCTAACGCAAGAGATGTAAAGGGTTATGATACAGAAAGACTGAGAAATGATTTTCTTATCCAGAATCTTTTCCCAGCTGATGATTTCAAGCTTGTTTACAGCCAGATTGATCGTATTATCGTAGGCGGATGTATGCCGGTTAATAAGGAACTTACACTTGAGGCAGGTTCTGAGCTTAAGGCAGCATATTTCCTTGAGAGACGTGAGATGGGTATCTTTAATGTAGGTGGCAACGGTTCAGTTATCGTTGATGGTACAGAATATAAGTTTAAATATAGAGATGGTCTTTATATTGGTATGGGTTCTAAGGAGATTAAGTTCAAGAGTGAGGATTCTTCTAAGCCAGCTAAGTTCTACTTTAACTCAACACCAGCACATAAGACATATCCTACTGTATTCATTGATCCAGAAAAGGATATCAAGGATGAGTTCAAGCTTCAGCTTGGTTCAGTTGAAGGATGCAATAAGCGTCTTAACAGAAAGTATATTTTACCAGGTCAGGTCGAGACATGCCAGTTAGAGATGGGTATCACAACTCTTGAGCCAGGAAGCGTATGGAATACAATGCCATGTCATACACATGACAGACGAATGGAAGTTTATTTCTACTTCGAGATTCCAGAAGAAGATATCGTTGTTCACTACATGGGTGAGCCAACAGAAACTCGTCATATCATCATGAGAAGCGAAGAAGCAGTTATTTCACCAAGCTGGTCAATTCATTCAGCATCAGCTACACATGCATATGCATTTATCTGGGGAATGGCTGGAGAAAATCAGGATTTCGATGATATGGACTGGGTAGACATGAAGGATTTAAAGTAATCCGTCAGTACATATTTTACTAAGGAATGTAACCTGTAGAGGGTTTCATTTATAAATTATTATTAGAAAAAGGAGAATTAAAATGTCAGTTAATTTTTCACTTGAAGGTAAGATTGCATTTGTAACTGGTGCATCATATGGTATCGGCTTCGCTATCGCTAGTGGTATGGCTAAGGCTGGTGCAAAAATCGTTTTCAACGATATTAAGCAGGAATTAGTAGATAAGGGATTAGCAGCTTATAAGGAAGCTGGTATCGACGCTCACGGATATGTTTGCGACGTTACTAACGAAGAAGCTGTTAACGCTACTGTTGAAAAGATCACAAAGGAAGTTGGACCAATCGATATCCTCGTAAACAACGCTGGTATCATTAAGAGAATTCCTATGTGCGAGATGACAGCTGCTGAGTTCAGACAGGTTATTGATGTAGATCTTAACGCACCATTCATCGTATCAAAGGCAGTAATTCCTTCAATGATCGAAAGAGGACATGGTAAGATCATCAACATCTGCTCAATGATGTCAGAATTAGGCCGTGAGACAGTATCAGCTTACGCTGCTGCTAAGGGTGGTCTTAAGATGCTTACAAGAAATATTTGTTCTGAGTATGGTAAGTACAATATCCAGTGTAATGGTATTGGACCTGGTTATATCGAGACACCTCAGACAGCTCCATTAAGAGAGAGACAGCCAGATGGATCAAGACATCCATTCGACTCATTCATCGTTGCAAAGACACCAGCAGAGAGATGGTTAAAGCCAGAAGAATTAGCTGGTCCAGCTGTATTCCTTGCTTCAGAAGCATCAGATGCAGTTAACGGACACATCCTCTATGTAGATGGTGGTATCCTCGCATACATCGGCAAGCAGCCACAGTAATCGCGGACATAGATTAGCGGTGCAGATAACAATAAAGGGCTTGAGACAAGTTTACTTGTGCTCAAGCCCTTTTTGTTATCTATAGCGCATAGAGCGCGACAGCGCGTGTGTCCTGACCTGCGGTCAGGACACGGCACTGCGCGAAAGTAGTGGGACGCACCTGTCCCGTACATCAAATCCCAGCTGCAAGAGCGAAGCGAGTTGCAGCGACCGTTCCGGCACAGAGGAATTCCATTGTATATGTGGTGTTATAATCAGCCTGATAGGTTGTCCAATATCCTGTCTTTTAACATGATACCTATAGGTAGTCATATAAAATGCAACCTTATAGGTAGAAAACACAAGTGTCTATATTTATAATTATATAATAAA
>ERZ773147.4027-NODE-4027-length-10574-cov-2.399658_pt1 | contig 10574 bp, 9 predicted proteins | sample MGYA00580851_ERZ773147 | MGnify/ENA primary metagenome ERZ773147 (study PRJEB29015, sample SAMEA2737818) | human gut metagenome | biome: human gut; feature: human-associated habitat; material: faeces | place: China | collected 2012 ... | reverse complement strand
GTGACCATTGTCCACCTAAGTAAGAGAACAATGAACAGATATTAATAATTTTGCCGCTTTTCTGCGGGATCATAATTTTTGCAGCTTCATAGCTTAACTCGAATGCGGCGGTCAGGTTCACATCAATCATCGGATCCCAGTCGGCACGACCGAAGTCCAGCACCTTATTCAGCTTACAAATACCGGCATTGTTAACCAGAATATCAACTGTACCGAAACGCTCACAGCAAGCAGCGATAATCTTCTGCGGCGCGCCTTCTGCGGTGATATCCACCTGCATGAAGTCCACCTCAACACCCTGTTTTTCAATCATTTCCTTTGTTTCGCCGTTATCTTTGACGAAACTAGGAATAAAGATATTTGCGCCAGCTTTGGCCAACGCCATGGCAAATGCCTGGCCTAAACCGCTATTCCCACCGGTAACAATTGCGGTTTTACCTTTCAGGGAGAAAAAATCCATTGAGAACGCATTGAGAGATTCGATTGACATAGTTAGCTCCAATTTCCGTAAGGCAAAAAAAAAGAAAGGTAACTTCCCCCGCGAGAGGGAAGTTACCTTTCTCATTATCTCTGGTAACTGGAGATAATTTTTAGCATAAGGGCATAACTGCTAATGTGATCGTAATCACAGTGTGATATTCGTATTGTCAAATAATTTTAAAAAGCAGAAGCGTGATTACTCTCACACAACACCTCTGCTTTCCATGTTATTTATTATTTCAATTACTAGAGACCTGAGAAAAGTAATCCACCTGAAAGGGCGGCTTACTTTTCTCTTTTTTTTGTCTATTACAAATGGGAATACGATATGCAACACAACTCATATCGCCGTTGGATAACCCTCGCGATAATTAGTTTTAGCGGCGGCGTTAGTTTCGACCTGGCTTATTTACGTTATATTTATCAAATTCCCATGGCGAAATTTATGGGATTCAGCAATACCGAGATAGGTTTAATAATGAGTACCTTTGGTATTGCGGCCATTATTCTTTATGCCCCCAGCGGCGTTATTGCCGATAAATTTTCACACCGCAAAATGATTACTTCCGCGATGATCATTACCGGATTACTGGGTCTGTTAATGGCAACGTATCCACCGCTGTGGGTAATGCTCTGTATTCAGATCGCCTTTGCGATAACGACGATTTTAATGCTGTGGTCGGTGTCGATTAAAGCTGCATCGTTGCTTGGCGATCATAGCGAGCAAGGGAAAATTATGGGCTGGATGGAAGGGCTGCGCGGCGTCGGTGTAATGTCGCTGGCGGTGTTTACCATGTGGGTCTTTTCTCGCTTTGCACCGGATGACAGCACCAGCCTGAAAACGGTCATTATCATCTATAGTGTGGTTTACATCTTGTTGGGGATTCTGTGCTGGTTTTTTGTTAGCGATAACAACAACCTGCGCAGTGCCAATAACGAAGAAAAACAGTCATTCCAGCTTAGCGACATCCTGGCCGTTTTGCGTATCAGCACCACCTGGTATTGCAGCATGGTGATTTTTGGCGTCTTCACCATCTACGCCATTCTGAGTTACTCCACCAACTATCTGACCGAAATGTATGGCATGTCGCTGGTGGCGGCGAGCTACATGGGGATTGTGATCAACAAAATATTCCGCGCGCTGTGCGGCCCACTTGGCGGCATAATCACCACCTACAGCAAAGTGAAATCCCCTACCCGCGTGATCCAAATCCTTTCCGTACTCGGCCTGCTGACGTTAACTGCCCTGCTCGTCACGAACTCTAACCCGCAATCGGTCGCGATGGGGATTGGCCTGATTTTACTGCTGGGATTCACCTGTTACGCCTCACGCGGGCTGTACTGGGCCTGCCCTGGCGAAGCGAGAACACCGTCTTACATTATGGGCACCACGGTAGGTATTTGTTCGGTGATTGGATTCCTGCCGGATGTCTTCGTTTACCCAATTATCGGCCACTGGCAAGACACCCTGCCCGCTGCAGAAGCCTACCGCAATATGTGGCTGATGGGCATGGCGGCGCTTGGCATGGTGATTGTCTTTACCTTTTTGCTGTTCCAAAAAATTCGTACTGCTGATAGCGCCCCCGCAATGGCTAGCAGCAAGTAAGCCAGGAAAATTACAGGAGAAAAATCATGTCGAAAAAATACATCATAGGGATTGATGGCGGAAGTCAGAGCACAAAAGTGGTGATGTACGATCTGGAAGGTAACGTGGTTTGCGAAGGCAAAGGCTTATTACAGCCGATGCACACGCCAGATGCCGATACTGCAGAACATCCTGACGACGATTTATGGGCATCATTATGTTTTGCCGGTCACGATTTGATGAGTCAGTTTGCCGGGAATAAAGAAGATATTGTCGGTATTGGTCTGGGATCCATCCGTTGCTGCCGTGCGTTATTGAAAGCCGATGGCACGCCTGCTGCGCCGTTGATTAGCTGGCAGGATGCACGCGTTACACGCCCTTACGAACACACTAACCCTGACGTGGCATATGTCACCTCTTTTTCGGGTTATCTGACGCATCGCTTAACCGGCGAGTTTAAAGACAATATCGCCAACTATTTTGGTCAGTGGCCGGTGGATTATAAGAGCTGGGCATGGAGCGAAGATGCTGCGGTAATGGATAAGTTTAATATCCCCCGTCATATGCTGTTTGATGTGCAAATGCCTGGCACCGTCCTCGGACATATCACACCACAAGCCGCACTGGCGACACATTTCCCGGCAGGACTGCCGGTTGTTTGTACCACCAGTGATAAACCGGTAGAAGCTCTGGGGGCCGGATTACTGGATGATGAAACGGCGGTAATTTCTCTTGGCACTTACATCGCATTGATGATGAACGGCAAAGCACTGCCGAAAGATCCAGTAGCGTACTGGCCGATTATGTCTTCTATTCCGCAAACATTGCTGTATGAAGGTTACGGTATTCGCAAAGGCATGTGGACGGTGAGCTGGCTGCGCGACATGCTAGGCGAGTCGTTAATTCAGGATGCCAGGGCGCAGGATCTTTCACCGGAAGATTTACTCAACAAAAAAGCTTCTTGTGTGCCGCCAGGCTGTAATGGTCTGATGACGGTGCTGGACTGGCTGACCAATCCGTGGGAACCGTACAAACGCGGGATTATGATCGGCTTTGATTCCAGCATGGATTACGCATGGATATATCGTTCGATACTGGAAAGCGTGGCGCTGACGCTGAAGAACAATTACGACAATATGTGTAATGAAATGAATCACTTTGCGAAGCATGTGATCATTACTGGCGGCGGTTCGAACAGCGATCTGTTTATGCAGATTTTTGCCGACGTGTTCAACCTTCCGGCACGACGTAACGCCATTAACGGTTGTGCAAGCCTGGGGGCAGCGATTAATACAGCGGTAGGTCTGGGGCTATACCCGGATTACGCAACGGCTGTCGATAACATGGTTCGCGTGAAAGATATCTTTATACCGATTGAGAGCAATGCCAAACGCTACGACGCGATGAATAAAGGCATTTTCAAAGACCTAACCAAACATACTGATGTGATCCTGAAAAAATCGTATGAAGTGATGCATGGGGAATTGGGGAATGTGGATTCGATCCAGAGCTGGTCGAATGCGTAAGTGAGGAAGGCCGGGCGGGAAACTGCCCGGCCTGAACATACCTGAATGGTTATCCCCGCTGACGCGGGGAACATAAGTTCGACAACTTAAAAAATGATAACAAGTCCGGTTTATCCCCGCTGATGCAGGGAACATAATAAAAACTTTAACTAGTTCGGTTTATCCCTGTTTTTACAAGGAATATTAACTACACTCGATGTCTTTAGAATAAAAGACAATACGAATCGCACTTTATCAATTTTCACTTAAAGTATGAACTGGATATCTTTATTCATAAGAACTATTCATCAACAGCGTATAGAGGCGGTTATGTAAAACCACTCATTAGCCTCAAAACAAAGACAAACTTCCAGATTTATTACTTAACCAATGAATAACAAGCTTAAAAAATATACTGTTATTCTAAAGAAAAAATTAACAGGCATTAATTCAATATTAAAAAAATAATAGATTAAAATTTCTTAACGATTTAAGAATCATACAAATAACACTTTGATTAAATTTAATTTTTTGTATCGATAATTGTGAACCTCTCTGGCATGGAGAACTATTTTGAACATGAGGTGTTACGTGGATATGTTGCTTATTACAAGTACTGCTAATATAAAAACTTGAGAAAGAGATAACGGGTTATATGGTGGTTTATCCCCGCTGGCGCGGGGAACACTCTAAACATAACCTATTATTAATTAATGATTTTTTAAGCCAGTCACAATCTACCAACTTTATAGTATCACACAAACAACACATCCATTATGTTAAAGAGCACTTAATCCATTGATTAAAAAGGTAAATATTTAAAATAACTCTATACAAACTAAAATCTACCAAACTTTACCGCAATAATTTTCACTCCAGCGAAAAATTAATGCCACAGAATTTGTAGAGAATGCTAATGATTAGCCCTGGATGGGTAAAATGGAGGAGTTTTCAGAGGCGACAAACAATATAAATGAGTAGAAGTCTTTACAGGTTCCACCCATTTATAACGCTTATAAATGTTTAATCAGGCAATATTTAGATATTTATGTGTTTGCATCGACAAACGCCAATTACGCGCAATGCAGGTTTCAATGCACAAACGTGTGGCATCATCCTTTTGGCTAATCGGCTGCAGTGCAATGACTCGCGGTTTATCATCGGTCAGCGTTGCCAGTAGTTCATCCAGTGCTTCAATATCGCGTACGCGCCCCACTGGATGCTTGATTTCGTTGGCTCGCTCCAGTGCCTGTGACAACACTTCATAGCCGCCGCGCATGTTCAGCTTTGGCGATACGGTAACCCAGGTATTCGGTGTGCAGCGTACCTCATGAGTACCACTGGTTTCGATCTGGCAGCTAAAACCGTTCTTTTCGAGCAGATCAGTCAGTGGCAGCAAATCATGAATGCAAGGCTCACCACCCGTAATCACCACATGCCGCGCGGTGTATCCCTGGCGACCAATGACAGCCAGCAAATCTTCACTGCTCGCAGCCCCCCACTTATCACTCTCTTTGGTCTTCGCCAGAATGCTGAAAAGGGAGACTTCCCGATCCTCAAGCTTTTCCCAGGTGTGTTTGGTGTCGCACCAGGCACAGCCAACCGGGCATCCCTGTAAACGAATAAAAATGGCGGGAACGCCGGTAAAGTAACCCTCACCTTGCAGGGTCTGGAACATCTCGTTAATCGGGTACTGCATAGCATTCTCTGTGAAGTGGATAATTGTTAATTATTGCAGATCCTGCCACAACAATCATGTCTTATTAACATTCTGTTACAGGCAGGTTTAAAGAAAAATGCGAAACATATCGTTAATAATTAAAGGGAGTAACGTATTATGTCAGAAGAAAATAAAGAAAATGGATTTAATCATGTCAAAACATTCACCAAAATTATATTTATTTTTTCTGTATTAGTTTTTAATGATAACGAATATAAAATTACCGATGCCGCCGTCAATTTATTTATCCAGATTTAATGAGAAATTTATAATGCGCTATTTCATACTAATGTTCACTTTCGTATGTTCCTTTGTTGCAGCCCAACCAACTATTGTCCCACAATTACAGCAACAAGTTACGGATCTTACGAGTAGCTTAAACTCACAAGAAAAGAAAGAACTGACGCACAAGTTAGAATCTATTTTCAATAATACCCAAGTGCAAATTGCCGTATTAATTGTTCCCACAACCAAAGACGAGACAATTGAACAATATGCTACAAGAGTTTTTGACAATTGGCGTTTAGGAGATGCCAAACGTAATGATGGGATACTGATCGTTGTTGCCTGGTCGGATCGCACTGTCCGCATCCAGGTAGGTTATGGGCTGGAAGAAAAGGTAACCGATGCTCTGGCTGGAGATATCATCCGTAGCAACATGATACCCGCATTTAAACAACAAAAATTAGCTAAGGGATTAGAGCTAGCTATAAACGCTTTGAATAACCAACTCACTTCACAACACCAATATCCGACTAATCCTTCAGAAAGTGAATCAGCGTCTTCCAGTGATCATTATTACTTTGCTATTTTTTGGGTATTTGCAGTGATGTTCTTCCCTTTCTGGTTTTTTCATCAAGGCAGTAATTTTTGTCGCGCATGTAAAAGTGGAGTCTGTATTTCAGCAATCTATCTTTTAGATTTATTCCTGTTCTCCGATAAAATTTTTTCCATTGCTGTATTTTCCTTCTTTTTTACTTTCACCATATTTATGGTCTTTACCTGTTTATGTGTACTTCAGAAAAGAGCATCTGGTCTAACGGCAGAACCATCAGGTTGCCACCTTTATCGTTAACCAGCACTTTGCGGGTGTTACCCAACACTTTTTCCATCGTCTCGATATACAGACGCTCGCGAGTAATTTCCGGCGCGGCTTTATATTCCGGCAGAAGTTTAGCAAAGCGCGCCACTTCACCCTGAGCTTCCAGGATGGTCTGGGCCTTGTACGCACGCGCCTCTTCGAGGATACGTTGCGCCTGACCGTTCGCACGCGGCTGAACTTCGTTGGTATACGCTTCTGCTTCACGAATGTATTGCTGTTCGTTTTCACGCGCGGCAATCGCATCGTCAAACGCCGCTTTTACTTCTTCCGGCGGACGAGCAGCCTGGAAGTTGACGTCCAGCAGCGTGATACCCATGTCATACGGACGAATCGTCTCTTCCAGTTCGCGCTGAGTATCGCTACGAATCACGGTACGACCTTCCGTCAGAATGCGGTCCATGGTGTATTTACCGATAACTCCACGCAGGGCGCTGTCGGTAGCCTGACGCAGGCTGTCATCCGGGCTGGTCACGCTATACAGATATTTTTCCGGATTGGTGACGCGGTACTGCACGTTCATCTCAACGCGCACTACGTTCTCGTCCGACGTCAGCATCACACCAGAAGCGGCCAGTTCACGCACGGCTTCCACGTTCACCGGTTTGACTTCGTCGATAAACGTCGGTTTCCAGTTCAGACCCGGCTCAACCAGATGGCTGAATTTACCAAAGCGTGTTACCACGCCGCGTTCGGCTTCTTTAATGGTATAGAAACCACTGGCCGCCCAGATAATGACAATCGCTGCCGCTGCGATGGTAACGACACGACCGCCAAGCTGCGGGCGCGGGCCTTGCGATGAACTGCCACCGCCAGATCCGGTGCCTTTACCGCCGCCCAGACCACCGAGCTTTTTGCTCAGTTTGCGGAAGATATCATCTAAATCAGGTGGCCCTTGATCGCGACCGCCTTTGTTTCCATTTCCCTCAGAGTTGCCGCCAGGTTTGCTGCTTCCCCACGGGTCGCGGTCTTGTCCGTTATTACCGGGCTGATTCCACGCCATGTTTGTGCTCCATATTTGTTATGCGGTGATCCCTGTTGTCTTTCGACGCCAGAGGATATGACTCCACGCTTCAGACGCTACGCCGTTAGATCAGGTAATCGATCAACGCCGGTTCTTGTTTACAGAGGCGACGCCAGTCAACGATCGGCATATGAACTTGCAGACTTACGCTGCCGTCCTCCTCCATCCACTCTTTTTCTATTGCCTGAAGCTGATAAAAACGACTTCTCAGACGCCCTTCCTGCGGTGGCAGACGCAATGTATGCTGCGCCACCTCGCCGGAAAGCCGCTCCGTCAAAGCCTGAAAAAGCTGTGGTATCCCCGCTCCGGTCTGTGCGGAAAGCCAGACACGGATCGGTTTGTTCTCTTCGTCCCGATCAATACGCGGTTCGAAATCTTCCAGCATATCGATCTTGTTCATCACCAGCAGGGTTGGGATCTCGTGAGCGTCGATCTCTTCAAGAACCGTATTCACCGCTTCGATGTTTTCTTGTACACGCACATCCGCCGCATCAATGACGTGCAGCAGTAATGTGGCTTGCCGCGTCTCTTGTAACGTGGCTTTAAATGCCGCCACCAGATCGTGCGGCAGGTGGCGAATAAACCCTACGGTATCTGCAAGTACGGTTTCACCGACATCTGCAACGTCAATACGCCGCAACGTCGGGTCGAGGGTGGCAAACAACTGGTCTGCCGCGTAGACCCGCGCTTCGGTGATGCGATTGAAAAGGGTAGATTTACCGGCGTTGGTATATCCCACCAGCGAAACAGTAGGAACGTCGGCTTTGATACGCGATTGCCGCCCCTGCTCACGCTGCTTTTCAACTCTTTCCAGGCGCGACTGTATCTGCACGATGCGATTACGCAACAAACGACGGTCGGTTTCGAGCTGGGTTTCACCCGGACCACGCAAACCTATCCCGCCTTTCTGTCTTTCAAGGTGGGTCCAGCCACGCACCAGGCGCGTAGCCAGATGGCGCAGCTGCGCCAGCTCAACCTGCAACTTACCCTCATGGGTACGCGCACGTTGGGCGAAAATATCTAAAATAAGGCCGGTGCGGTCGATAACACGACACTCGCACAAACGCTCCAGGTTACGCTCTTGCGCCGGGCTCAGGGCATGGTCAAAAAGAACGACCGAAGCACCCGTCGCTTTGACAGCTTCCGCAATTTCAACTGCTTTACCTTCACCTACAAAATACTTTGGGTGCGGCGCTTTACGGCTACCGGTAATCACCTGCAATGCTTCGACACCGGCGGAAGAGACCAGAGATTCAAACTCCTGGAGGTCTTCCATATCTTTGTCTTGCGTAAAATAGATGTGTACCAGTACCGCCTGCTCACCAGCATCATAACGGTCAAACAAGCGTATAACCCTCTAAATAGATCAGCGGGGAACGCAGGATCGCTGGCTCCCCGTGTAAAAAAACAGCCCGAAACCTTATTCGGTTTCTTCGCTGTCCTGTTGCGCGGAAGTATTCTGCGCGCTGCTACCATGATGGTAGTTACTGCTGGTACCGCCACCGGCGTTGTTACTGTGATGAGAAACCGGGCGAGACGGGACAACAGTAGAAATCGCGTGCTTGTAAACCATCTGGCTGACCGTGTTTTTCAACAGGATCACGAACTGATCAAAAGACTCGATTTGCCCTTGCAGCTTAATACCATTCACCAAATAAATAGAAACTGGAACACGTTCCCGACGCAGTGCGTTCAGGAACGGATCTTGTAAAGATTGCCCCTTAGCCATTCTCTCTTTTCCTTATATGCTTATTTGTACTTTGAACCTTTCGATTCTGAAAAAATTGCGCACGATACGTCTCAATTGTACACATTCAGCCTGCGATAGCACCAACAACCTGTAATACTTCGTCACGCGCCTGTTCTGGTTTTTCACTGTCAAGCCAGTGAACCCCTTCCCAACCACGCAGCCAGGTTATCTGCCGCTTCGCCAACTGTCTCGTGGCGCAAACACCTCGATAAACCATTTCATCGTATGAGATTTCGCCTTCAAGGTAAGACCACATCTGGCGATAACCCACGCAACGAATGGAAGGCAAGTCCGTATGCAAATCTCCTCGGGCAAAAAGCGCCCGGACTTCTGCTTCAAAACCTGAAGCCAACATCTGATGAAAACGCTGCTCAATGCGTTGATGGAGCAGTTCACGGCTCGCCGGGGCGATGGCGAACTGATGCACCTGATACGGTAGAGCGTCTCCTGACGTTTGCGTCAGTTCCGTTAAAGTTTTACCCGAAATGAAAAAAACTTGTGGATCATTTGGATGAATCCTTGCTGCCGCAACCGGATCTACCTCCTGAAGTTGACGATGCAATGACTCCCAACCTTGCTCTGCCGCCTGTTGCTCAATTCTGGCCCGTACTTCCGGGTCTGCCGACGGTAGCGGCGACAACCCTTCCAGCAATGCCTTGAAATACAACATCGTACCGCCCACTAACAGTGGGATCCGCCCCGCCGCGGTGATATCGGCCATTTCCGCCAGCGCATCGCGGCGAAAATCAGCAGCCGAGTAAGCCTGCGACGGATCGCGAATATCCAGCAATCGGTGCGGCGCGGCGAGTAACTCTTCAGCGTTCGGCTTCGCCGTCCCGATATCCATCCCTTTGTAAATAAGGGCAGAATCAACGCTTATCAACTCTACTGGTAAAATTTTACGCAGCTCAATGGCTAACGCCGTTTTACCGGAGGCCGTCGGCCCCATCAAAAAAATCGCCTTAGGCAGGCTCGCCTTACTGATATCACTCATCTTTCAGGGCTTTTATCGCCGGATGTAAATCAACAGATTGTAACAGACCACCCGGCGGCGTTTTCACAAGTTGCGGACATAACCGTTCCACGTCCGCCAGCAGGGTTATGGCCTGTGCCATTGACCACTGCGCATGTTCGCTCATCAGATTTCGTGCAATCCACTGCGCAATATTGCCAGGTTCGAATACGGACTGCTTCGCCAGGTAGCCTATCAGTTCAGGAATCAAGATTTGTAAATTTTGTTGGCGTAAGGGTAAAGGCACTGCCCTGATGGTCACATGCTGTGCATCTGACTGGAAATCAATACCCAATTCCGCCAGGGCAGACTGCGCTTTTTCTAATGCCGATTTTTCTTCGGCAGAAACTTTTAGCCGCAACGGAATCAGCAGCGGCTGGGCGCAAACGGGCGCTTCAC
>ERZ773147.4023-NODE-4023-length-10583-cov-3.504559_pt1 | contig 10583 bp, 13 predicted proteins | sample MGYA00580851_ERZ773147 | MGnify/ENA primary metagenome ERZ773147 (study PRJEB29015, sample SAMEA2737818) | human gut metagenome | biome: human gut; feature: human-associated habitat; material: faeces | place: China | collected 2012 ... | reverse complement strand
TCACATATGTATATAAAAAACAACGAAAAAATAACTAAAGAAAAACTTTAGTTATTATAATACATATCTAGTAATAATTAAATATATAGCCGCCGCTAGTACTAGAAGACCAAATATTAAGAAGAATACTTTTACTCCAGTATGATTACTCTTTTCAAAGAAGGCATCATCTTCTTCGGCTTCATCAAAATCTTTCTTGGTAAAGTTAAAGGAGCCACTATAAAATGTTTCACCATCTTTAATTTGTTTAATTTGGGTAACTTCTTCTTTTACTATAGGATCGGTAACTATAGTATTATCATTACCTTTTAAATCAGCTAGTATATCTAGTGGTAATGAATCGGTGTTACTTTTTTGTTTTTCTTCTTTAACTTCTTGACTAGCAATTTCCATAGCATCATCATGATAAGGAATATTAGCATCCTCTAAATTAGTTAGAAAATTGGTATTAATTTTCTTATCATTGGTTATTTCAGCACTCTTGTTAATTTCATTTTTAGCATTTTCTAGTAATACATTGATATCATATACTCTATTTTCATCTCTAATTTTCTTTTTTTCTTCTACTAGAGGTCTATCTGATACAAAAGTTCTTCCCATAGCTTTTGCTTTGTGATACTCATCTCTACTAGAAATAATACTTTTGAGATTACTAACATCTATTTCATTAACATTATCATCAATTGGTAAATTCTCTAATCCATCAATTTGACCAGAAATATCGTTATAAAGTTTTTGATTTCTTTTAGTTCTTTCAAAGGTACTTAAATCATCTCTATAATATTTTTCCATTCTACTTTCCATATCCTCTACCTCTACTATATATATAATAACATATTTTGTGTTAAAATAAAAGAATTTACTATATTTTTTTTTACATTTTTGATATAATTAATTAGAAGGAAGGTAATAGAATGAAATTAAAAGTAAATAAAGAAAAATGTATTGGTTGTGGACAATGTGTAAGTATGACAGACCAAAAAGTATTTGACTTTGATGATGATAATTTAGCTAAGGTTATTGAAACCCCAGTAGCGGAAGAACATGAAGAAGAATCAAATACTGCCTTAGAATCTTGTCCAACAGGAGCTATTGAAGAAGAGTAATCTTCTTTTTTTATTTCCTAGTATATTACCCCCTCTTCTATATGATAGATATGGCTGATATATTTATTTTAGGGCAATAGTTTGGCTCAAATAAACACTATTAAGACTTAGAATAAGGCTTAATGTGTACATAAAGAAAAGAACCCTAAAATAAGAGTTCTTAACTTATTATAAACTTAACACCATTTTTAGTATTTTGAATGTTAATGTCATAATTTAAGAATGTAAGTGTTTTCTTTACAATAGATAATCCCAAACCAAACACACCATTAACCCCCTTTTCAAAAGGAGAAAAGATATTATTTAATACATCTTTATCAATATTTGGTCCATCATTAAATAGAATTATCTTATTATTTTTTATGGTTATCTTTATTTCTTTATTAGCATATCTAATAAAGTTATTTAATATATTATCTATAATTGCTTCCCACATCTCACTACTACCTTTAAAGATAGTATTTTTTTCATCAATATCTAAAGTGAATTTAACATCATTTCTTACTAAAGAGAATTTATCAACTGAATCAAAGACTACTTTACTGACATCACACCTTTCTTTTATAATATCTTTTTTGTCTTTGAAATAGTTTAATTTATTAAGGTACAATAAGGAGTGAACTTTACCTTCTAATTTTGATAACTGCTCTTTAGATACTTTTACGGCTTCTTTATCTGTTATTACACCATCTTCGAATGCTTCGATATAGGATTTCATTACTGTGATAGGAGTCTTAAAATCATGGGAAATGTTCTGGTACATTTGATTTTTATATTCTTCTTCTTCTTTCAAATATACACGCATTTTCTCCAAAGCTACCTCAAGGGTAGATATTTCATCTTCATAATCATATTTTATCTTATGATTATAGTTATCGTTATTCAAGTTATCTATTTTTTCTTTTAATTTTTTTATTCTATTAACTAAGCTATTAGACCATATTAGGATTACCATTGATACTATTATAAAGGTTATACCCACTACAAGAAGGATTATCTTAAATATTGATATACGCATATCATTTATATAACTACTACCAGTAAGTGCTATTTTCTTAGTATTATTTGAAGTAATAGTACTATAATAATATACTTTCTTGTTATAGAGAAATTTTCCTTCTTCTTTATTTATTTTACTTAGAATTTCTTTAGGAGAATCTAATCCTAATACTTTATTTAAGTTATTTGATATATATATATTTTCATTATTAACATATATATAAGCTACCTCACTATTTATTTTACTATTCTCAGGACTATCCAATATATTTAAAGATTCGCCAAGATAGTTATATAAATTATCTTCATATATTGGTAATAGGTTTCTAGGTAATATTATTCCTAGTGATATTATCATTATTACCACTATTACTATACAAATAAATAGTAATTGTTCTGTAAGATTAGGTTTTCTCATAATAATCTATACCCATAGCCATAGATTGTATTTATATCTAATTCTGGCATTTTCTTTCTTAGTCTTCTTACTAGATCATCTACTACTCTATCAGTACCAAAATAGTTTTCTCCCCAAATGTTGTTTAGAATATCATCCCTTGAGAAGGACTTATTTATATTGGTAACGAACATATAGAGTAAATCAAACTCTAAAGTAGTTAGATTTATACTTTCACCTTTGTGAAGTACCATTCTTTTTTCTAAGTCTATAGTATAATCTTTATAGGTAAGTTTTTGTTTATCTTTGGAGTAAACTCTTCTTATGATATTATTTACTCTAAGTACTAGTTCTTTAGGAGAATATGGTTTAGCAATGTAATCATCACTTCCTAATTCTAAACCGATTATTTTATCTAGATCTTTATCTCTCGCGGATGTAAATATTACTGGTACATCGGGATTCTCCTCACGGATTTTCTTTATAATGTCATATCCACTAATGGTATCTCCAAGCATTATATCTAATATCCATAAATCTACATCTTTATTTATATTATTTATAGTACTCTCTCCATCATAATAGGATACTACATTATAGCCTTCTTTTTCTAGATATGTTCTTATTAGATTATTTAAATCTTTTTCATCCTCTACTAGTGCTATTGTTTTCATATATATCACTTCCTAAATATAGTATAACACAAAATTAATATTTTTTCTTATCTAATCATCTATCACCTCTTTCCTTGATTTAATTATATTAATTTTATTTGGTTAAATTATCAAATAAATGTGGTAAATTATGGGAAGTAATAATATAATGTATTGGTGAATGATATATGGAATATAAAAAAATTACTTTAGATTATAAGAGTTTAGAGCCCTATATTGATGATAGAACACTAGATCTTCATTATAATGCTCATTATAGAAATTATACTGATAAGTTAAATAAATATTTAAATGATATTAATTATGATTATAAAGACTCTCCTATATATTTAGCTAAGCATATTGATATATTACCTATGGAGAATAGAGATGAGATACTATTTAATCTAGGAGGATATTTAAATCATAGCCTATATTTTTATAATTTGACTAATAAGAAGAAAGATATACCTATAGAACTTCTTAATCTAATTAATAAATATTTTGGTTCTTTCTCTTTATTTAAAGAGGAATTTATTGATATGGCTATGGAAGTTAAAGGTAGTGGATATACTTTTTTAGTAATGGATAAGAATAATAAACTTAGAATTATTAATACTTCTAATCAGGATACTCCTTATTATTATGGTTTTACTCCTATTATGACTATTGATGTATGGGAACATGCTTATTATTTAAAGTATACTTATTTAAGAAAGAAATACTTAGAGAATATTTTTGATATTATTGATTTTGATAAAGTATATAAATTATATTTGGATAATATTGTATAATCACTCTATAGCCTAAGGTCTATAGAGTGTTGTTGTTAGCCTATAGTCTAACAACAATATATCTACATATCTATTATATATAAGAGAGAGGTATATATTTAATATTAGTTTAGTAATTGTAATTAGTGTGCCAGTGGCGCACCTTTTTCTCATAGCAAATAAAATTAGCTCATATGTTTTAAATTGTTAATAAGCTACTTATCTTTGATATTCTTTGGATTTTATTTTTTCTTTTAACTTTCTAACACTTAAATTATAATCTCCGGTTTGCTTTATGTAATAGTTAATTTCATCAACATTATCAAATGTCAAAAGTTCGCAATAATGACTTCATGTCAAATGTCGCGACAGTGTCGAGAAATTCTTAAACACCAAATAGAACTTTCTCATTTTTAACAATGTTTTATAATTATATTTTTTCCCAACCTCAGTGATTAATTTATTGGAATATTCCTTTATTAGACTTTCTCCATACCTAGCCCTATCTTCGCCGCCTTGAGCTTCAATTAACAATTTACCGACATTATAATATGTACTAAGTTCATTTCTATTCTTTGAATAATCTTTTACCCTTTTGTATACTTCGTTGTTTATTAGTTCGTTTTTTATTTCTTTATAATAATTCATTTCTGTGCCTCCTAAGACAATATGTAATTTTTAGAAAATATTCTGTTATCACTAGAATACTCTATATAATAACCATTATCTTTCTTGCAGATTATTACTCCAATAGTTTTATCTTGATTTATAGTTTTAATATTTTTATCTACATAGTTCATATAGACCTCAATTTGGCCAATATGTTCTTTTTTTAATTCTGTTACTTTTAGTTCTATTACTACAAAGCAATTATAAGTATAATTAAATAATAATAAATCTATATAATTATAGGTACTTCCTATTTTAATTTTGTATTCACTTTTAATAAAAGAGAATCCAGTTCCTAATTCTAATAAGAATTTTTCTATATCTTCAAGTATTAATTTTTGTAATATTTTTTCTGTTATATGTTCTTTATCTACATTATATTTATTTCTTATGATTATAGGATTTTTTATAAAATCACTTACTACCGTTTCTTCTTTATTTATTAACTTTAATTTAGTTTTATCATCTAGTCTTTGATACTCTTTAGACTTTATTTTTTCCCTAAGTTGTCTATAAGACAAATTTTGTTCTATAGAAATACTTATATAATAATTTATTTCATTTATATTATTAATTGGTAAAATTGCTAAAATATGCGACCAACTCAATTGGTGTGGCAGTGCTACACCTTTTTCAACAATTAAGTAAAATTGTCTCATTCTTTTCAAATTTGATATTCCGTATCCGCTACCGATTTCAATAGTCAATTTTCTAGAATATTCTTTTATTATTCCTTCGCCATAATGTTTTCCCGCTTCACTTAGCAACTTACCTACATTGTAATATACACTAAGTTCATTTCTATTCTTTGAATAATCTTTTACTCTTTTATATATCTCATTATTTATTAGTTCGTTTTTTATTTCATTATAATAATTACAGTTTAACATATTAATTGCCTCCCGATGAGTACATTATCATATAAATGTTATTAGGTCAAATAGCTTAAAATAAGGTTTTATTGCCATTTTTGGTATTAAAAATTCGTTTTGGAAAACTTATTGTATTCAAAATCTTCTTTCGAGGCTTTTTTTGTCTTTAATTTATTATTAAATTTTTTTTAAATTTTACACTTAAGTATGTAAATATATTTATTTTGATAATATTTTTTGGTAAAAAATGTCCTGTAAAACATATTTATTTTTCCTTTACTTTTAGTTCTTTTTATTATACAATAATGTTGAGGAAGGATTGGTTTTATGGAAAAGTATAATTTGGTACCTGCGGATACTTATGTTGTAGTAAATAAAACTATTCTTCATAATGAGGATAGGAAAATTATAACCAGTTTATATCTTCCTATTATTGGTACTGATGCTGTTATGTTATACTTTACTTTATGGGCTGATTTGGATAATTCAGAAATATTAAGCAGTGAGTTTTCACATCAAAAATTAGTGTCTTCACTTAGAATAACTATTAATGAATTACAAACTTCTTTTGATAAACTTGAGGCTATAGGACTTATTAAAGCATTTATTAAAGAAGGAAATGTTAATAATTATATATATGAAATTTTTAGTCCTGTTAGTGCTAGTGAATTTTTATCTCATCCAATACTTAATATTGTCTTATATAGTAATGTTGGCAAGAGAGAATATGATAATTTAGTTAAAGCATTTAAAATACCAAGATTAAATACCTCTAATTATAAAGATATTACTAAAAGCTTTAATGATGTCTTTGAAAGTACTAGTATGACATCTTATGACTTATCACTTGAGGATATTAGAAAGTATAATAAGCTTAAACTTAATATTAATAGTAATTTTGACTTTAATTTTCTTATTAGTTCAATGCCAAAAAATCTAGATACTAGTAAAATGTTCTCTAAAGACATTAAAGAGCTTATTATTAACCTTTCATTTATATATGATATTGATGCTATTAAAATGGCTAATATTGTTAAAGTTTCACTTAATGATAATGGTACTATTAATCGTGAAAGTTTAAGAAAAAATTCAAGAAACTTTTATCAGTTTAGTAATGGTGGATTACTTCCTACAATTATAGATAATAATCAACCTGAATACTTAAGAAAACCGATTGGTGATACTTCAAGAAGAGCTAAAATGATATATACATTTGAAACCATTTCTCCAAGAGAACTTTTAATAAATAAAAATAATGGTAATGAACCTACGCGTAGAGATTTAAAATTAATTGAAGATTTACTTGTTGATTATAAATTAAAACCTGGAGTAGTTAATGTTCTACTTGACTATGCAATTAATGTAAATAATAAGAAATTAACGAGAGGATTCGTTGAAACAATTGCTGGTGAGTGGCAAAGAAAAGGTATTGAAACAGTAGAGGATGCAATGAATAATTGTGAAAAAGTACATAAAAAATCCTCAAAAAGAAATTATAAGGATGATAATGTTAATATGAAAACTCCTGATTGGTTTGATAAAGAAATAAATAAATCTAATGTTTCTGATGGTGAAGAAAATCAATTAGAAGAACTATTAAAGGAGTATAAATAATGAAAGAGATAAAAGATGTTATTCAAAATAATTATAGATTTAATAATATAGATTTAGAGAGAAATTTTGATAAAGAAATGGAAGACGATACATTTAAAAAGATCGTAAGTAAAATTAAACTTTCTAAAGATGAAATAATAAAATATACCTCTTTAATTAGAGATTCTTCTTTAGAACTTAAAAACTGTGCTAATTGTAAAAATATTATGGAATGTAAAAATTCTGTTGTTGGTCATGTCTACTATCCTGAAGCACAAGAAGAAAATATAGTATTTTCCTATGTACCTTGTAAATATAAGAAAAAACTTGATAAAGATACAGAATATCAAAATAATATTAGTTTGTTTGATATGCCAAAGGCTATTCTTGAGGCTTCAATGAAGAATATTTATACTGATGATAAGAATAGACTTGATGCTATTAAATGGCTTACAACTTTTATTAAAAAATATGAAAATAATGAGAATTGTAAAGGTTTATATTTAGCAGGTAACTTTGGATGTGGTAAAACTTATTTGATTAGTGCTATGTTTAATGAACTGGCCAAAAAAGGTGTTAAATCAGTTACTGTTTATTATCCAGAGTTTTTAAGAGAATTAAAGGGAAGATTTGGAGAGGATTATAACGAAGTATTCAATAAAGTTAGAAAGGCTCCTTTACTTCTTTTAGATGATATTGGAGCAGAAACAGTTACTAATTGGAATAGAGATGAAATACTAGGTAGCCTCCTGCAATATAGAATGCAAGAAGGACTGCCAACATTCTTTACTTCAAATAACACAATTAAAGAACTTGAAGAACATCTTATTGGAAGCGATAGTGAAGGTAGAGTAAAATCTAGAAGAATAATTGAAAGAATAAAATATTTAACTGATGAAATAATAATGGTAGCGGAAAATAGAAGAAAGTGAGGATAATGTATGGAAGGTAATAATTATGGATTTAAATTTGATCCAAATAAAATTGAAAAAAGTTTTGATAATGGAAGCAAGTTAAGTATTGAAAATGATGGTGGAGAATTAAATATGTCTCCAGATAGAAGATATGTTACTGCGAATAATCCAAATAAAAAGGAAAGTAATAAAAAATTAGTTAGAGTACTAAAGAAAAATGTTACTACTGATGATAGACTTGGACCTGAAGTAGTTAGTCCTGGCAATAAGGGATTTGCTAGTGTTATTGGGCTTGCTGCTTTAATTGCAGTTGCTGGTGTTATAATTGCATTTATTACACTAAAATACTAAATTACAAATAATTAGGGAGGGATAGTCATGTTATATGCTTTAGATGTTAAAACTAGTTATTCTATGTTAAGTAGTTTAATTAAAATAGATGATTTAACAGAAAAGGCTAAAGAACTTGGCTATTTTTCTTTAGCCATAACTGATACAAATAATATGTTTGGAACTTATGAATTTTATTTATCATGCATAAAGAAAGGCATTAAACCTATTATTGGTATTAAATTAGAATACAATGAAAATAAATTTATTTTACTGGCTAAAAATAATGATGGATATAGGAATCTAATTAAAATATCAACACTCATCTCAGAGGGTAATATTGATAATGATATTTTAATTAAGTATGCTGATAATTTAATATTAATTATGCCTTATAGTAGTTATAATAGTGAAATTATTTCTATATATAAAGAATATTTTGTGGGTTACTCTAATATAGAAGAGCGAAATAATATTAAAGATAAAGCTGTATTTGTTAATGATGTTAGTTATTTGGAGAAAGATGATTATAAATACTTAGACTACCTTATAATGATTAAAGAAGAAAAGAAGTTAGGTGAATTTGAACTTAATACATTTAAATATTCCTTCTTTAAAGTATCTATTCCAGTATTAATACTTGAGTTATCAAAAGAAAAATATTCCTTATCCTTAAAATAATCTTTTAAATTTTCATCATACTTTACATATATTTTTGTTATATAGCCATTATTAATAAAAGGAGTTAATTTTAATTTAATAGTTCTTATTGTTAATGGTTCTTTAGAAAATATTAATTTATAATGATTACCATTTCTTTCATTCTCCATAAAAACAGTTTTAGAATCATTATTTTTTTCTATAAAAATAAATAAAAAAAGAAATAATATAATAATTAAAATTATTTTAAATATAGTTTTCATACATATCACCTTTTTTATTTTCTGACAAAATACTACATTTTATTCAAAATTTTGATATAATTAAGTTCATGAGGTGATAAAGTATGAAGATTGCGGTTATTGGCGCAATGGATGTTGAAGTTGAAAATTTAAAAACAACATTAAATTTAAAAAAAGAAGATAATAATGATATTTATGTAGGAAATTTTTGTAATAAAGAAATAATTCTTAGTAAAAGTGGTATTGGTAAAGTAAATTCTGCGGCGAATACACAATATATAATTGATAAATATATGCCAAACTATATTATTAATACCGGCTGCGCTGGTAGTTTAACAGATAAATTAAAAGTTATGGATACAGTTATATCATCTTTTGTAACATATCATGATTTTACTCCTATTAGAATTATGAAATATTCTACTCCTGATGATGGAAATATAAAAGCTGATGAAAAATTAATTAGTATTACAAAAGATATATTAAAAAAAGAAAATGTTAATTATTATGTATCTCCTATTACTAGTGGTGACTGTTTTGTTACTGATTCCAAAGTAAGAGATGAAATATATAATAGAACAAAAGCAACTATTGTTGATATGGAAAGTGCAAGCATTGGTCATATATCAAGAAAAAATAATGTTCCTTTTGTATGTATTAGAACTGTTTCTGATTTTGCTGATGGTAATGATGATTTTGAAAAAGAAGCAGGAGAAAGAAGTACAGAAATAGTAAAAAAAATTATAGAAAACCTATAATTTTTTTATTTATCAAATTTATTCATTATATAAACAAATGCATCACTATCTGATTTTACAACAAATATTACTTCATTTTTATCATAATTATCAAAGTACATTATTGGTTTATTTAAATTCTTTTTAGCGTCTACTAGTTCATCAAAGTTTGATACTTCCATCACTTGTAAATCACCTAATTCTGGCATTGAATTTACATTTACAATCATTTTATCATATTCTTTTAATACCCTTTTTAATTCTAAATTATATCCACTCATTTTTGGCATTATTTTAAATATAAATGCAAAAACAAATATTACATATAATATATCTAATTTATAAACTATATCACATAAAAGTGAGAATAAAGTATACCCTTCTTTTGTTTTCTCATAGTTATTAATTGAACCATTATTATCTATTGTAGTTATAAAATCTTTTATTTCTGTTGTTTCTTTTCCAAGAGGTACAATTACTTTTAAATCATAATTATTTTTAATGTCTTCATTTATACCTTCTTTTTCGCCATTTATGTTTACATTTACAGTTATTATTAAATTACCATCCACATCTACTGGATATTGATTTTTAAAATTAGTAACAACCTTATTATAATCGCTAAAATTAATATTAAA
>ERZ773147.4018-NODE-4018-length-10593-cov-5.132663_pt1 | contig 10593 bp, 6 predicted proteins | sample MGYA00580851_ERZ773147 | MGnify/ENA primary metagenome ERZ773147 (study PRJEB29015, sample SAMEA2737818) | human gut metagenome | biome: human gut; feature: human-associated habitat; material: faeces | place: China | collected 2012 ... | reverse complement strand
TCTGCCGCACCTCGCTCGCCGTATCGGCACTTAGAATTATGCGGTATTGCCCTTACTTTTCCACCTGGAACAAATTCTGCTGACGGGTTGCTTTGGCACCGATGTTGTTATACTCCAAATAGAAGTACCCATGCACCCAGGCATCCAGCTCTGCATTCTCGCCGTAGGTGTGGGTCACGCCGTCCGCGTCCATATAGTCATTGGCGGCTGTCACCACCGGGGCCACCTGCTTGAGTGCCAGCAGGTACTGGTAATACGGGGTCAGCGGCAGCCCGGCATTTTCCACCAGGGTGGGAGCCAGCATGCACATATCCATGCGGTTGTACTCGTCGGTGGCGCTGGTCTGGCCTGCGTTCTCCAGCGGGTAGTTTGCCCAGATCAGGTAGGGCGTGCTGCGCTCCAAAATCTGCAAATTGTTCTCATCGGTAAAGGTATGGTCGGCCACATGATCCACAAAGCTGGGGGCGTGGTCGCCTGCCATGGCAACAATCACCTTGCGGCCGGTCTTTTCGTACTGCTCGGTCAGGTATTCGGTCAGTTCGCCAAAGGCACGGTCGGTCATATAGATGTTGCTCAGGTATTCATCCATGATGGAATCATACTCGCCGTAATCGGTTGCGGCATGCACGATATCCTCCTCCGGGGGGTTCATATCGTAATCGCCGTGGCTCTGGATGGAAACCAGGAACACAAACCGCGGCTGGTCCTCCGGCATTGCTTCATACAAACCTTCCAGGTCGCGGTAGGTGGCGCTGTCGGTCTGGTAGGGGCGGCTGCCATAGGTTTCCTTGGTCGGAAAATCATCCTGGAAGTGGGTCTCGTCAAAGCCCAGCGTCAGCCAGGCGGAATCGCGGCGGTAGTTGGAGTTGGTATAGGGGTGGGCTGCCAGCGTGGCATACCCCAGATCTTTCAGGTTGCTGACCAGGCTGTTTGCCTTGTGCAGGTTCAACCAGTTGAACGGTGTGATGGAGGGCATCAGCATCAGCGAGTTGGAGGAAAGCATCTCGTACTCGCTGGAGTTGGTGCCGCCGCCCACATGCGGGCTGATGGTGTGGCCGTAAATGGAGTTGGGCAGGTTTTTGGTCACCTGCATGATCTCCTGGTCGGCCTGCAGGTCCGTTACCAGGTCAAAGTCATAAAAGCTTTCGGACAGGATCAGGAACACATCGGGGTAGTCCTGCTCGTTTGCCGTTTCGGGGCTGGCCTGATAGTCCTGCGCCATTGCAGCGGCCTCGGTGGCGGCGTCCTCGCTGTAGCCGTCCGGCTGCAGGATGGGGTCCACCATCAGGCTGGCGGCTTCAAGGCTACCCGCCAGGTAGCCGTACTTATAATAGGTTTCCTGCCAGGCCCAGCCGTAAGTGGCGGCGGGCTTGATGGGGTTGGGGCTGAAATACCCCAGATACAGCACCGCAAAAATGCCGCAGGCGCAGGCCAACGCATGGGCGCCGCGCTGTTTCCAGCTGCGCTTATGCTTGCCGGCCAGTTTGACCTGCACAACGGCAGCCACCAGCACCGGGATGTACAGCAGCGCAATGGTAATAACTGTCTGGGTAATGTGCAGGGTATAACTGCCCATCACCTCTGCCGCGGTGCCCAGGTTCAGGATGTCCTGCGGCATCAGGGCGGAACCATGCAGGTCCCGCGTGTAATAGTTGACCAGCGCCAGCACGGTAAAAATCAGGCCGGAAACGCCGGTTGCAATGCCCCAGCTGCCGCACAGGGCAAACACCACCAGCGTCAGGCAAAACGCCGTCAGCGCATTGAGCGGTGCGTATACCGGCCACTGCCCTGCCATGTAGTTGGCAGTTGCGCCGTCAGAAATTTCTAACTGGTAGCGCGCCACAAAGGCCGCTGCCACAGCCAGCGCAAATGGCAGCACCGTGCCAAGCCAGAAGCGCTTGCTTTTTAATGTTTTTTTGATGTTTTGCATGGGTATCCAGTTCCTTCGCTTTGTTTGTTCATTAAGTTGCGGTCAACATTCCGCGTCAACACGCCGAATGTCCGGTATGCCCGCAAAAGGGCATATTAGGTTAGTATATCACATTTTATGCCGGTTGTGAATCACCGTTTTTCGGCCAAATGCTGCCACTTGTTCCAAATCTGGCCCGCCCGCGCAGATTTTGCATTTACCAACCTACGCTTTCATGTTATAATATTAATTAATCATCATTTTACCCCATAGACGGAGGCTATTCTATGAAAATTCCTGCAAAAGGTTTTACTCACGGCGGCAAGTTCCATGCAGACGATGTGTTTGCCACAGCGCTGCTGATGATTGTGCGGCCGGATATCAAAGTAACCCGTGGTTTTGTTGTGCCGGATGGTTTTGACGGCATTGTGTACGATGTGGGCTGCGGTATGTTTGACCACCACCAGGAACCGCGCGAAAGCCGCCCCAACGGCGTGCCCTATGCGGCCTTTGGCCTGCTGTGGCGCGTGTTGGGTGCCCAGCTGGTGGGTGCCCACCAGGCCCGCCTGCTGGATGAAAATTTTGTTCAGCCCCTGGACTTGAACGATAACACCGGCGAACAGAACTCCCTGGCCGATGCCATCGGCAGCTTTAACCCCGTGTGGGATTCCGGCGAAGATTCCGATGCCTGCTTCTGGCGCGCCGTGCCCTTTGCCAAGCAGGTGCTGGAAAACGAGATTGCCGCAGCCAACGCCGTGAACCGCGCGGACGAGACCGTCCAGAACGCCTACAAGAACTCCAAGGACGGCATTGTGGTCCTGCCGGACTACATGCCCTGGAAAAACGGCCTGTACAAAACCGATGCCCTGTTTGTTGTCTACCCCAGCCAGCGCGGCGGCTACAGCGCCCAGTGCGTGACCGATTACAAGACCCGCCGCAGCAAGGTGCCGTTCCCGCCCGCATGGGGCGGCCAGCCGGAGGAGATCCTGCGCGAAAAGAGCGGCCTGGCTCTCAAGTTCTGCCACCCCAGCCGTTTCCTTGTCACCGCGGAAACCAAAGAGGATGCCATTGAGGCATGCCGCCGTGCCCTGCGCGCCGCTGGAAGGCCGGTGAGCGCACAGTGAGCGCCGAAACTCTAGAGCAGTTTGGTCCCCGCCCCAGCACCGTGGCGGACTGCCAGCCAGACCCGGCTTCCGCCTGGGTCTACATGGTGCGCTGCGCGGATGGCAGCCTGTATTCCGGCTGGACCAATGACCTTGCCCGTCGCCTGCGCGCCCACAAGGGCGGCAAGGCCGGTGCCAAGTATACCCACGCCAAAGGTGCCGTTAAGCTGACCTATGCCGAGCGCTGCACCGATAAAAGTGCCGCCCTGAAGCGGGAAGCCGCCCTGAAAAAGCTGCCAAAACCCGAAAAGGAAGTCCTTGCCGCCCAGTGGACCGCTGAAAACACCATCACCCTGCGGGATGCCGCGCCGGAGGACGCCGCCGCCGTGGCGGAGCTGTACAACTGGTATGTCACCCACTCCACGGCCACTTTCCAGTATGACCTGTGTACCGAGGAATTCCAGCGCGAAAATATCGCCTATGTGCAGCAGCGCGCGCCGTTCCTGGTTGCCGTCAATGCAGCGGGCAAGCTGTGCGGCTTTGCCTGCGCCCACCCCTGGCACAGCCGCACAGCTTATGCGTGGGATGTGGAGCTAACCGTTTACTGCGCCCACGACTGTGTGGGCCAGGGGGTTGGCGGGCGGCTGTACAAAGCCCTGCTGGACGGCGTGCGCCAGCGCGGCTACTGCAACGCCGTTGCCCTTGTGACCGGCCAGAACAAAGAGAGCTGCGCGTTCCATAAAGCGCTCGGCTTCAAAAAAATCGGCGTGGAGCCCCGCACTGGGTACAAGTTCGGCCAATGGCTGGACCTTGCCTATTGGTGGATGGACCTGCGCCCCGGCCAGGAGCCTCCGGAGCCGGTGCGCCTGGGGCGATAAAACTGCATAACACAAAATTAAGCGGGGCACTGCTGATTGGCAGCGCCCCGCTTTTGTTATAAAGATTTGTAGAGGACGATGCCTGCATCGTCCCGCATACTGAGCTGCAACCATGGTATACTGTCATCAACATCCTATCTCCCCGCCGCGCGTTTTTGTTTTCCACAAGAAGCCCCTCTGTTTGTGGAAAACCGTTCAGATTCTTTTCACTTTTCCCTGTCGTTACGCGGTCTGCATTCCTGTTTTTGCCCACAAACTGCCCTTGTTCACGCAAAGTTTACCGGAATTTCCAGCTATTTCATGCCTTGTTCATCCGCAGTTCATTTTTATTCTTCATGATAGAATCTATCGGGGGCCCCTATTACCGCCCCCAACTGGAGGAATTGTTATGCACGAAACCCAACAGCCGCGCGACCCCAAAAAGACGACCGGCATTGTATATGCCGTGATCCTTGTGGTGTTGCTGCTGCTCAATTTCTGGGCCTTCCCCGCCATGATGAAAGGCCAGGTCAAACAGGTCGATTACGGCACCTTCCTGAACATGCTCGAAGGCGGCGAACTGAGCACCGTTGAAATTCAGGATCAGCAGATCTATTTTGTGGACAAAAACGATACCACCTACTGCACCAACTCCATTGCGCAGGACCTGCAGCTGGTCAACCGGTTGGAAAGCGCCGGCGTTTCCTTTGGCAAGGTGTACAACCAGACCACCTGGGTGGATACCCTGCTGGGCTGGGTCATCTCGCTGCTGCCCATGATCATCCTGATCGTCTGGTTCAACCGCATGATGCGCAAGCGGGTCGGTGAAATGACCGGCGGCGCCAACAGCATGATTTTTGGCGGCGGCAAATCCGGTGCCAAACAGTATGTCGTTGAGGATGGCAAGTCCATCAAATTTGCCGATGTTGCCGGTGAGGACGAAGCCAAAGAGAGCCTGCAGGAAATCGTTGACTTCCTGCATAACCCCAAGCGTTACGAGGATATCGGTGCCAAAATGCCCAAGGGCGTTCTGCTTGTCGGCCCCCCGGGCACCGGTAAAACCCTGCTGGCCCGCGCTGTTGCCGGCGAAGCCGGTGTTCCTTTCTTCTCCATTGCGGGTTCTGAATTTGTCGAGATGTTCGTCGGCATGGGCGCTTCCAAGGTGCGCGACCTCTTCAAACAGGCCAACGAAAAAGCCCCCTGCATTGTCTTTATTGATGAGATCGATACCATCGGCAAAAAGCGTGACGGTGCTTCCGGTATGGGCGGCAACGATGAACGCGAGCAGACTCTGAACCAGCTGCTGACCGAAATGGACGGGTTTGACGCCGCCAAGGGTGTTATCATTCTGGCCGCCACCAACCGTCCTGAATCCCTTGACCCCGCTTTGACCCGCCCCGGCCGTTTTGACCGTCGTGTGCCCGTGGAGCTGCCCGACCTGAAAGGCCGCGAAAGCATCCTGCGCCTGCACGCTCAAAAGGTCAAAATCGGCCCCGACTGTGACTTTGCCGTGGTTGCCCGCATGACTCCCGGTGCTTCCGGTGCCGAGCTGGCCAATATCATCAACGAAGCCGCCCTGGGCGCTGTGCGCCACCACCGCATGGCCGTTACCCAGTACGACCTGCAGGAAGCCGTGGATACCATCCTGGCCGGTGCCCAGAAAAAGAATAAGATCCTGAGCGACAAAGAAAAGTGCATCGTGGCCTACCACGAAGTCGGCCATGCCATGGTTGCCGCCCTGCAGAGCCATTCCGCCCCCGTGCAGAAAATCACCATTGTACCGCGCACTTCCGGCGCGCTGGGTTTCACCATGCAGGTAGAGGACGGCGACCACACCCTGATGACCAAGGAAGAGATCCTGGCCAAAATTGCCACCATGACCGGTGGCCGTGCCGCCGAAGAAGTGGTGTTCAACTCCATCACCACCGGCGCATCCAACGATATCGAGCAGGCTACCAAGATGGCCCGCGCCATGATTACCCGCTACGGCATGACCGACGACTTTGACATGGTTGCCCTGGAAACCGTGAACAACGCCTACCTGGGCGGCGATGCCAGCCTGGCCTGCAGTGAGCACACAGCCGCCACAGTGGACGATAAGGTCGTGGAAGTCGTCAAGCAGCAGCATGAAAAAGCCAAACAGATGCTGGTTGAAAACCGCGGCAAGCTGGACGAGATCGCCAAGTACCTGTACGAGAAAGAAACCATCACCGGCGAAGAGTTCATGCGCATCCTGACCGCTGTTCCCCAGCTGCCCACCGGTGCCGTGGAACAGTAAAGGCAACACCGCACAATTCCCGCCTGACGGCTTAAGCACCGCTCCGGCGGCTGCGGCACGGCATCTGCGTTGCCAAAATGCTCGATAATACACAAAGTATTATCTGCGCTTTTGGCTTAGCATCTGCCGTGCCTCGCTCGCCGTATCGGCACTTAGAATTGTGCGGTATTGCCTAAAATCTCCGCTCTGCGCGTTTTCTTTGTAAAATAACGGTGCCCCCGCCCTATGCAGTTCATTTACCGCACGGGCGGGGGTGTTTTGTTGTAATTCCGTAGGGGCGCACACCATGCACCCATCCGTTTTATATCATCACACTACAGCGCTACACCATGTAATAGCGCCATTTTATGGCCAGCCGTTACCCATTTGTAGGGGCCGCTGCTCACCTCTTTCCGAAAAACGCAATAAAAATGCTGTCTTTCTCCACATCAGGGAAAGGCAGCATTCTTCTTTATCCGTTCAGATCTTCGCCGTTGCTGGCAATCACATTTTTATACCATCCAAAGGACTTTTTCCTGTACCGTGCCGCCTCCCTGTTCGAGTACCGGGAAAAGCATCAGTGATCCTGCCGGGCTTTATTTTGCCTGTGCGCCCTCTGGGAAGATGATCTTGTTCACAAAGAAGAAGATCACCATGGAAATGCCGCCATTGAGCACGGTGGTGCCAATGTTGTAGATGAAATCCGGCACCAGCAGGCCCGCAACCGCCACCCACACGCAGTTGATGGAGTTGACGATGCAGGTGATCAAGCAGAACGCCACCACATACCAGGCGATCTGCTTGGCCAGGTTGCCCTTGCTGCGGAACACAAAGTTGCGCTGGATGGGAAAGTTTATGCATTCTCCCACCACCATGGCAACCATGTAGGCGCAAAAGTACGGCAGACCGCCATGGGCGGAATCATACCCCAGGATGTTCCACTGGAAGGTTTCGCCAAACAGCGTGACCGGGATGCCCGGCCAGCCAAAATCCACCACCGGCAGGCTGCTGAACGCCGCCGGCAAAAATTGCAGCAGCAGGTATTTGAACACCGTAACCAGGTTGGATACGATCACAAACAGTCCGCCTTCGCGCACCCACTTGGCTGCGGCGGGGTGTTTTGCCGCAAAATTATTCCATAGCTGCATAAATAGCCCCTCTCTTTCCTCAGCTGTTGCGCAGGCGCTGTTCCAGCTGTGCGTTCAGTACCAGGTTTTTCACGGCTTCTATGATCACCCGCACAAGGCCGATGATCCAGAATCCCTGTAATTCCATCACAATGCCATCCACCATGCCCATGCTGATGGCACCGCTGGTCATTTTGGCCAGGGCACGCAGCGGCATGTTGTACTGGAACAGCACATTCAGGTCCGGCTTGCCGCGCTTGTAGCTGGCGTTCAGCAGTGCGGTAAGCACCAGCCAGATCAGCCAGCCCAGCGGGCTGCGGCTGTGGTTCAGCTCGCCCAGGGTCATGTTGCGGTCAATTTTAACTTTTCCCTGCTGCACCGGGCGGCCCAGCAGGGTGGCCCATTCGTCATCCGGCACGCTCTGCACCTTGCCGCTGGTATAGTGCGGCAGATGCTTGCCCGCATAGGGGTTGGGTGCGCCGGTACCGGCCACTTCCACCACGGCGGTCAGGCGGATGTCCGCACTGGACGCGCCGACCCGCAGCTCATAGCTGCCGCCTTCCACTTCCCAGCTGTCGGTCTTGGTGTTCCAGTAGCGGAATGCCTTGTCGTCCAGCGGGATGGTCACGGTCTTGCTTTCGCCGGGCTGCAGCTGCACCTTGGCAAAGCCTTTCAGCTCCTGTGCAGGGCGGAACACTTCTGCCCCGGGTTTTGCCACATACAGCTGCACGATCTCTGCTCCGGCGCGCTTGCCGGTGTTGGTTACGGTCAGGGTCACGCCATTGGACGCGGCCTGCAAATTGCTGTAGGCAAAGCTGGTGTAGCTTAACCCATAGCCAAAGGGGAATGCCACCGGCACACCGGCGGTCTGGTAATAGCGGTAGCCGACATACAGCCCCTCGCGGTACTGCACCATACGGCCCGGCCCGGCAAAGTTATCCTTGGCGGGGGTATCCGCATAGGCGTTGACCCAGGTTTCGGCCAGCTTGCCGCTGGGGTTCACTTTGCCGGTCAGCACATCCAGCATGGCGCCCGCCCCCGCCTGGCCGCCCAGCGCACCATACACCAGGGTACGGCAGCGTTTGAGCCACGGGGTTTCCAGAGAAGCCCCTGCGCTGAGCACCACAACGGTGTTGGGGTTGGCCTGCTGCACGGCCTTTAACAGTTCGATCTGGTTGTCCGCAAGGCGCATATCACCGCGGTCCAGACCCTCACTTTCCTTGATTTCATCCAGCCCCAGGCAGAGCAGCACCACTTCGGCCTTTTGGGCCAGAGCTACAGCCTCGGCCTGTTTGGCGGCATCCGGTTTGCCCTGGCGGTCAAAGCCGGAGGCAAAGCCCACGCTGGCCAGGCCGCTCTCTTTCAGGCAGTCCAAAAAGGTATCCACCTTGATGGAGTTGACCGCGCTGGAGCCAGCGCCCTGGTACCGCGGTGTCTGGGCAAAGTCGCCGATCACGGCAACTTTTGCGCCCTCGGCCAGCGGCAGCAGGTCGTTCTCGTTTTTCAGCAGCACAATGCTTTCGGCTGCGGCGCGGCGGGCCAGGGCGTGGTGAGCGTCCGCATCAAAGGTGCGGCTGTGGGACTGCACGGCGGCATGGGTATCAAACACCAGCGTCAGCAGCTCGTCCAGCCGGGCGTCCACATCCGCTTCGGTAATTTTGCCGCTCTGCACAGCCTGCATCAGCTCGCGCACCGCGTCCCCGCCGGGGGCGGGCATTTCCAGCGTGGAGCCGTTCTGCACGCCCAGGGCATGGTCATTGCTGCCGCCCCAGTCCGTTACCACAGCACCGTCAAAGCCCCACTCCCCGCGCAGGATGTCCATTAACAGGTGGCGGTTCTCGTTGGCGTAAGTTCCGTTGATGAGGTTATAGCTGCTCATGATGGTCTTGGGCTTTGCTTCCTTGACCACGATCTCAAACCCGGTCAGGTACAGTTCCCGCAAAGTGCGTTCATCCACCACAGAGTCCGACGCCATGCGGCGCAGTTCCTGGCTGTTGACGGCAAAGTGCTTGGGGCAGGCCGAAATACCGTTGGACTGGATGCCCCGCACATAGCTCGCGGCCATTTTGCCGGAAAGATACGGATCCTCGGAGAAATACTCAAAGTTGCGGCCGCAGAGGGGGCTGCGCTTGGTGTTCAGACCCGGCCCCAGCAGCACGGCAACTTCCTGCGCGGCGGCTTCTTCGCCCATGGCCTGGCCGATCTGCTCGCCCAGGGCAGGGTCCCAGCTGCACGCCACAGTGGCTGCCGTGGGGAAGCAGGTGGCCGGAACGCTGGGGTTCAGCCCCAGGTGGTCCGCCGCGCCCGCCTGCTTGCGCACGCCGTTGGGGCCATCGGATAGGGTGATGGACGGGATATTATTTTTCGGCAGTGCACGGGTCCCAAAGGTAGTAGCGCCCGAAAGCAGCGCACATTTTTGTTCAAGGTTTAATTTTTGAATGATACTTGCGTTTTTCATTGAACTTCGGTCCTCTTTTAATAAAAGCACAGGCCCGCTGACCGTGCAGCGAGCCTGTGTTCTATAGCAGGATCAGTTGCTGCGTTATGCGTTTGGCTTATGCATCAACTTCTTCTTTCTTGCGCTTGGCGTAACCCTTTTTAGCAACCAAGATCTCCAGTGCGATCAGTGCCAGAACACCAACCACATCAACACCGATCATAACCTTTTCCCAGGTAGCCATACCGGGGTTCAGGTTTTCGGGATAGTAAGCACGGGAGTTTGCAACGGTGTACAGGATGTTCTTGCAGGCCTGGCGTGCGCATACCAGTGCGGTTGCGCTGGTGGTATCCGTCAGGTGGTTGGTCTCGGTATCGTAGTTGACCAGGCAGAAGTCGCCGCCGTTGCGGATCAGGTGGTCAGAATCCTGGTAGCCGTAAACACCGTAGTAGTCGGTCAGAACCATGCCGACAAAGCCCCATTCATTGCGCAGGACGTTGATCAGCAGTTCCGGGCAGTTGCCTGCATAGGTGTTGCCAATGTAGTTGAAGCTGGACATCACTGCGTGGCAGTCAGCGTTCTTTACGCAGGCTTCAAAAGGCTTCAGGTAAATTTCGCGGATGGCCTGCTCGCTTGCCCAGGTGCACAGCATGCCGCAGCGGTTGGTTTCCTGGTCGTTCAGGGCAAAGTGCTTCATGAATGCGTACACGCCCTGGTCCTGGCTTCCCATGATCGCATGGGAAGCAATTGCGCCGGAAAGCACGCCGTCCTCAGAGTAATACTCAAAGTTACGGCCGGCAAATGCAGAGCGGTGAATGTTCATAGCCGGTGCATACCAGCCGGAAACACCCATATCGTCTGCCATCTTGCCGATGGATTCGCCGAAGGAATAGGCCAGATCGG